>OGLJ01000891.1_pt1 | contig 29701 bp, 27 predicted proteins | sample 1572801 | NCBI WGS metagenome assembly OGLJ01 (sample SAMEA2581877, study PRJEB24529) | metagenome | biome: Human gut stool | place: China | collected 2011
TATATATTGGTATCCGCCATTTGAAGTTGCTTCAGCTTCTGTTGACAATACATCTATCACACCAGTAGCGCCATTATAAATAACTTGAACGCCACCATTCATTGTTGCTATATTACCTTTACCATTTTGAATATATTGACCACCAGCCATCATTGAGCCTATATTTCCTTCTCCACTCAATATATTCTGCTGTCCATTATTCATTGTATTTATAGTGGCTGTTGTATTTTTATTTAATGATTGAATACCATTATTCATGATTTCAATATTACCTGTACCATTGGTGATATTTTGACTTCCACCATTCATAACAGTAATATTTCCACTTCCACCAATAATATTTTGTTGACCATCATTTATAATATTGATACTACCACTTGCATTTTGGTTTACATTTTGTACACCACCATCCATAATACCAGTGATAAATCCATTTGCAGATTCAGCAATATTTTGTGTACCATTAACTAAATTCTTAATAGAGCCTGTTGCACTCATATTAATATTTTGTTTTGCCTTAGTTCCACTCATATTTTCAATATAGCCACTGCCATTATTAATTTCCTGTGTACCACCAGACATTGTTCCTAAAATATTACCTGTACCAGAAATAATATTTTGTTTACCACTTTGTAGGTCAGTGATATTACCCGTACCACCATTTATTTCTTGTGTGCCGTTTTTTAAAGTAGTTATATTACCAGTAGCATTATCTAAGACTATTTGTTTACCATTATTTACAACTTCAATATTACCTGTACCATTTTTTATTTCTTGAATACCATTTGTATATAATAAACCTATATTACCTGTGCCACCATCGATACTTTGTGTTCCTTCTTTTAAAAATCCACTGATAGTACCTTCGCCATTTTTTACAACCTGACTTCCAGCATATACATCTCCTATAATACCTTTAGCATTATCTACTTCCTGCTTTCCACCATTCATAGTATTAATAGTACCTGTACCACCACTTGTTACACTTTGTAATCCTGCTGAAAAATTATTTATTACACCATTTCCACCATTTACCTGCTGAATTACACTACTATTATTGAGTGTATCAATTGTTCCTGTTCCGCCTGTTATCTTTTGCACTACTCCACTAGCACTACTATCTATATTTTTAATACTTCCTTTTCCGCTTTGTATCTCTTGCTTTCCAGATACAAAATTATTTATTACACCATTTCCACCATTTACTTGTTGAATTACACTACTATTATTAAGTGTATCAATTGTTCCTGTTCCACCTGTTATCTCTTGCACTACTCCACTAGCACTAGCGTTGTTATCTATAGTTTGTATTATTCCTTGTCCAGATTGTATATCTTGTTTACCACTAATAAAGTTGCTGATTATTGCATTTCCACCAGTAACTGTTTGTGTTCCACCAGAAATATTATTTACAATACCTGTTCCATTTTTTATAGCTTGTGTTCCTGCAATTAAATTTTCTATCTTTCCAGTACCACCATTTACTGTTTGCGTGATATTTGCATTATTCAAACTAGATATTATACCTGTTCCCCCTGTTATTGTTTGAATATTACCTGTAGCACTGTTATCTATATTTTTTATTTCGCCTTGTCCATTTTTTATTTCTTGGCTTCCACTTACAAGCTTATCAACTATTGCAGTTCCACCTAAAATAATTTGTGTACCACCTTGTAAATTACTTACAGTACCTGTTGTTTTTTCATAAACAAATTGCGTCCCACCCTGTAAGTTTTCTACAGTACCGCTACCTTTCATAATATGTTGTGAACCACCTGTCATATTACTCACTAATCCAGTAGCCACATTCTCATCATGACCTATTGCTTGTTGCCCACCAGACATATTATCTATAATACCAATAGCCCCATTTTCTATTATTTGTTGACCACCAGACATACTGCTAATAGTCTGACTGTTATTCATACCAGATACTTGCGCTATTGTACCATCTTCTACAATATCTATATTCGCCTCAGTATTTGTTGTTACACTCACTTCAGCAGCCTCTGCTTTTGTAAATAAAATATTATCTAACATATTACTTAAAGTTGGTAATGTTGGATATCCCAATGGTTTATCTTCATTATTCATAACTGTATGTGATAAATCGTCTGCCATATTTTTCATATCCATAGCCATAGGTGTCATTGTATTCATTACATTCATTCCCATAACTACAGTTGCTAAAATTTTTTGTGTTTGTTTTTTATTTAATTTATATTTCTTCATTATCAATAACCTTTCTTTCTATATCTATATTTAAAATACATTTTTAACAATTCTCAGGATTTAAATTATGATCAATCATCAATTTGTCTATCATTTTATTTACAGCTTGAGGTGTAATAAATCTAGTACATTCATATTGTCTTTCTGTACCCTTATGATATGGACACCACTCAAAATCTTTATGGTCAAAAGTAACATTCATATCATTCCAACAACCATTACATACATGATAATTTATCACTCTATACGGTGTTTTAAATTCTGTGTATGGCAAAGTAAACCCACTTATCAAGATAACAGGTAATCCAACTGCATTTGCTACCCAACTTAAACCACTAGATAAACCTACAAAAAAATCTGCATGATACAATAAATCTATACGCTCCTGGAGCGGTATATTTCCCGTGAAATCTTCACTACCATATGGAATAATATTGTACCTACTACCGCAACTATATACATTTTCCCTATCAATGCATAAAACGCGATACCCTTTTTCTTTCAAATATTTAACTACATTTATCCAGCCCATACCATTATTCCAATACTTAACTTGTCCGCTAGCTTGAGCAGCAATACACACATAAGGTTCTTTTATTTTTCTATCTTTATTTTTAGGTAACATGATTGCATTTGCTTGAGGTGCTTCTCCATTTTCTGTAATTCCTAAAATCATACCCGCATTCTGATGCAATCCATGTTGTCGAAAATCTCTAGGTTGATGATTTCTATCACTACAAGGAAAATAAATTCCCAAATAATAGCTAGCATATAAATTTTCTATTTTAGTATTCGTTTCTATAAAAATAATTTCTGGATATGAGCGTTTAAAGATTTCTCCTAATTCTTTATCCATAGCACAATATAATTTACATTTGTGCTTTTGCCTAAAAAGTTCTACATAAGGAATCCATGATATAACATCTCCTAATACACCTACAGGAAATTTTATTAATACATTCTTATCTTTCAAATCTAAATCATGACTAAAAATCAATTTATCTTGTTTATAGATTTCAATACGAAAATCAACAAAATATTTTTTATTACTTGTAACTAATACACCAGATGCCGGAGCATCATATATTCCTAAACAAGCTTCTTTATCTATAAATTTAACGCGATAATCACCTTTAGGAACAATTACACGTGCACCATAATTAAAATCAAATTTTATTCCCTCTATATTTGTATTTTGTGTTAGCTCTCCCGTATTAAATTGCATATATGAATTATTTACTATATTTTCATTATCTATTTTTTTATTTTCTAATGAATCCATTACTGCCACCTTTTTTATTTATAGATATTATTAATATACTCTTTAAGTATAATTATCATTTATTTAAATTTATATAAAAATAAAAAATCATCCCCTAATATTTATTAGAAGACAATTTTTATTTCGTGCTATTCAATTATTGATTATTATTCTAACATAAATAAATACTTTTTCAAACCCCATTTATCATAATATTTATTTATGCATCTAATAGGTTAAATAGCAAATCATTTACAATCTTGCTTGCACTCACTACAACCATTACAGATAAGTTTACTAGCACATTCATTACATTTTAGTTTGAAACTTCTTTTATACAATTTTTCATAATCTCCCAAATTGGTCATATAATTTAAAAACTATTTCTTTGCCTTGATAATTCATTTTAGATTTAAAAGCCATCTTACTTTGTAATTCCTTTAAAGGCAAATTATATATTTTTTTATCTTTCATAAAAACTGTTCCTGTTTCCATAAAACAAAATGTAATATTTGCTTTTACACATTCTTGGCGCAAGTTTTTCACCCAATCGAAATTACAAACTCTAGCTCCATTATAATTTTCTCCGCCACAAATTACCTGCTCAATTTCTCCATTTTTTAAATATTTTTCTATACTTACATTCTCTAAAAATGGAGCAACAATTATCCCTTTATGTTTAAATGGTAAACTTAATAATATGGGTATTCTCTCATCTGCACGCTTTTGATTTTCACAAGTTACATGCAAAAACACATTTTCCCAACCATCACCCCAATTTTTAGGTAAACATTCTCTTATTCTTTCTGCTCTTTTTGTTATCAATATAAATATAACATCACTTCTAGCTTTTATTATTCTCCATGCTTCTTCTCGCCACTCATCAGCTTCTTTTAAGAAAAAATCTGATGTCATACAAACCCTTATTTGTTCACCACTTTTTATCTTATATTCACCTTGTCTATTTTTAGCTAATGGATAATAAAAATTTGCCTTTACTTTATAGATATACGCTCCACTATTACCTCTTATCTTATCTAAATAATACATATAACAATTTTTACAGCCTTCACTATATTTAAGACAACCATGCCATGGATTCCAAATATCTCTAATTTTTTTCACCACCTATATTACAATAAAAAGTTCAAAATTCTATCTTATATTTATCTCTTCCTTAAATCTTTTCCACCGCAAATAGGGCATTGTTCTTTTTTAAACAAAAAATAATATATAGCATAGATAAAAATCCAACTACCACCAGTAATTACTGATAAAAATATAAATAAAAACCATGATGGTCTTTTCACTGGAGAAACCATTTGATTACAGTATGGACAATATTTCATAAAATCACCTCATTAATTTATTTAAATCAATACTTATCTTAACAACACTTCAAAAATCTGGATATTTCCATATTTTTAAAATTATATCCGTCAATATATTTGTTCTTCGTTGAATAGCTTTTTTATTCCATACATCACATTGAGCAATGCTTTCATTTAATTTTAAATGACTATGCTTAAATCCACTTTCACCATTTACTTTTTCCCAAAAAGATTTATTGCTCATTTCTGCATTATATCCCGTTATCGTCAAATTGCCCAAAGTATGCAAATACAGGCTATGCACTTCTTGCCAATCTTCGCCTAACATTTGTTGCCACGACAGATTATGTTCTATATTTTGAGGCATAATATGTTCTATAGTGTAATTTGCTGTATTTAAATCAATGGGCTCTTTATGATAATAATTTTCTAAAGCTTCTAATAGATATTTACGCAAGCGAAAATGATATATATCCTTTGTTTGCAATTTTTCTCGAACTTCATAATCAGATGGAAATCGTTTATAACTTGATTTAAATACAAAAGCCTTGATAACACTATTTACATAATCATCTTTATCCACAGCTTGATATAAAGTAGCAAAAGTTTTGCTAAGTGAATTTGTCGGTATTTCACAAATAGCTCTACGCCATAAATAACTTATCACTACTTGCAAAATCTTTTTAAAATCTTCTTTAATCAATATCTGACGACTATAATCATCATACAATTTCAATAAAAATGGATATACTACATGACTATCTAGTTTCTTAAATTCTTGCCAATATAGTTTAAGCTCATCATCGTTTTCTTGCAATAAATCAATACAAGCATAATATTTGGCATAAGAAAATAAATCCTTCAAAACTGCGAATTTCTCACAATTATTATCTAAATAATAACGCTTAAAATTCTCATATACATTATTTATCTTGCAAATATAACCTGTATCACTCTTTAAAGTTAAAAAATCACGGATAAAATAATCAAATTTATTTAAATCATTTTTATAAATGTCTTCGCCAAATAATTCTTCCATAGGTTTCCAATATGTTTTATACAATCTAGTTTGCTTTTCTGGAGTCAAATCCATCAATAAATAATTGCGCAATAAATCCGTCTGCGACAAATCTTTACCTGTGGAATTCATACTTTCAAAAATCATTTGAGGATTGTCGCTATCTTTATCCAAAGATATTGACACTAAACTCAATTTAAAAATCCCTGCATAAATTTCATCAATCTGCCCATATTCTTTTATAAAATCTTCTATACGTTCATAAAAAAACTCATAACATTTAATGATATTTGTAGCAGGCTTATTCACTGTAAATATTGTATTATCTATTAATTTTATATACGTTTCCTTATCTTGTACATTCAATAATAATTTATATCTATCTTCATCTATTTCATCACTATTATATAAAAATTGATTTTTTATCTTTGCTAAATTGATGAGTTTAGTTTCTAAATTGAATTTTTGCACATAATCTTTTATCGCACATAATAAAATAGAAATTGTCGTCAAACGTTGTTGACCATCAATCAATAATAATTGTTGAGGACGTCCCGCTGGTGTCCCCATATCAATATATACAATAGAGCCAATAAAATGATTTTGTTTTTCTTTAAATTTACTAGCACGTAAAATATCAAACCACAATTGTTCATATTGGCTTTTTTGCCAACTATAATTTCTTTGAAAGATAGGTACTATAAACTGACGAGATGTATTTAATAATTTATTTAAAGTTGTTTCTCCTGCTTGCAAAAAATCATCTCCTATATAAAAATCACCGAAAAATTTATATCTTAAATTTATATTATGTATCAATTTCAAATATCCATAATTTATAATTCAATTTTAGCTTAAACCTTGATTTTTATAAAGACAAAAAAATAAAGCTGACTCAATAGCCAGCTTTTATTTAATCTATCAAATATACATTTCCATAGCAATCTCGTCGCAATTTGGGAATTTGGGACAATCTATACAATCCTTCCAAACTTTTTGTGGTAAATCATCTTTCGTTACCACTTTAAATCCTAAACTGCCAAAAAATTTATCTTGATATGTCAATGTGAAAACTTTTCTTATACCTAAAGCTTTTCCTTCTTCAATGAGATGTTCCACGATATTTGCACCAATATGACGACGTAAAGCTTTTTTAGCTACTGCTAAAGTGCGAACTTCTGCCAATTCATCCCAAACTATATGCAGACCTCCCACACCTAGTATTTCACCATCTTCTTCAGCAACATACATATCTCTTAAAGTTTCATATAAAGTATTTCGAGAACGTGCTAACATTACTCCTTCTTGAGCATATAAATTTACTAAATTATATATTTCTTCAACATCGTTAAATGTAGCCTTGCGATAAATCATTAAAACATCTCCTCAATATAATTATATCAAGCTTGCAATAATGCAGAAGGGCAAATATCTTTAAGTGGACAATCACCACATAGAGGATTTCTTGCTCTACAAAGTTTACGACCATGCCAAATAAGCCAATGATGTGCATCTGACCATTTTTCCATCGGTATTGCCTTTTGCAATCCTTTTTCTACTTCATCAGGTGTATTACCTACAGCCAATTTCAAACGATTGGATACTCTAAATACATGTGTATCCACAGCTATAGCAGGACGATTAAACGCAATGCTTGAAACAACATTCGCCGTTTTTCTTCCCACACCTGGCAATTTCAATAATTCTTCAAATTGCTCAGGCACTTCACCATTATAATCACTACATAATTTATGACAAGTAGCTATTATATTTTTTGCCTTATTTCTAAATAATCCACAATCACGTATTTCTTCTTCTAAAGCAGTAACACCCATTTCTAAAATCTTTTCTGGAGTATTTGCCTTAGCAAATAAACGAGCTGTAGTTATATTCACGCGTTTATCCGTACATTGTGCTGACAATATAACTGCAATCAACAATTCAAAAGGATTATTAAAAATTAAAGCTGGCTTAGCATCTTTATACGTCGTTTCTAAAATCTCCAACATTTCATCTTTTATTTTTTTAGTTATTTTCATAAAAACCTCATTTTTATACATTAAAGTAAACTTGTAAACCTAAGTATATCACAATAAAAATATTAAATCTAGTAAAATTACAAACTAAATATATTAATTTTGAAAATATGGGCGTAAAAATAATGTAATGAAAAATATAATTGCCGCAAAAATAGCAATGGTTGCCCCAGTTGCAATATCAGCATAATAAGAAATCACAAGACCTAAAAGCCCTGCACAAATAGCAAAGCAAATAGATAACGCATGATATTGTCTAGCATTAACTGCTATATTTCTAGCCGCTGCCGCTGGCAAAATCAACAATGAATTTATAATCAATAAGCCTACCCATTGAATACTTATAGAAACAACTACAGCTACAATAGCTGCAAAAATCATTTCAATATATAAAGTCTTAATACCTCTACTAGCAGCAAAACCATCATTTATACTAATTATCAAAATCTGATTGAATAAGAAACACCATGCAATCACAACGACAATAAAAGTTATGAATAAATATACAAGTTCATTAGCTGTAATGCTTAAAATATCACCAATAAAATATGAAGTGTAATTACTAAAATTACCGCCATGCGACATCAAGATAAGACCTATCGCTATACCTGCCGAAGAAAAGACACCAATAATTGTATCCGTTGAAGCACTACTGCGATGTTTAATATATGTGATTAGAGCCGCAAAAATTATCGAAAATATAATCAACGAAACAAGTGGCTCACCACTGCCTAATAATACACCTACCGCAACTCCTGTAAATGCTCCATGACCTAATGAATCAGAAAAAAATGCCATGCGATTGCTGACAACCATAGTGCTTAAAATTCCCAAAAGTGGTGTAATCATCAATACTGCCAAAAAAGCATTTTTCATAAACACATGATTTATCCAAGCAAAAGGCAAAATCACATCTAAACCATTATAAATAATATCTAACATTATTCTGCCTCCTCTTCTAATGGAGCTACAATATTACCAAATAACGCTTTTGTTTCTTTGCGATTGAATACTTCTTGTGGTGTTCCTTTACAAATCACTTTTTTATTCAACAAAACAACTTGGTCAGCATATTGAGCTACAAGTGGTAAATCATGTGATATCAAAACAATTGCCATATCTTCTTTTTCTCTAAGCTCGGATACAATCTCATAAAATAATTTCAAACCATTGTGGTCTACCCCAGATACTGGCTCATCTAACAATAATAAATCTGGCATTGGATTTAAAGCTAGCGATAATAATACACGTTGCATTTCACCGCCAGATAAAGCTCCTAATCTTCTATCAATTAAATGTTCAGCTTTTACCCTACGCAAACTTTCTAAAACTTTTGGTCTTAATTTTTTCATACTACAAAGCCATACAGGATATTTTGATAAACATGCTGCAAAAAAATCCATTACACTAGTAGGCGAAGTACGGTCAAAACGCAAATACTGTGGTACATAACCTATAATAGGATTTCCTGTATGTTTTCCTTTAGCATCAACATAATGTAATTTCCCACTATGAGCTACTTGCCCTAAAATACATTTTAATAATGTAGATTTTCCTGCTCCATTTGGCCCGATTAAAGCTGTTAATTGCCCACAATGAATATGCATATTCACATCTGTACATATTTCTGTATCTCCAGCATGAGCTGAAAAATTTTCTATTTTGGTACAACAAAGTTTATTACAATCTTCTGATGAAGCATTATGATGATATTTTCTTTTAAACAAAATTACACCTCACTAGATAAACTAAATAACGCAGTATACCAACTAAAAAATTGGCAATACTGCGTTAATGTCTTAATTTTATAAAATTTAATTAAGCTTCTTCTTCAAATTGGTCTTTACCAACACCGCATAATGGGCATACAAAATCTTCTGGTAAATCTTCAAAAGCTACACCAGGAGCTAAATCATAATCTTGATCTCCAAGTTCTTCATCATAAACCCAACCGCATACAGTACAAACCCATTTTTTCATAATTAATAGCCTCCAATATATTTTATTTGTCTTAGCTTTTATATACTAAATTCATTTCATATTATATTTATATAATATAATTAATACTTCTCTTTGTCAACTATTAATATTAATTATTATCCACAAATAATTATATTTTAAATATTTATTAAAACTAACGCTTTATTAACTTACAAATATTTTGGTAAAACTCATATGGTACATCTAAATTATTATTTGTACCCCTGCCTAAATCTACAGATGGTCGATTAGCACCATGAAAATCAGTACCACCAGTTGGCACTAAATCATATTTTTCAATCAAATAATGAGCAAATTTTTCATCATCTTCACTATAATTTGGATAATATGCTTCCATACCATCTAAACCAATTTCATGTAAATACTTTATATTTGCTTCTTGTTCTTCTCTTGTATAATTTTTAAAACCTATCTTTTTATGAAAATGAGCTAAAGATGTAACAGCCCCAGCTTTTTTCATAGCTTGAATTGCATCTTCTGCCTTTGGATTTTCTGTTATCTTCAAATTCAAATTATTAAAAGCAGGGTCAATGTATCTATCCCATAAATACTGAATATCGCCGGCTTTTGATTTATCAGATACTAAATATCGCAAAATAGCATATTTATCTAATGCACCGCCAGCTATAAAAGGCTCTACTTTTTCTACTGAAATATCTAATCCTTGTTTTTGTAAATAATCAATAACAGATACTATAGAAGATTGTTTTTTCTGTCTTAATTCATGATAAAAATCTTTAAAAGCCTTGCTTTCTTCATCAAAACCCAAAGCTACTACGTGGATTTGATGATTATTATAATTCAAGCTAAGTTCCATACCATGAATAAATTCCATATCATATTTTTTAGCAGCCTCATAGGCTTCTTTATTACCATATATAGTATCATGGTCAGTCAAGGCTATAGCCTTTAACCCTTTATCTTTAGCCAATTTTATCAATTGACTAGGAGTATACGTTCCATCAGACATTGTAGAATGTACATGCAAATCAATCACATTATTGTCCTCCCTTATATATTTTATTTACAAAAATTAATCATATTATTAATCTTACACTTATTTTCATTATAATTAAAGCCAATTAAATAAAATATTTTCCCAATTCTTTTAATTGACATCATCTCTTGTTAACTTTAGGATAAATAATATAAATATATTTTAAAAATGAGGTGTACTTATGGCTGATGTTGCAATTATGGAATATAAAACTAGTTCTAAAGATTTATATTTAGTATCCTGTGGCTGGGAAAAATGTGGTGCTACACATTCTTATGGACCAGCTGTTCGCAATTATTATATGCTTCATTTTATTTTGAAAGGTCAAGGTCATTATTATTTTCTCGATTTGCAGGAGGACACTTGCATACAATGATGTTTTCTCACAGAACCTGGAACAGTAACTTTATATAAAGCAGAACCTACAAACCCATGGACTTATACATGGATTTGTTTCAATGGCGATTATGTGCCTCACTTACTTAAACAGTCAAATTTAAATACAGATAATCCCATTATCAATCTATCTTGCAATCAAACCATCTATGAAATAATCAAAGAAATGCTCTCTTATCATCAACTCACACCTGCAAATGAATGTTATCTACAAAGTAAATTATATCTCATTTTTGCCAAACTTCATGAGGCTTTACAAAGTGTTTATAACAAGATCGAATTAAATAATAGTTTTTATGTAACCAAAGCAATTGAATATATCGAAAAAAATACTTTTACTAATCTAAGTGTAAATGATATCGCTAGATATCTCAATATCAGCAGAAGTCATTTATATGCATTATTTAAACAAGAATTAAATACTTCGCCACAGCAATTTTTAACTAATGCTAAAATAGCAAATGCACGTGAACTTTTAAGCAAAACGAAAATTCCTATTTATAGCGTAGCTTTATCATGTGGCTATAAAAATGCTTTTGCTTTTTCACGTGCATTTAAACAAGTTACGAATATCTCTCCACGAGAATATCGTCAACACTATCTCCAACCAAACGATTTAGTAAAATATTAAATCATTCAACCATAGCTAAGAAAGTTTGATAACGTATTGAATTTGGATTAAATTTCAAACCAGTTTCTTCAAACCATTGATATTTGCAATCTATACCATGGTCTTTATCCTGCCAATGCTCTGGGCAAGTAGTTTCTTCCCAATCAACAGGAATTACATGATGTTCTTGCTTAGATGCTACTTTTAAAATCTCATGTAATTCTTGTTTTTCTTTTTCATCTAAAATATTTGGTCTAACAGAAATAAATAAAGGGGTTCCACTTTTCGCTAATACATCTGCCCATTGTTTATTCATTGACCATGAAATACCGCCATCAATACCTACACAATCAGCATCAATTTCATAGAATTTACCATGTTGTGGTAAACGAAAAGCTAATGTATTTACACCCATAAATCTAGTTCTTTCCCAAATAACACCACTTGTATCATCACCTGTACGATTAATATGCATATAACCTGCACCTAAATGACCTATAGTATTACAGCCAAGTATCAAAGCTTCTCCATTAGAAGCTTCCATACTTGCATCTAAAATAGCTTTATATAATAATTTCACTACTTCAGCACTTGTCAAACTATCATCATAAAAATGCCAACCATCATCTGTTACAAGTGGACTCATTTGAAAGCCCCATTTGCCAAATAAATCAAAAGTAGAAAAATCATGTTTGATTAAAGTATATCCCCAATTACAAATTCTCTTGATATCTTCTTTAATATAATTGAGTGCTTCTGGATTAGTTGGGTCGATACAATTATTATGTGATAATCTCCACTCATTTTTTATATTTTCATCTTCATTTAATAATAATCTCACCCAAATACCTGGACGCACGCCTTTTTGCACTAATTTCTCAGCTAAAGCTTTCATATCTGGGAATTTTTCATTTCCTTTTGTCCATGGGCCACCATTATATTCATTTAAACGGTGATGTTCTTGCCAACAATCATCAATAACCATATATGGTTTATTTTCTATATCTTTTGTTAGATTTAAAATATAATCACAATCAGCTAGAATTTCACTTTCTGAACTTTTGCCATAAGCATAATACCAGTTATTGCTACCATAAACAGGATATTTAGGCAAAATCGGGTCTTCACACATCTGACCGCAAAATTCTTGCATAGCTTCAAAACTAGTGCAATCACGCATTTCACAAGCTATAACATCAGCAAGCTTAATCACTCTACCTTTTAGATTTACACCGCTACCACCACAGCGAACATCTAAAAATAAAGTCATACCTAAAGAATCCACTTGCCAAAAACACATTGCTGAAGGTCTTACTTTTACCCCATAACAAACAGATTTTGCTTCACTTTTAGCACAGAAATACCATGGCATAAAACGATTAGGGTTCATACCTTTCCATTCCATATCACCATATCCACGTTCCCATGCATCACCTAAAAAACGAACATTTTTATCCCAACTCAAATTATTCCATCTTAATTTTATCCATTTCACTTTTGAAGTTTGAGCTGTAAGAAAAATAGCTAAATGTTCATTATCCTGATTTAGCTTAACATTTATATCATCTAAATTATAATCATCATCTTCCCATTTAGCAGTTACAGTTTTTGTTTCTGTAGTCAACTCAATAAAATCCGGTCTATTTACTTTCAATATATTCTTTAACATAAACTCACCTCATAATTTTTGTTTTATTATCAATTATGAGAAAATTATATACTTTAAAAGCCAAAAATACCATGATTACATAAATTATAAACATTGCTAAATGTCTTTTATAAAAAAATAGCCTAGACTATAAAACTATAATCTAGGCTTTGATTTCTATTTTAAATATTCTACATGACTAGCATAAGCATTATGATTATGAATGGACTCAAAGTTTTCACATTCCACAGAGAAGTAATGAATGTCATCTAATGTTCTAAGTGCTAAAACACAATCACGTAAAATATCTTCTACAAACTTCGGATTTTCATATGCTTTTTCTGTTACATATTTTTCATCTTCACGTTTTAATAATGGATATAATGGACAAGAAGCTTGTGCTTCTATCAAGCTTACAATATCTTTAATATTTATAGCTGTTTTTTTGCCATCATAATTTATTTTTACAGAAATAATACTGCGTTGATTATGTGCCCCATATGCTGAAATTTCTTTACTGCATGGACAAAGAGATGTTACTGGTATTTTTATAGCTAATGTAAATGGCATAGAATTTTTACTAGCTGTTTTTACAGCACTTACTTTGCAATCTAAATCCAATAAAGATTTTTTACCACTAACTGGAGCAGTTTTTTCTATAAAATATTTAAAACTCATGGACAAATGTGCTGAATTAGAACTTAATTTAGTGATAGCTTCATCTAAAATATTGCCTATTTCAGCTTGCCCAATAGGATTGGTATGCCATTTCGTCAAAATTTCTTGAAAACGGCTCATATGTGTACCTTTATACTCCATAGGCAAATCCACAGTAAATTTTAATCTAGCCATAACTGGCTGGCTATGCTGTTCTTGCTTTATTTGTAAAGGTAAATAAACATCGCTAATGCCCACTCGTTGAATGGCAATGCCTCGTTTATCTACTCTATTTTGTACATCTTGCAAATTTTCACTCTCCGTTTTCATAAGCAATATGATTTTTAGTTACATCATTATAATTTTTTTCATAAGCTATAGGGTCTTTTATTCCTGCTTCAGCAAAACCTCTTAAACGAAGTTTACAGCTATCGCAAACACCACAAGCTTTTTCTCTACCATTATAGCAACTGCGAGTTAAATGATATGGTGCTCCTAATTTTGTACCTAATTGAATAATTTCTTTTTTAGATAAAGATTGTAGAGGTGTTACAATCTTTATTTTTTTACCGTCAATAGCCGTAGTTTTGCAAGCATAATCTGCCATATCCTGGAATTTTTGGATAAATTCTGGTCTGCAATCAGGATATCCAGAAAAATCAACTGCATTGACACCGATAAAGATAGCATCAGCTTTTACTACTTCAGCATAACCTAAAGCATAGCTTAAGAAAATCAAATTTCTTGATGGTACATATGTTACTGGTACATCATTATCTTTTCGATCAACATTTCCTTTTGGCACTTCAATATTTTCATCAGTTAAGGCTGAACCGCCAATAGCATTCATATTTGTATCAATAATTAAATGTCTTTTAGCACCAAAGAATTTAGCAATTTCTTTAGCACCTTCTAATTCAATTTTATTACGTTGATGATAGTCAAAACTTATAGGATATAAATCATAACCCTGTTGTTTTGCCACTGCCATACAAGTTGTAGAATCTAATCCACCTGATAATAAAATAACAGCATTCATTAAAAATCCTCCTTTAATATTTATTTCATAAAACTAATTTAATTCTATTATACTAATCTCTTTGTCTTTGTGGAACTTCTATCGCTGGTTTTTCTGGCGTTGTTGTATTAGTTGTTCCCGTATTAGTAGTATTTGTTTGTTCATTTTTATCTGGTACATTTGTATTTGTGCTATTTTCATGTCTATCTGCACTACCAGAAGATACAGTCAATTCAATAGTAGTACCTGTTTCTACTTGAGAACCAGCTGATACACTTTGTGCTGTTACACTACCAGATGAAGCACTTGCACTTACATTAAATCCTTGTGCTTCTAGCGTAGCTCTTGCAGAATCTACAGATTGTCCAACTACATTTGGTACAGATACTTTTTTAACTTCTTTACCTTTACTTACTACAATATCTATATTAGCACCTTTTTTAACTTTATTATTAGCAGATATAGATTGTTTTAATACTGTTCCACTTGGTTTGTCAGAATACTCTGCTGTAACTTGACCAATCTTTAATTTCAATTTAGCAAGTTGATTTTCTGCTTCACTTTGGCTCAAACCTACTAAATTAATCATATTGATTTCTTCTCCGCCTTTACTTATATAAATAGTAACTAAGCGAGATTCTTTTACAGTTTTACCAGCTTCTGGAGTTTGTGAAGCAACTTTTCCCACTGGCACCGACTCATCAAAGGTTTCTGCTACTTCTACACGCAAATTTTCCGCTTTCAAAGTTTCTTCAGCCTGTGCTTGACTCATACCTACTACATTTGGCACTTCTACAGTTTTACTGCTCCAAAAATCACCATAGGATAAAAATGCACCTACACCAAAGCCTAACACTAGAATAAAAATCAAGCCCATAATAAATGTTTTATTAAACGAGTTCTTTGATTTTCTCTGTGGTTCTACTTTATTTTCTTGGTATACAGGCTGATTATAATTTGGTGTTACTGTAGTTTTCTTAGGTTCAATATTTTGTAATTGTTCTATTTCTTCACTAGTAAGCACTCTTGTTGCAAATGGGTCTTCTGTTGGTACATTAACCTTTGCAAATGGTTTTCTTTTTGCCTGTTCAATTTCTTTAATCATTTCTGTACTAGAGAAACGATTATCTGGATTTTTATCCATTGCTTTTAATACTATAGCTTCAACAATTGCTGGTATATCTGGACGCAATTCATGTGGTGGAATTGGTGGTTCTTGAAGATGTTTTATCGCGATACTAACAGCAGTTTCACCTGTAAAAGGAACTTTACCTGTAAGCATTTCATACATTACTACACCTAAAGAATAAATATCTGATTTAGGGCTAATAGTATGACCTTTTGCTTGTTCTGGAGAAAAATAATGTACAGAACCTACAATTGTACCTGTATATGTTATTGTTGATGATGATGTAGCTCTAGCTATACCAAAATCAGCTACTTTTACATGACCTGCTTCATTAATTAAGATATTATGCGGTTTAATATCACAATGTACAAGATGGTTTGCATGGGCATTTTCTAAAGCTTCTGCTATTTCCTGTACAATCTTAAGTGTTACATCTATTGGTAAAGGAGCTTCACGATTGATTTTATCTTTTAAAGTTTCTCCTTTTATATATTCCATTACTATATAGTATTTACCATCACAAGAGCCTACATCATAAATACTAACAATATTCGGATGTGATAATTTAGCAGCTCCTTGAGCTTCACGACGAAATCTTGTTACAAATGATTCATCACTTGTAAATTGCGGATGTAAAATTTTAACAGCCACGAAACGGTCTAACATCTTATCATGAGCGCGATAAACTTCTGCCATACCACCGTCGCCTATACGTTCAATTAATTCATAACGATTGTCTAAGAGCGTAGACATTTTACTTCCCTTCCTTTGCTAAAATACTTGTGAGTATATTTTTTATAATAGGTGCAGCCTCACTACCACCAAATCCGCTATTTTCTACGATAACAGCAAATGCAATATCTTCATTTGGCATATTTGCACAACCAATAAACCAAGCGTGGTCTTTGCCTGTAGAATTTTCAGCAGTACCTGTTTTACCTATCATTTCAATACCAGGAACTTTGGCTCTTGTACCTGTACCATGATTAATAACATTTTTCATATCTTCATAGATGATATTTATTGTTTCTGGTGAAGATACTTGTCGCCAAGTCATTGGTTGATGTTGTTCTAAAATACTATTATCTGGAGCTGTAATGGCATTTACTACGAAAGGTTTCATCATGATACCTTCATTCCCTATACTTCCAGCTAACATAGCCATGCGAAGCGGTGTTACGAGTAAAGTAGATTGCCCAATACCAACTTGAGCAAGTTCTCCATCACTTAAATTATCAAAATCAGGTAATTGTGGTTTATTGTTGATGAAATCTGTATCAAGTTCTTGGTCATAACCAAAACGAGAGAAAGTTTCTTTTAAACCATCACTACCTAAACGTATACCCATTGTACCAAAATAACTATTACAAGATTCCTCTATAGCTTTGGCTAAATTCACACCACCGTGAACTTCTCCACTACTATCTGATAGAGAATATCCTCCGCTTAATTGTAAAGCCCCTGTACAATTAACCACAGTATCTGTAGTCGCTACTCCACTTGTCAATACACCATCACCTATCATAGGCTTGATTACTGAACCTGGTGGATATAAACCTTGACTGGCACGATTTAATAAAGGACTATTTTCATCTACGCGAAGATTATCCCAATCTTCATCAATTGTATTTGGATTAAACATTGGTCTACTAACCATTGCTAATACTTCACCAGTTTTACGATTTAAAACTACAACTGCCCCTTTGCGATTACCTAAAGCGTCATAAGCTGCTTGTTGATAATCTGCATTGAGTGTTAAATGAACATCATTTCCCACATTTTGTTCAAAAATTTGAGAAATAGGTCCTAATGCATGCAATACTAAATTATTACCAGCAAGATAAGTATTTTGCGTACTTTCTATGCCAGCATAACCTAATTTATCGCTTACATAACCAATTGGCGAAGCGAAAATCTCGCCATAAGGATATACCCTTTTAAATCCCTCTTTTTCCACTGTAGTATCTGCAAGCACCACGCCATTTCTATCTAAAATTTTACCACGCTGTACTTGTAATGCTTTTTCTGCTACATGTGAATTATGACTATCTTTTAATAAATCTTCAGCTTGATATATTTGAATATATGCTAGATTAATAAAGATTATTGCAAATAAGCCAATAAATACTTTTACGATTGTATATATATGTTTATCTATACTATTTTGTCTATGCAAACTTATCTCTCCTTACTACTGAGAGCATATAATAGCCCTAGTGAAATGAAAGATGAAACCATAGAACTACCACCATAACTAATAAAAGGTAAAGTAATACCTGTGAGCGGTAACAGCTTAGTTACACCAGCTAATATGATAAATGTCTGTAATAATAAAGTTATAGCTAAGCCAAATGCCATCAATTTATATTTTTCATTAGTCAAAAGTAAAGCAGCTTTTATGCCTCGCATAAATAATAATAAATATGCCAACAATAAAAAGGTTACACCTATTAAACCAAATTCTTCTCCAATAGCAGCAAAAATAAAATCAGTATGAACTTCTGGTATTAAACGAGGAAAGCCAGATGTATATCCTGTGCCAAAAACTCCGCCATAACCAAAAGCAAATAATGATTGTACTATTTGATAAGCACTGCCCATCGGGTCGTCCCAAGGATGTAACCAAATAGCTACACGAGTTTGCACGTGAGCAAACAATAAATAACTTATATATGAAGATAATGAAAAGAAAAATAATGCTATCGCTACATATAATTTTTTACCTGTAGCTACATAAGTCATGATGACAACTATGCCAAAAAATAATAATGCTGAGCCTAAATCTCGAAGACTTACAAACATCAAAATTGATGCACTCCATATCAATAACAATGGAGCTAAAAATCTAAATGGCGGTAAATGAATGAATTTCCAGCCACGGCTAGGCAATACTAAGACATTTTTATTTTCGGATAAAAACGAAGATAAAAAGGCTATAATCAATAATTTCGCAAATTCTGAAGGCTGTACTTGAATAGGCCCTAAGATAATCCAGTTGCGATTACCACCGATATCTGTACCAAATATAAGTACAGAACAAATAATTATCAAAGCCCCAAATCCTAGTACATAAGGATAATCCAATAATTCTAACAACCTATCAGATACTGTTACAATTATCAAAAATACAATAAGCCCTATACATATCCATACTATCTGATGCATATATAAATCTGGCTTCAATCGCAAAATCATGATAGCACTGATACTCGACATAAACATAACTAATGATAATAAATAATTATCCGCATTTTTTCGCAATCTGACGCTTATTATCTGTACTACGATAAAAATAACAGATAATATTCCAGCTGGAATAAATGCTTCATTAGTCAAAGTATTATTTTTGATATTGATTAATAATGTACCCAAAAATAATAATAAAATTGAAAATACTAATGTAATATATCCCTTTTTTATCATGATATTTCCACCACGATACATGTAATATTGTCTTTTCCACCATAATTAATTGCTCTTTGTACTAAATGTTGAGCTTTATCTTTTATATTACTATCATAACAGATATTTTTTAGCTCCTCATTATCTACCATATTTGTAAGGCCATCAGAGCAAATAAGGAATTTATCCGCTTGTAAAATATCACAATAACCTGTATCTACATTTAAATTCACAGAAACACCAGCTGCTCTTGTTAAAATATTTTTATGTGGATAATTTTCAGCTTCCTGTGCTGTGATTTTATTTTGTTTTAATAATTCATTCACCAAAGAATGGTCATTTGTCAATTGATAAATTTGACCATTGCGCAATAAGTAAATTCTGCTATCACCTACATGAGCCCATGTGGCATAGCCATAATGAACATAAAATAGACTAATCGTAGTCCCCATGCCATTATAATCAGGATTTTCACTAGAAGCTTTCATAATTTGTTTATTCGCTTCTAAGACAACAGATTTTAAACATTCTTCACTACATTCATCAGGATTTTTATTCTCCAAATGAAATTTTATGGTATCCACCATTATACGGCTGGCAACCTCTCCAGCTGCATGTCCTCCCATGCCATCTGCAACTGCATAAATATGTGGTTCAATGCAAAGATAACTATCTTCATTTGTAGTACGTACACAACCAATATCAGTAGCATGAGTAATTATCATAGCTCTCACCTCTCAAAACGGAATGATACACAACCTATTTTTATAACATCACCATTTTGTAAAAATTCTTTGCCATTAAGAATATTACCATTTATATAGGTGTGATTTCGACTTTGTAAATCCTCAATCTGATAAAGATTGCGAACTGGACTAATAACAGCATGATGATGTGATACATAAATATCATCTAATACAATATCATTTTCTTTACCTCTACCGATAGAGATTTGACCTGAAAAAGATATTTTCTTATTAGCCAATTTAGGATCTGCTGCTTCTAGCACTATTAAAGCCACTTCATTTTGTGCAGATTCTTCTTTCACTGGCTTTAAGCTGGAAGTGCTTTTCAAATCTTTGAACATGGATTTTACAGTTACAAAAATATAACCACAGATACAAAGAAGCATTCCATACTGTAGTGCTACTAAAAAAGCTTTACTTGCCATTTGACCACCTCATCAAAGATATATCAATACTTTATTATAGGCATAAATCTTAGATAAAGCAACTTCAAAACCATTATTATAATAAAGTTTTTTCCTAATTATATATATAAATCTTTCTATAAAAAAACTAGACAATCAAGTTTTTTACTCAATCATCTAGTTTAAATTTATAGCCAACGATAATTCACAAAACCTGCTCCTCGTGAATTCATCTCACCTAAGCCCAATATTATTCCAAAATAGTGCATTGCCTGTATAAGCTGTTCTTTTTTTCTTTCCCTCAAAAATACCGAAAAAGCTGCCATTTCTTGAGATTTTTCATCATCTAAGACAGCAAGACGCACTTTATCACCGAGAAGTTTTATATTTTTATATTTCATTGGCACAGGTGTTTTATTTAAAAATTCTATAGTGGAATAAAATTTTTCTATATTTATTTCATCTTTATCATTTATATCGCCTTTGAAATTATTTATTTTCTTAGTTAAATTAATGATAAATCGCTGTTCAAATTCTTCTTGACTCATGCAATTTTTCCAATAACCATTTTCTGCCTTAATTATCATTGGTGTCAAAGTATAGATAAACTCTATTATTTTTCGTGGCAAAACTCTTTTTTCTGCTGTCAGACCTTTAAATTCTCTAGTATTTATATTTGGACAAACTTCATAGAAAAATTCTGCCATATCCTCATCAATAGTTCTGATAGTCAAAGTATATATCTTGCCTTCTTTATAGATTTTATCTTTTTCCAATGGCGATAATAAATCATAGCAATAATTTTTATATGTATTTGTATTATGTAATTTTCCTAGATTTTCTTTTTCGAATAAGCTTTTATCAATAAATCTAGTCAACATAATTTGCACATCTTGTGCCATGATATCCTTTAATAAATATAATTTTATGCGTATTTGATAAACTTTCATCAAAATGCCCCTTTCTTTGAATTTACCAAGTGATATATTCATCTTTATTTAAAAATGCTGATATATCAATAATTATAACAAAAATTCGTCATTAAATTCTCAAAATCCTTTTCGCTGGTAAAAAATCCCCAAACCTTGATAAAATCACTATTTTCATCTATAATATATCTTATAAACCTTAATCTTTAAGGGGATAAATATCAACAGATACTGTACGAAAATGACTAATTCCATATTTTATCCTTCTTTCTTAATCTACGATAAATATCAACAGATACTGTACGAAAATGTTTTTTATATATTCACCTCTGTTTTTAAATCTCCATGATAAATATCAACAGATACTGTACGAAAATGTGGGTGCTTAGTCTATTATGGACTAGGCACTTTGATAAATATCAACAGATACTGTACGAAAATGTTGGTCGCGGCGTGGCTATCGTGATTGTAGTTGCTGATAAATATCAACAGATACTGTACGAAAATGATGTATATACAATTTTTTAACGCCCATGATTTTAGATAAATATCAACAGATACTGTACGAAAACTAAAGGAGAGCAAGAAAGATGGATTTTAAACCGCATGATAAATATCAACAGATACTGTACGAAAACTCTCCAGTAATACTCGGCAAAAGCAAAATGCTTATTGGATAAATATCAACAGATACTGTACGAAAACTTTCCCAGTTATACGGCTTGCCTTCAAAACTTACCGATAAATATCAACAGATACTGTACGAAAACACGTATCTAAATAACAAAAACCCTGAACTTGGTATTGATAAATATCAACAGATACTGTACGAAAACTGGCTAACTTGTCCATGTTTAATGTCTGTATAGTGATAAATATCAACAGATACTGTACGAAAACCATGGAAATCTGAGATAACAAATTCATTTCCCTTACGATAAATATCAACAGATACTGTACGAAAACCTCAACAAATGCGACAGCAAATGCAGCGAACATCAAGATAAATATCAACAGATACTGTACGAAAACCCATAGTCAGCGTAGTCATCTGCGTTAACATTAGCGATAAATATCAACAGATACTGTACGAAAACTGCTATCTTCTTCTAATTGTAATTTTCTTGGTGCAGATAAATATCAACAGATACTGTACGAAAACCCAGTGGAAAATATCCAGTTAAAAAGCTTATGCGAGATAAATATCAACAGATACTGTACGAAAACGGTTTATCTAATGTACCAATTTCTTCAATATTAATCAGATAAATATCAACAGATACTGTACGAAAACGAGGACCAATACTTATACTAGAAGATTTTTTTCCTAAAGATAAATATCAACAGATACTGTACGAAAACTGTGTTAGTGGTGTTTGTCTGTAGATTACTAGCTTTGATAAATATCAACAGATACTGTACGAAAACTTTTTATTACCTCTCATTTAATAACTTTAATAAACTGATAAATATCAACAGATACTGTACGAAAACACAAGTTTATCTAATACATTGATAGTTGTTTGTTTGATAAATATCAACAGATACTGTACGAAAACGTTTAAATTGCCAGTCCCCACGAGGTCTGCGTTTTCGGGATAAATATCAACAGATACTGTACGAAAACGTAGTAATTCCAAGTGCTGGAGCTGTATCAATAAGATAAATATCAACAGTTACTGTACGAAAACTTTCCTCCTCTATCTGGGTGAAATTTTAATGCAAGCGATAAATATCAACAGTTACTGTAAAAAAGGACTTGTTATAGTTATTTTTCTATAACAAGCCTTTTTATTTTGTCTTAATTTAATTTTATCTGTATTGCTCCCATGCCTAGATGTGTATTTACTCCTATTGATGTATACTGGGAAAATTCTGCCAGCATTAAGATTATTTTATTTGCCATTATATTATTTTTTAAACTAAACCTACATTTTCCTTGAAATGTAGGTCTTTTTTTGCCATTTATCAGCTGTGGTCTTAAAACGACTTCATAATCATCTAGCTGTATTTCTTGTGCTAGATTTTCAATTAAATCTTGTTCATACAATTTTTCATCAATAGCAAATAAATTCCAGATAGCGACTAAATTCATTATTATATCATGCGATTGACAAATCATTTTGTCTTCTTCGCCAAACAATAAAGTCGGTGTCAAAAAATTAAATTCAATATAGCTACTTTTCAATCTACGTGTAAAATATTTCGTTACTAATTGCTTATATGTAGCACTATGAATATAACTTTTCTTCTCTATCTGAAATATTATCTTATCATCTGTTATAAACTCACAATTTTCCTTCGTCAATTTATCCATCAATCTATAAGCTATATTTTCTGTAGCTTCTTGATTTAGTGTAGCAATCCGCCAATAATATATATCTTCAACCTCTATATCTTTTATTATATATTGTGTATATGGCTTTATCATCTGCATAGATAAATATTCTCGATACTTGTCGTCTACATATTGCATCAAAACATCATTCATAATTGACGCTAAAGATTTTTCTGCCTTTTGTATTTCTTCATCAGCTTTAGCTTTTAATACTATCTCAATTATTTTCAACATAATTATACTTTACCTATCTTCGCTATACCTAGCAAAGTCAATTTTCCATTATATTTTGTAGCCTTCAATGTTCGTGGAGCAATCTTCGTATCTCTTATACCAGGCTTTACTCTTTGTTTGAATTTCATATTTAAATATCTACTAATAAATTCTTTTGCTTTCATCTTTGTAGGTGCTAGATAAGCCACTAAAGTTTTTGTCAAAAAACCTGTACCACCACCGATATAAGTATTGCCTAAGTTCGTATCATTAAATAAAAATCCATAATCTTTGCCAAAAGCAGATGATAATAATTCATTGCTAGCGTCAAAGAAATTTTGTATCATTATTAAAATATCTTCTGCTGAATTTATATTTAACTTTTGCGTAAATCTTTTTTCTATCTGCATATCAAAATAAAATCTCGTCTTCGGCTCTATACATTCACGATAAACACTTAGCGAATTTTCTTTTATATAACTATCCTTCACTGCTAAATCAATTTTTTTCAATAAAACTAAGTTATTATGCTTTGTTTCTGCCATAGCATCACTTAATTTTATTCCCTGCATAAAATTATAATACTCACTTTTTGTACTTTTCTTATCGTATTTCGTATATTCTCTCTTTCCTGTACCTTCTATTTCAGCCGTCAATAATCTATTTAAATTATTTTCAACCCTTTTTATTTCATCATAAGATTTATTACCATTTATAGCTCTTTCCAAACTTTGCCAAAGTCTTTGTTTTAAATGCGGATTTTTTTGCAATAAATCATATAAAATAGCCGTTCTTATCAAGCCTTTTAGCGTACTACCTGGTATATAAGCTCTGCCATCTATTAATTTTGTCTGCAAAATAATATCATTTAAACTATCTTTACTTATCTTATCTATATTTTCATGTGCGATTAATTTATATTTTACGACTTCTTTTATATCCTCAATATTATAACCTTGCTCTATCAACCATTTATATAATATTTTTCGTGGTTTAGTCTTATCATTGATAAAATCCATATAAGCAGGAAATAATTTTTTCGTATAAATAAATTTATGCCACAACAAAGGATTTAAAAAATATGCTACTTGATTTTTACTATCATATATATAATCTGTAGTATTTAATTTTTCATTACTGGCTATATTGACAGGTGTGATAATATCCAGATACATTTTATTAAATTCTATCAAATTCGTATTATTCATAATCTATCCCCACAAACATACCCATACCATTTCGATAAATAGGATAAGATATGCCCTCATATTCTTCTTTTAGCATCATGCCTTCTAAATACTTCATCAAACAGGAACCTTCTGCTAACATATATAGATTATTTTTTCGCTTCTTATTATGTGTATTTTGGTCATAGATAAAACCACTACGTTTTACAATCTTATAATTGCCAACAGATATATATTTTACATCTTCTTTTCTAGGCAATAATGGTGCTATACATAATTTTCTGCCCTTATTTACACTCATATCCATATTTATCATTTTAGTTAAAATCAAATCATCTTTATAAATACTATCTGTTTCACTTAATTCTATAAAATCATCAAAAAATTTATATTTACCATAACCACTGCTTTTTTTGCCACCAATACCACTATAACCTAGACTCTCTATTATTTTTTCCATAATAATAGCGTCATCATCATCTTCATAACCCAAGATAAAATACAATCCTGCATTATCATTGAATTTATAGCTATTAACAAAATAAGGCAAAGGTTCTTGACCTCTACAAGCTACTTTTTCCATTGTATTTTCTATGGCAAAAATAGGATTATCTATGCTATATACTTCTTTATCATTTATAGATTGTAGCCAATTTTTAATTTCACTAATGCGGATAAAATCTTCTTTATCATTTTGCTTCCATAATCTACTGTATTTTTTCTGTTCAGAATAAGAGTCTAGCTTCGACAAATTATCCACAGATAAATATATCTTTGGCAAATATAATTGTAAATCATCATTTGGGGCAGAATAATAATAAGGAAATAAACTGGATATTGCTAATTTTCTCTGCTCAAATTTTTCCATAATGCTTTGTAGTATTTCCTTAGAAATTAAATTAGCTTCTGAACAAATGGCACTAAAATAAGTATCTGCACTACAATAAAAACTAGCTTTTTCTAAATCTCCGCCAAAATTATTATCCGCAAAATGCACAGGTGTCAAAAACTCTAAAAAATAAATTCTATATTTCATTATTAACAGTTCCCTTAAAATTACATTCGTATTTATTAACATCAATTTTCTTATTTATAGGTTTAACTTTAAAATCACTGAATTTCACTCTACCATATCCACGAGAACCATGTCCGCCAAGATAATCCATCTGTAATAATTGAAAACCTTGAGCTAAAATCTTCATATCTTCATCTATCTGCTCTTCATCTTCAATATTATAAACAAGTTTAAATTCAAATTCTGCCCCAGCTGGTACTCTTTCAATCTGACGAGGATTTGCCGAGCCTGTCAATCTCGTTATGGTATTTTCCCATTTTATCTCGCCAATATACGTATCTGTATCGAGATTTTTAAATAATTCTACACTTTCACTAGTTAAAAATAAATCAAAAAACTGCAATCTTGCAAAACAAGCTCCTTTTTTCCCTGCTGAACCAAATAGACGTGATATCACTTCATCATCGTCATCTATATTATTTAAAATTAAATTTTTACATCTACTCTTAGCCAATAAAGTACGAATTTTTCCCTTCAAAGAACTACCAGGAATGATTGGTTCATGAGTCAAACAATCGCGAATAAATGGACTATCCACCGCCCCAATAGGTGCAAAATCACTATTTGCCCCTATATGCATACCTGTTATGAGTTTCAAATTTGCCGTAATAAATAATTTTCCCTGTAATTGTCTTTGTCCTTGTATATTCATCATTATTCTTGTCCTCCATAAAATTTATGAAATGCCACTAAAGCCTCTATATATCTACAAAAATTCTCAAAAGCTTTTATATCGCCATTGATGTCTTTTACCATATTCAATAAATCTGCTTTTTCTACAAACTCCCTAACTAATTTTTCTCTACCTGCTTGATAAGATATACTCACTCGCAAAAATTCTATTTCCATTTGCAATTCTTCATCTAATTTTTTCGCTTGAGGCTTAGCTATTTTATAGATATCTACTTTATTTTTTAAGATATTCACCGCTGTTAAAATTTTTCTTATTTGATTAGTTTTTAGCTCTATAACTAATTTATCATGATTTTTTTTATTTGGTTTACGTATAGATTTTATTGCTAATTCCGCTTTATCCACTATATTTTCCATAAATATTTACTCCTTTTTATCTCTTAAATAATATACTAATAAATTTAAAGCAGTCGCTAATTGCTTTTTATCTTCATTGTTATTTATCCATTGATACATTTTACTTACAAAATCTTCATATACTTTTCTTTTTTGCTCATCTTTATCTTGTTTAGGTTGCATTCTCGCCAATACATAAGCAAATCTTGCTATATTCAATTTATCTTCATCTGCTAATTGAATTAAATCCATCAATCTATAAATTAAACTCTTTCCTACAGATAATTTATTAAATTTATCACCATCAAAAGAAAGACGAGCTAATAAATAATTCATCTTCTCTTTGCAGACCTTCATCTCAAAATCCGTCCATGTATATATATGCTTGCACTCTAGCTGACCATTTGCTTTTAAATTCGTTTCCATACCAAATAAAGCTATGCTATTTTTATCTTTCCTATTCTTGCTCATTTGTACTAATAAACCTGCAATCTCTGCCATCTTACTAATAGGATATGTCGGGCTAAACATTGCCATACCTGCACTGAGTGTCAATTTTCCATTGGTGAATTGTTTAAAAGCTCTATTTATATCTATTGCTACTTCCAATACTTCGTCCCATGCACCAACTAAAAATAAATCATCACCGCCAGCATAAATAATATTTACTTTGCGTTTTTTCGCTTTAGCTATGCCAAAAATATTGAAAGCTTTCTCTTCAAAATCTACGCACCCTATTAAATCGCCAGCACAGATTTTATTTATCGCCACTTTGAAGAACATCGATATATCTTTTGATAAATCCGCATAGCGAGATAAGGTAGCATATCTTAAATTATCTTCTATTTTATCTTTATCGCTTACAAAACCACTGCTAAAAGCTATACCTAAATCATCTATATCTAATCGCAATACGCCTAATCTTTTTATACCTTTATCTATTTTGCAACTACTCTTTGCTAAATCATCAAAAGTCATGACCTCATCATTTTCATTTTTGGCACTATAATCTGCTAAATATAAACGTATAGCCAAATCATTTTCTAAAAGATTATTTTTGCTATAAATACGCAGGATTTTTTCTTTAAACATATCTATATCTTCTATATTTACAGCATACATATATAAATCTTTATCTTTGCCAAAAATTTTGATGCCACCATCTATTTTTTCCTCACTGATGACAAAAACTAAATCTTGTGTCAATATATCTTGCCCTAATTTATATAAATTCAGACAAAATTCACAAGCAATTTCTTCATCACTATTATATTCCCAAAGTTTATCCACTAAATTATGACAGATATTACATTCTTTTTTAGCTGTATCTTCTTCTTTTTCTACATTAAATATATACTCTAAAAAATCTTCATCTTTACTATATCGTATAGTTTTATCATCTTTTAATTTTTTATTAACTGTAGCGAATAAATTTCCCTGAGCTTCAGATTTCATCAAATTATTAGCACTGCATTCAGCTGTACCGATAGCTAAATATAGATTAATGCCTATATTTTCCATCAGCCATCTATTCATCTTTGCTTGCAATTTATCTATAGCTTTTTTTGTATCTTTTATATTCGGAGCTAAAATATAAAAATGCCCTCCACCAGAATATAATACATTTGCTCTTGATAGTCCTATTTGCTCTAAATATTCATCTATAAATTCTTCTAATAATAAATCAATATAAAGCGAGCGACCTCTCAAGGTTTTCAAAGCACCTTTTGATGGAATAGTATAAATAAAATCCTGTATACCTGATATATCACCAGAAATTAAAAGATATATTTTTTCATTTCTAAAAATTTTACTGCCACTATTAAAACAATATTTTTTATAATCTTGTATCTGTTGTTCATCAAAATATAATTTCATACAACTAGCCACTGCCGATGTTATTTTTGAATGAACATATAATGAAATATCACAAACTTCTGCTCTATTTGTACTTGATGGTACATAGGAAAAACCTTCTTCTATGATTTGCAATAATTGATTTATTGATATTTGATTTATATCTTTTGTAATAAAATTTTATTTT
>OGLJ01000922.1_pt1 | contig 28558 bp, 20 predicted proteins | sample 1572801 | NCBI WGS metagenome assembly OGLJ01 (sample SAMEA2581877, study PRJEB24529) | metagenome | biome: Human gut stool | place: China | collected 2011
CTGCTTTCAAAGAAAATACCCAACAGCTGCCTTAATTTTGCTAAGGTATCCTCTGCCCTGCCAGCAAAGTCGGCTGACAGCTCTTTTAAAAATTCGTAATAGCTGAATTGATCCTGTTCATTGACTCGGGCTGCCGTTGAAAAATATGAAGCCAGACGGGTACAGGCTACAATCTGCCCCCGAGAAAAGAAGCTGCTGTCCCAATCTGTTTTTACTTCGTCTAAAATTTCCTGCAGTCGTTTGGCGTCGTCTATTTTACTGCCAAGCGCAACTGCCTGCAGAATGTCGAACAATTTATCCAGATTAGCCGTCAGCGCTTTAGCCTGAACGGTGAACTTGATCGTATAATCGTTAGCGTCGTCGGCAGCTGAGTAAGCATGCATCTGGAAAGAAACACCGCCGGTATATTTGTTAGAGGCCGTGGCCAGCTCCTGATAGGTATACTTGTCGGTATTAAATTTTCCAAGCACATCACTGAGCAGATAACAGTAAGGCAACAGGTCTTTATCAATACCTGTCAGATCAAAATACCAGTTCAGATAAGCTATTTTATTGGTAAAAGCCGGTACATATAAGATATCGTTTGTTCCCAGCTGTTTCAAAACAGTTTCTGTAACTTCTACTTCACGTCTGATATCGCTGCGTTCCAACAGCGGGATCGTTTCCAGCGCCTCGGCAGTATCAGCTGCAGCCTGGCGTTTGTGCAGTTCGCTGCACAGTTCGATATTTTGGGCAATAGTTTCAGTATCCATCGACGCTTTGAGCGCAGCCATTTTTTCTGCCAGTACTTCCTGCTCCCGTTCCTCTTTCCCCTGCTCAGGATTCAGAGTCACTATAACCTTATGGGTATTGTCCAGCAGATAATTTTCAATCAGCTGCTCATAATAACGTGTTTTGATACCTTCGCGCAGCTGCTGTAAAGCCTCAGTATAGCGCAGACCTGCTAAAGGATCTCCGTCATACAGCCAGGAATCCATCACGCTGATACCATAAATCAAGCCTTTGGGATAAGCGCCGAAATCAGCTTCCCGCAGCTTAAATTCCAGATAATTGAGATGTGCCTCTAACAGCTCTTTATCGATGCCATTGATCGTCAGCTGCTGCAGCGTGTGATAAATAATACTGATAAATTTATCGCGCTGTTCCGGTTTGGAACCGGCGGCTTTAATCGAAAAGATCGGCTGGCGGTAGCTTCCGGCATAAGAGCCGCTGATGTCTTTGGCAACACCGGATTGCAGCAACGCCAGACGCAGCGGTGCCGAATTGCCTTCCAGCAGAACACTTTCCAATACTCTTAATGCCATCGAGGTTTTAACATCACGTGCATCACCAGTAACTATATGCAGTTCGTGATAAGTTTTATCTTCGGTAGCTTCGTCAGCTCCAACCGGATAAGTGCCAAGAACTTCCTGCGTTCTGGCAAAAGCATTCTGCAGAGGTATTTCCGAGTTCACTGCGCCGGTGCGTTTAAAGCCGCTCAAATATTCGTCGTTCAGATACTGCAGTGTTGTTTCGATATCCATATCGCCATACAGATAAATAAATGAATTTTCAGGGCTGTAATAAGTGGTATGGAAATGCTCGAAAGCTTCCTGAGTCAATTCTGGGATAGCATCCGGATGGCCGCCGGATTCAAAGCTGTACGGCGTGTCGGGGAACAATGCCTTCATTGCCTCATAGTCAAGCAAAGCATCAGCAGAAGAAAATACGCCCTTCATTTCATTATAGACGACCCCGTTATAGCTCAAAGCGTCCGTCGGTGCCTCAATATTATAATGCCAGCCCTCCTGGCGCAGGGTATAGGGATTTTCATAAATCAGCGGATAAAAAACAGCGTCCAGATAAACATCCATCAGATTTTGAAAATCTTTGGCGTTGCGGCTGGCAACCGGATACATAGTCTTATCAGGATAAGTCATTGCGTTCAGAAAAGTATTCATTGAACCTTTAACCAGTTCTACAAATGGCTCTTTTAAGCGATACTTGCGCGAACCGCACAACACTGAATGCTCTAAAATATGCGCCACACCTGTATCATCATACGGTGGCGTCCTGAAGCTGATCGAAAAAACCTTATTATCATCATTGTTACCTAAATATAAAAGTCTGGCACCGCTGTAAGTGTGCTCCATCACATATGCTTCTGACTGAATCTCGTCGATATAAGCAGCCTGCCTGATCACAAAGCCGCTGTATTGTTTATTTACGTCTAATTTCATTTTTGCCTCCGAATATTTAACATTTGTCATTATTTTATCACAAATCGTCCACACCAACTAAAAAATCTTTGTGACAACTTGTCAAAATAAAATATTTTCTTTATAATAAACTTAGCGACGTTAGATTGACGTTTCTTTGATGTCATATTTTTAGGAGGAGCAATTATGGACCAAACTCGTTTTACTCTGCGTATTCATCCCCTGATTATGAAAAAATTAAAAGTAATTGCTGATCACAACGGCCGTTCTGTCAACAAAGAGATTGAACAGATTTTGAAGTGGATCATCGACGATTTTGAAAATAAATGCGGTAAAATACGTACTGAAGAACTGGATCTGATCGACCACCCTGAAAAAAAAGCTAAAATCGAGCCTGTTAAAGACCGCCCGATGGATATGCTTTTTAAATTGTAAGTCCACAAACTAAAACGCGCATCTGCATTGCAGGTGCGCGTTTTCATTTTATTATTTAAAGTAGTTGACACCGGAAACAAAGATTTTCTGATTTTTATTGCCGGTAATATTGCGATACAGACCATCTACAAAGATTTCACTGTGGCACATTTTACCGAAAACGCGTCCGTCGGGACTGGTAATGCCTTCGATTGCATACAGCGAACCATTGGGGTTATAGGGCATTTCCATAGTAGGAACTCCCTGTGGGTCTACATACTGCGTTGCGACCTGTCCGTTTTTGAACAGCTCTTTGATAACAGATTCAGGCGCATAGAAACGGCCTTCACCATGAGATACTGCTACCGCATGGATATCACCGGGTTCTACTTCGCTCAGCCATGGAGATTTATTGGAAACGATACGGGTGTCGACGATCTGCGATACATGACGGCCAATATTATTAAAGGTCAGTGTCGGAGATTCTGTTTCCAGATCTCTGATTTCGCCATAAGGCAGCAAACCTAATTTTACCAGTGCCTGGAAACCATTGCAGATGCCAAGCATTAAGCCGTCACGTTCATTCAGAAATTCAGTTACCGCTTCTTTGATCCTGGGATTACGGAACATGGTAGCGATAAACTTACCGCTGCCGTCCGGCTCGTCACCGGCACTGAACCCGCCTGGCAGCATAACGATCTGAGAATTTTTGATCATGCTGACCATCTTTTCTACTGACTCATCAATAGCCTGGGCAGTAAGATTTCGAATGATAAATACGTCTGCAACCGCACCGGCTTCTTCAAAAGCTCTGGCACTGTCATATTCGCAGTTTTGTCCCGGGAATACCGGAATAAAGACCCGCGGTTTTGCTAAGGTCACAGGAGCTGTCAGCGGCAAATCAGCTCTATATAACGGCTGATTTAATTCACCTTGAGCTTTTTCTTCGATTTTATAGGGGAAAATTTCCTGCAGCGGTTCCAGATATTCTTCCTGAGCCGCGTCAAGCCTGATAGCGCTATCGTTGATGGAGATAAACTGTTCTGCTGTCAGATGACCCAGAAGCATACAGTCCAGACCGTCAAACAATTCTTCGATACTGGTTCCGTCTGCCATTTCCAGCACCATACCACCAGGCTGCAGCGTAAATAAACGATCAGTATCCTGGAACGGTTTAATGAATTCAAAACCCAGCTGATTGCCAAGGCACATAGTAGTAACGGCAGCGGCAATACCGCCTTCTTTTACAGCAGCAGCGGCAAGCACCTTACCTGCCAGAACCGCTTTATGTACAGCACGCATATTTTTACGCAGCGCTGCAAAATCCAAAACTTCAGCATTATCGCGCGGACAGGACAAGAATACCACTTTATGACCAGCTGCTTTAAATTCTGCAGAAACAGCTTTTTCTCCATCGATAACATCAACAGCAAAAGAAACAAGTGTCGGCGGCACTGTTTTATCCATAAAAGTACCAGACATACTGTCTTTACCGCCAATAGCCGGCAAATCAAGCGCGTCTAAAGCTGTAAAAGCACCTAAAAGAGCGCTGAACGGCTGTCCCCAAACTTCAGTATTATTAAGCTTGGGGAAATATTCCTGCAAAGTCAGACGCAGTTTATCAGGGTCAGCACCCAGGCATACTGCACGCACAACAGACTCAACTACTGCATACATTGCGCCGTGGAACGGGCTCCAGCATGCAACATCAGGATGATAGCCGCAGGCCATGACAGAAGCGGCAGTAGTCGTGCCATTGAGCACCGGCAATCGGCAAACCATACCTTCGCTCGGCGTAAATTGTGTTTTTCCGCCGAATGGCATCAATACCGTGCCGCGGCCAATAGTGCTGTCAAAACGTTCGGAAAGTCCTTTCTGACTGCAGACATTTAAACGGTTTAAATTTCCCAGCCAGGCTTGTTCCAGAGAAGCAGCTTTATTAACACATTCAGGTACTTTATCAAAAGCATTTTCGCCTTCAGCAGCTTTAACTGTGATATTAGTATGCTGCGCTACACCATTGGTATCGAGGAATGCCCGTGCCAAATCAACGATTTTTTCTCCGCGCCAGTACATAACCAGACGTGGGTTATCAGAAACCTCAGCTACAACTGTGGCTTCCAGGTTTTCTTTATCAGCATGTTTAATAAAATCATCAAGATCTTTGGCTTCAATTACGACGGCCATACGTTCCTGCGATTCAGAAATCGCCAGTTCCGTACCGTCAAGCCCTTCATATTTTTTAGGAACTTTATCAAGATTTACGACCAGACCGTCAGTCAGTTCACCAATAGCAACGGAAACGCCGCCTGCACCGAAGTCATTACAGCGCTTAATCATCGCCGTAACAGCAGGGTTACGGAACAAACGCTGGATTTTACGTTCTGTAGGAGGATTACCTTTCTGGACCTCAGCACCACAGGAAAGCAGCGAATCTACAGTATGTTCTTTAGACGAACCGGTTGCGCCGCCACAGCCATCACGTCCGGTACGGCCGCCCAGTAATACGATCAGATCGCCTGCAGACGGACGTTCACGACGTACAGTATCACGCGGAGCAGCGCCAATAACAGCGCCGATTTCCATTCGTTTAGCAACAAACTTATCATGATAATATTCCTGTACATGACCGGTTGCCATACCTATCTGATTACCATAAGAACTGTAACCGGCAGCAGCACCGACAGTTATTTTTCTTTGAGGTAATTTACCTGGCAGAGTTGCTTCGATCGGTACGCGCGGATCAGCAGAACCGGTAACGCGCATAGCCTGATAAACATAGGAACGTCCTGAAAGCGGATCGCGGATCGCACCTCCCAAACAGGTAGCTGCGCCACCAAATGGCTCAATTTCCGTAGGATGATTATGCGTTTCATTTTTAAACATAACTAGCCATTCTTCTGTTTTACCGTCTATTTCTACCGGAACAACGATCGAGCAGGCATTGATCTCTTCAGAAACGTCCAAATCGTCAAGTTTACCTTCCGAACGCAGTTTTTTCATACCGATAACAGCGATATCCATCAATGTTACCGGGCGCTCGGTATCCTCTCCGTAAACAGCATCACGGGTAGCCATATACTTATCGAAAGCCGCTTGAATAGGTTTATTATACTCGCCAGCTTCAATTTCAACATCTTCTATCTGCGTCATAAAAGTCGTATGACGGCAGTGATCGGACCAATAAGTATCAAGTACTTTTATTTCGGTAATAGTAGGTTCACGGTGTTCTTCATTAAAATATTTCTGACACCACATCATATCTTCCAAGCTCATTGCCAGACCCATTTCCTGGCGCAGCGCTTCCATTTCATCGCTGTTCTTGGTCAAAAAACCGGCAACCGACTTGATCCTGGCAGGTTCTTCACAGGTTGCGATCAAAGTGGCAGGTTTCTCCCACTCTGCTTCCCTGGCTTCAACAGGATTTATACAGTAGCTTTTGATTTTAGCGAGTTCTGCTTCGGTCAAATTTCCTTCTAAAATATAAATTTTAGCAGAAGCTACCATCGGACGTTCTTTTTGCGTAATCAGCTGAATAGCCTGTTCGGCAAAATCCTCCCTTTGGTCATATTGTCCGGGAAGATATTCCACGGCAAAAGCACAGCAGCCTGCAGGCACTTCAAAAATTTCGTCAGTAACAATATCTACCGGAGGTTCCGACAACACTATTTTTCTTGCAGCAGCAAATTCTTCATCACTGACGCCCATCACGTCATAACGATTTAAGATTCTGATGCCTGTCAGATTTTTCATGCCTAAGTTATTGCGCAGATCGGATAATAATCCATGTGCTTCAACAGCAAAAGCATCTTTCTTTTCCACAAAAATACGTCTGATTGTACTCATAAACTCAGCCTCCAAAATAAGATGCGGTTAAAAATACTCGTTAATATAATTATGACACTTGGGAAACAGCCTGTCTAACAATGAAGCCGCTTCCTGATTATGTATCTTCAGCCTGTTTTCAGCAGCCAGTTCCTGTACGGAAAACTGACCAAAATATAACTGTGTAAAGGCTGCTACATCCATTTCAATATCCTGCATATCCACTGTACTCTTAATATTGATCTGACTGGCATTTATTTCCAGTTTCAATAACCCGTTATTAAGAGGCAGGGTTTTATCATTTATCAGCAAAGATAATGTTCCCTGTACATCTGCAGCTATGTCAGTCAGCTGTAAAAGTGCCTGACGCACATTAATGCAGCGTGCCATCATAAACGGCTGCAAACTGCCAGCATATTTCTGATCCTGTAAATGCAGATACGTTTTATCCCAGACTTCTGCCAGCCAGCTGAAATTTTCAGCTTCAGTAACATGCTGTCTGGCAAACTGCAGCAGAGAATCACGCGCCGCTGTTTCTTCTGCCATAAGTTCCTGCACAGCAAATGTTTTATCATCAATACTGTAAAACATATAGCCAGCAACTTTTTCGCCGCGTTTAACAAGCACCGCTTTAATCTGTTCACCCTGATGAACTGTCAGTAAATGCAGCCAGTTTTTTAAATCACGTTTTACTACGCCGTGATAAGCTGCAGTCACGGTATCATAGACCTTTTGGAAAACTTCGGCCTTCTCCAGTCCGGTTCGGTGCAGTGTCATATCAGAAACTTTATCGCCTTTGGGTAATGCGGCCAAAGGCATCTCGTAACGATGCCTGTAATAACAGTAATCAAACTGATATGGACGGTAAATACCGGCACTGATCGGCATTAATAAAACAAATGCCTGACCCTGAGCCCGTAAAACCGAAAAAGCAGTTTCCAGAAGCGGAGCAAATAAATGTCTGCCCCTGTATTCCGGCGCTGTTGCAACGCCGACAATATAAGGCAATTTCAAATCCCTTCCACGCAAATTGATAGTATAAGGGTTCAAATGCAGCATATTCATCAAATTGCCGGATTTTTCATCAAAGCCGCCAAGCACCATATTTTCTTTTAAGCAGTATTCATTAAAATACCACTTAAAAAAAGGAGTATCGTTTTTTTCAAAGCAATAATCCCATAATTCCATTATTTTAGGTAAAGTTTCGTCATTAATAATACGAAAATCCATATTTACACCTATTTAAAAACAGACGAATATTTTTTGATCATAAATTCAGGATGATATGATTCCTTAGCAGTACGCAGCCCTTCATGCCCCATATCTTCTTCTCTGTTTAAATAAACTACATCCCCCCATGCATGTTCGGCAAATTCTTTATTGATTGCCGCATAAATACCACGGATATCAGGATTTGCTTTTTCTACATGCAGAACGGCCGTGTCGTCATTGATTTTTTTACCGAAGCTGAATGCTTCAATTTTTCCGTTGACACGGATAGCGCCGCCGCGCAAACCAAGTGCTTCAAAATTATCGATCGCTTCATGGATAGCACATTGCTCACAGCGCAGGCTCTCGTCTTCGCCAACACGTTTTTCGCACCATTCATCACCAAAAGCCTTGCACTCTTCGTAATTCTCTGGTCCGATCGGTTCGTAAACATAATCGGGATATTCTTTTTTAAACGCATTGTAATGATTTTTTTTACCATGATATTTACGCCCAGACAAACTAGCCAGTTTTTCACGCAAATAAACATAATCCCAATTATCACGATCTTCAATAAATTCCATCTCTGGAAAAGCTTTTGCCAGCCGCTCTTTGCCATCGTCATAAATACCATGGATCTCAAAAGGCTTGCCTTCATGATATTCTTTAATTTCTGCAAACAATTTAGGCAGATCTTCATCTTTACCGCCAAAAGGCTGCAAAAAGAAATCCACTTCGTTGCGTTTCACCTTGATCACCAGAAAGTCATGTACTACTGTCCAGTAAATGCCATAACAGTCCTGCCATACAAATAAATTTGTAAACGCACATTCAGAACCCCGTTGGTCAGGACGTGATAAATAACTTTCGAACAAAGGCCTGTCAGCCAATGTTATTTTTTTTAGTTCTAAAATAAAAAGGACCTCCTTAAGATACACAACTTTCCTATTCTGATATTATACCATAAAACTGTCTATTTACTAAAGAAAAAACCAATTGCCTAAGCAATTGGTTTTTTAACTTCATTAATTATTAGCCTTTGCGAGCATTGAAGCATTCGCGGCAATATACCGGACGATCCATGGAAGGACGGAACGGTACTTCGGTGTCTTGACCGCATTCTGCGCAAGTAGCATGGAACATTTCGCGAGCCGGGCGCTCGTTGTTGATGCCCATACGTTGTTTGCGAGCTTGACGGCAACCAGGGCAACGGCCGGGTTCATTTGTGAAGCCTTTTTCTTCGTAGAATTCTTGCTCGGAAGCAGAGAATACGAATTCGGTGCCGCATTCACGGCATACTAAGGTTTTGTCTTCTTTCATTGGTTAATCACTCCTTACATTAAACATACCCCATAAGGACTTATAGATGTTACCACTGCTTCCTCATGTTGCGTATGTAGCATGGAAGAAGTTCGGAACCCTACCCGGACCACTGAGATATACTATAAGTAGTATATCTAAAAAAAAGATAAAAGTCAACAAGAAATGTACATTTTAAAATTTATAATTATTTAGGATATTTTATTCCGTCGGAGTTTACATTATCATTTAAATAATGTGTATCATTTACATACTCAATTGTAAAGCGGTCCTGCCATTTACCAATACAGGTTGTGCTGGCATTATGTACGCCAAACACCCACAGTTTATTGATATCAAGCCCCAGTAAAAGGCAAAGCTGTACTCTTATAACGCCGCCATGAGAAACAATTGCTATATTTTTATCGCTGTTATTTTTAAAAAGGTCTTCACAGACAGAACGAACCCGCAATGCAACATCGTCGAATGATTCCCCGCCTGGCATTCTGCACTGTGCCGGCTGTTTAAAAAACAACTCTAACTGATCACTCCATTTTGCTTTGATCTCATCATAGCTCAAACCTTCCCATTCGCCAAAACAAACTTCCTTCAGTTCATCTAAAGGCTGAACAGTAAGTCCATGAGCTTCAGCCAAAGGTGCTGCAGTCTGTCTGGCTCGCTGCATGGAGCTTGAATAAATTTCGTCCAATACAATATTTTCATAATGCTGTCCCAATGCTGCAGCCTGACACAGACCCTTGCTGTTAAGAGGATTATCTATGTGCCCTTGAAATTGAAATGTTTTATTAGCTTCTGTTTCTCCGTGCCTTATAAGATATATCTTGCCCATATTGCCTCCTTATTATTTACTTTTTACCTGTACTGAATGCGCAAATTCTTCCACTTCAGCATGTACTCCTGCTTCAGCAAATGTTTCCATTTCATTATACGCCTTAATGCCTGCATCAAACAAGGTAAAAGCTAAAACTGCGCCTTCTCCCGCCCCACTGTTAATATCCAACTTTAGCGGTGCAGATAGCTCCAGCCAATTCAATAATTTTTCCATACCCGGTTCTGCCGACACATGCCCTGCCATACAATATTCAAGAACTACCGGAGCTAATTTGCAGGCTCCGACAGCAGCCAGGCATGTAGCGATACCATCCAGCATTACAGGTACCTTGCAGGCAGCAGCCTGTAAAACAGCACCAGTCATAGCGGTTATTACCGGATCGTTAAGCTTTTGCAGAAATTCAATTCCTTCCAGCCGTAAAAATGCTTCTGTTTGTTCTGTAAGAGTATATTTTTCCAGACTTCCCAAGGCCAGCATTTGCAGTTTATCACTGAAAATATATTCTTTTGTCAGAATAGCGCCTTCTTCAAGCGCTTCCTCAAGATTACAAGATGTGACCAGCAATGGGTAAACCTCTGCTTTAGCTTCTCGTGCCAGCAAAACAACAGGCAGCTCCTCCTGCATCGCTTTAGCAACAGAATCTGTGTCAGCACTCCACAAAAACAAAGCTTTTTTAGGATATTGAACAGATTTTTTATCAGCACTGCCGATAATACCGGCGTAACGCGAAACCATAGCTTCCAGTTTTGCAAGTGAACCGACCGGTTTGATAAGATTGTCAAATCTGTTTTGTGCTTCCGCTACTTTTTGACGATCGATTGGTTTTATTTGTTCAATAATATTATTTATATCCATCTTTAAACCTTCCTTATCTTAGTAAGAATACTGCTGTCAGTAAGTAAATCACATTGCCGCATTCAGTCAGTGCACCATATGTATCACCGGTAAGTCCGCCTAACTGTGTTTTTAAATATTGCGCTATTATCAAAGTGACAGTAAAACATATTCCTGCCACCGCCAGATATTGTAAACCACAGGCCGCAATAATACCTGCGCATACTGCAAAAGCAATATACGTATAAAATGGTTTGGCATACTTGGTAAACATATGCCCTATTCCTTCTTTACGCGCATAGGGAAAATTGACAATAAAAACTACCATAAAAGTTCGTGTCGCAACGGACATCGTCAGTAAAACCCAGGTCAGTGTTTCACCGCTAAGTTCAAGATAGGCAGCTATTTTGAGCAGCAGCAAAATAATTATTGCCAATACAGCATTAGAACCAACATGGCTGTCTTTCATTATTTCCAGCATTCTCTCGCGGCTGCGGGCAGAAAAAACGCCGTCAGCAGTATCCATAAAACCATCGTACATCAACCCGCCGGTAATAATGATCTCGGCCAGCAGCAAAAGCGTTACCCGTAAAAAAAGCGGCGTTTCGATATAAAATAGGCTATAGTTTACGGCTGCCAAAAGGAATCCGATAACCAAACCTACCAGGGGAAAATACGGCACACTGTGCGAAAAATCTTCGTCACGCCAATCTGTCCGTTTTGAAAAACGCACTCGCGTCAAAAATTCCAGGCAAGTGATAAAATCACGCATGCATGCCACCACGCTTATACAGTTCTTTATAGGTATTGATCGCCATCTGTAAAATAACAATCGCCAAAGACGCTCCTGTACCTTCGCCAAGACGCATACCCGCGTCAACTATCGGCGTAAGTCGCAAAACCTCCAGCATCTTTGCATGTGATATTTCAGCAGAAAGATGTGAACAAAGCATATAATCAGCACAGGCTGGTTCAAGTCCGTATGCAAGCAAAGCAGCGGCAGTCGCATTTACACCGTCTACCATTGTAGGAATACGGCGTCTGGCGCCAGCTAAAATCATCCCCGCCAACCCGGCATGGTCATAACCGCCAACCTTACAGAGGATGTCCATGGCATCGCCCAAACGTGGTTGATTTTTAGCCAGACCATCAGCGACGACCTTTCTTTTTATCGCCATGCGTTCATCGTTGATACCAGTTCCCCTTCCTACTGTAAGCTCGGGCGGCAACCCCAGAAATGCAGAAACGATTGCTGCGGTCGATGTAGTATTCCCGATTCCCATTTCTGCTGTTACTAATAAGTTATAACCTTTATCAATACATTCATCTGCTACCTTCATACCAACTTTCAATGCTTTTTCGGCCTGCTCCACTGTCATGGCCGGTCCCTGTGTAAAATCTTTTGTACCCCAGGCAACCTTCTCCTGATGAACTTTAGGCATTGCACTCAAGTCAAAAGCCGTACCTGCATCGATCACAAAAACATCGGCACCGGCATGACGTGCCATAACGTTAGCGCCGGCAGTTTCTCTCATGTAACCGTTTATCATCTGCATAGTTACTTCCTGCGGATATGCGCTTACGCCATATTTGGCAATTCCATGATCGCCGCACATTAACAGCATTGCACTTTTGATTTTATCAGGCAATGCCGTCCCAGTCATGGCAGCATATTTTTCAACCATTTCCTCCAGCTTACCTAAACTATGCAGCGGCTTATCCATTTTAGCCCAGTTATTTTTTATTACTTCTGCAGCGTTGCTATCCAACGGTGGAATCATTATTTTTTCCATTGCTCTGCTCCTTCATCATCAAAACTAAATGCCATTTTCTTTAGATCAACAGCTTGACCGGCGACACAATAAAAGACCCTGTCACATACATCGGCAACCTGCTGGTTTATCCATCCGGCAAGATCTCTGTACTCACGTGCCATAACATTATCCGGTACGATACCACCGCCAACTTCATTAGTAACAAATACTACCAGTTTTTCTGTTTTTCTGGCGGCTTCCAGTAATTTTACAATTTCACCTTTGACAAATGTTACCTTTTCTTCAAAAGTTCCTGCAATTGCAACCTTGCCATACATCAAATTACTCATATACAAAGTAAGACAGTCAAACAAAATTGCATCCGCTTCCTTACCTGCCTCAACCATCACCTGTTCGGCAGCATAAGGTGCTTCATAATTATTCCATCTTTGGGGAGAACGACGTTCCTGATGTAGCCGAACACGTTCAGCCATCTCGTCGTCAAAGATTTCAGCCGTAGCTATATAAGCGCATTTAGATCCATAATGCAAAACAAAACGCTCTGCGAATTCACTTTTGCCGCTTCGTGCACCGCCAGTTACTAAAATCATTTCTTTACACATCCTTAAGCCTCCCTTCAAAATAAAAATACCCTCTCGAGAGAGGGCATAAATAAACAACCTATGCAAGTATCCACCTATCTCCCGTAGGTGTAAGATACCCGTAACAGGCAGGTCTCCTGGCTCAGGTTCAACATTCAGCTGCGCCTTCCCAGTTTCCCAGTGGCATATTGCAGTGAACTTCCCTTTACAGTAGCGGGACTGCGCCGGATTTACACCGGTCTTCCCTATTAAGCGCCGACCGCAATCGGCACACCTGTTGATTTTTTCCAATACTATATATTCTACATTCTTTTGCAAAGTCCTGCTGACCTGCAAAGCATTTTTTCATATTCTTCATCTAAATAATCATGGGCGTCATTAACATTCCTTACGGTAATCAATACACGGCTGCGTCCAAACCAGTAATACACCCTGATTTCATACCATTGAGCTACACCATCCGCTCCGACGAAACGACATTCGCAGCCAGAATAATCAGGAGTATTATTGTAATTTGCAGATAAAACGTCAAAATCAAGCTGAGCCGTAAATTTTTCAATATCTTCAGGATAAAGCAATTCCTGAACGATATGCTTGTAATCATTTTTATAATCACCTGTATACGGAATAAAAACATTCCCTGTAGGATTAAAAGCCATTCTTGAATAGCGTCCATCTTTTAGATTCAATTCAATTGCAAAATCATACATCTGCGGGAATAAATCGCCCAAATCTCTGTATGATGGTAATTTTACAGTACGTCCGTAACCGTTGATGCTGCGACGTTCAGCATTAACTATTTCAATCTTACTTAAATTAAGCAGATTTTCAAACTGCGGCCTTCTCAACGGCTGGCAATAATAGAATCCCTGAGCTATATTGCAGGAAACACTTTTCATTATCGCAACCTGTGCCTCAGTTTCAACACCTTCACAAATCATCGTGATATCCAATTCTTTTGCAATAGCTGCCATCCCTTTGATGATTTTGATATCTTTATCATTATCACAGGCGGCAAGCATTCTTTTATCTATTTTTAAAATATCAACGCTGATATCACTTAAAATACGCAGAGACAAATACCCGGCGCCAAAATTATCAACAGCAATCTTAAATCCCTGATTTTTCAGCTCGTCAACCTGCATCCCAGCAAAATTCACATCATCAGCCAATAATCTTTCAGCAAGCTCAACTACCAAAAGCTTGTGCGGAACATTATGCTTATCGGCAGCTTCTTTTAAAGAATCAATAAAATTTTCATCTTTAAAATGTTCAAATGAAAAATTACAGGAGATTGGAAAAACCTGTAACCCCAAGGCAAGGCGTAATGCTAAGAAATGGCAGACTTCTTCAAAAACAAAATTTTCAAATTTAGATAACTGGTTATTATCTTCAAGGATAGGGATCAAAACTTCCGGAAGAATTATCCCGCGCGTAGGATGCTCCCAGCGCAGTAAAGCTTCCGCACCAACAATCTCATTAGTATAGATATTGTATTGCGGCTGAAAATAAACAGTGAACTCTTTATTATTAAGAGCACTGCAAACTTCTTCAGAAAGAGAATTATAACCAGTTGTGAATTCAAAATCATTGATTATAAAGAAACTGCGGCAGCATTTGTGAAAAACTTTTTTGTTGAGCTGAGCAACAGTTTTTACCATTGCATCTTCCAGCGAGTCTTCGACTCGACATACATAAAGATCTCCGCGCAATTTGATGCTGACATTGCAAATACGCTTGACTTCGCTTTCTACCATATCAGATAATCCGTCAAACCAATTATTATGCGTTTCTTCATCTGTAAAAGGAACAAGGCAAAAGAACTTATCTCCGGCCTGTCTTGTTGTAAGATATCCCTTCACAACACGTCGGTTAAGCTCTGTTCCCAAAATGCGTAAAACATTATCTGCTGTCTCACGCCCATAAATATCAACGATATCATGGTAAGGGTCAATATCTAAATGTATTAGCGCCAAAAGCTCTTTTTTGCGCTGCAGCATTTCATCCGCTTTTTCTTTAAACTTATCAAATCCCAGTGTACCGCTTACTTTATCACGTACATATTTCTGCGAATACAACATTCTTTGATGTTCAGAAGACTTAAGGTAGAGAATTGCTACAAACACACCAAAAGCAATTATCGACAACAGGTAAAAATTCATAGTAATCTCCCATTATCTTTCAATATAATTATAGTAAGTATATATCTTTCGTATAAAAAATACTACATTTTTAACTACTTCAAAACATTTTTAAAGTAATTTAACCCAAAAGAAAATGACCATACAGTTCTTACCGAACCTATGGTCATTTTGTTTTAAGCTTCTACTTCTACTTCAACTCTTGATAAAATGAAACATAAATCAGAAAGTCTGTTCAAACAGATAAGAACCTGCTGATTGACTTCTTCTGTTTCAGATAAGCGGAGCAGACAGCGCTCGGCACGACGAGTAGTTGTACGCGCGATGTCCAAAGCAGCTGATCCGGGGGTGCCTCCGGGGATGATAAAATGACTCAAAGGCTGGAGCATATTATCGAATTTATCGATAGTTTCTTCAAACATTTTCACATGCTCTTCTTTGATATAAGGCTCAGGCAAATTCAAGCTTGCTATATCAGCCATCAGTGACATCAGAAGCTGCTGAACTTTGTAAATCGTTTCCCTGACATCTTCGCGTCTGACTGTAGCTCTTGCCAGGCCAAGCGCCGAACTGATCTCATCAACTGTACCGTAAGCTTCAACTCTCATGCTTTGTTTTGGTACACGTTCGCCTGTATAAAGTCCGGTAGTGCCTTTGTCACCAGTTCTGGTATATACTGCTGCTTTCATTTTGTCACCATCCTTCCGGAAAATTTTAAATTAATAAATTTCTTCAGCTTTAAAGAAATTTTTGATTTCGCGTGCAGCGGATTCTTCACTGTCACTGCCATGAACGATATTTTCGCCGATAGTCAGCGCGTAATCGCCGCGGATAGAACCAGGAACAGAATCTAACGGATTAGTAGCACCCATCTGGCCACGAACCGCTTTAATTGCATTCTCACCGGAAATAACCATTGCTGCAACAGGGCCGGAAGTAATAAATTCAACCAATTCACCAAAGAAAGGTTTGCCTTCATGTTCAGCATAATGATATTTAGCTTGTTCTTCAGTGATTTTTACTAATTTTAAAGCCGAAACTTTCAAGCCGCGGCGTTCAAAACGAGCGATGATTTCACCAATCAGATTTTTTTTGACACCATCGGGTTTTACGAGTACGAGTGTTTGTTGCATTGGAATCTCTCCTATCTAGACTATTTTAATTTATACTAAATCGCAAAACGATTTTAGCCTTTTAAAAGCTGCTGATACTTTTTCTTATCCAGTTTCTCGATCATTGCTGTGATCAGCTGAACAGCACCTTGATAATCATCCATATGAATAATGGATTGATGACTATGTATATAACGGGTAGGGATACTGAATGTTAATGTCAAAACACCGGCATCGTGTAAATGTATACGACCGCCATCAGTAGCACCGCCCTCTGAAATACTGATCTGTGTTGGCAGCTTCAATTCTTCAGCAACTTCTTTTGCAAAATCACGCAATGCTGTATTGGGAATCATACCAGCATCAAAAATTGTTATAGCAATACCCTTTCCCAATTTCGCAGGAGCTACATCATCACTTACACCTGGCGTACCACCAGACACACATGTATCAATAACGAAAGCAACATCAGGGCTCAGCAGATTAACGCTTGTTTGAGCACCACGTAACCCGACCTCTTCCTGTACTGTCGCTACACCATATACAGTATTAGGATGCTTTGTGCCGATATTTTCCATAACGTCTGCCATGACTGCACAGCCGATGCGATTATCCCAGGCTTTACCAAGCAGAGTTTTACCATCGCCCATAACTGCAAATTCAGCATATGGCGTCACTGGACAGCCTTCGAAAACTCCTAAATTGCGAGCCATGTCTTCGTCGGCAGCTCCAATATCAATATACATATCGCGCTTGGCAACCACTTTTGTTCGTTCTTCCGGTGTCAGTATATGTGGAGGTTTACTGCCGATAACGCCAACAAGATCACCCTTGCTACCGTGTACAGTAACGCGCTGGCTCAGCATAACCTGCTCCCACCAGCCACCTAAACAAGTAAATTTTAAAAAACCTTCTTTTGTTATATGCTTAACCATAAAACCAATTTCATCCATATGGCTGGCAAGCATAATTTTTGGCAAGTCCTTGCCTTGACCTTCATTAGTAAAAACAGCGCTGCCTAATTTATCATAAGATACTTTGGCTTTGCCCTGCAGCCGCTTTTGAAGCAAATTTTTAATTGGTGTTTCAAATCCTGAAACACCGCAGGTTTCAGAAAGCTGTTTTAACCAAGTTAATTTTTTATCCAATTATTTCGCACCTCCACTGCTGCGCATAGCTTTGGCCTGCGCGCGTAACCGTGCCACACGGTCTGCGGTGCTGGGATGTGTACTGAATAACTGCTGCATATCTTTTGCGCTAAAGGGGCAAATGATAAACATATGAGCAGTATTTTCAGTAGCTCCCGGCATCGTTCTGTTTTTTGCATACGATTCTATTTTCAGCAAAGCGTCAGCCAAAGCATCCGGATTACCGCTTAACTCACCACCGGATTTATCAGCCATATATTCCCTCGAACGCGAAACAGCCATCTGAATAATACCTGCAGCCAAAGGCGCCAGTATCATCATAGCCAAACCAACAATAGCACTGCTGCTATTGCGGTCTCTGTCGCCACCACCAAAGAACATCCCCCAGTGAGATAGCGTCGTAATAATACCTGCCATAGATGCAGCTATTGTACCGATTAAAATATCACCATGTTTGACATGACTCAATTCATGTGCCAAAACGCCTTCAATCTCATCTTTATCTAAGGCATTGGCCAAAGCGGTAGTTACTGCAACCGCAGCATGTTCAGGGTTACGGCCGGTTGCAAATGCATTCGGCACAGGGCTGTCAATAATATATACTTTAGGCATCGGCAAATTGCCTCTTTCCGCCAAACGCTGCACCATTTTATATAAAGCAGGCGCACTTTTTTCATCAACCTGTTTGGCATTATACTGTGCCAAAACCAGTTTATCGCTGTTCCAGTACGAAAATAGATTCATGGCGAGGGAGATGATAAGCATCATCATCATACCGCGGGCACCGCCGAAATAATCTCCGACCAGTACCAATAACACAGTAAGAGCCGTCATTAAAAAAGCTGTTCTCATACTTTTTTGTTCCTCCTCAAAATAAAAACTATCGAACATTATCTATAAGACCTGCGTAAGTCTTATAGCATATTATACCAATTACTGCACTATTTTTCAATTTGCGCTTTAACAGCTGTCAACATATTTTCACTGTTTTCACGAACTTTTTTCTTTAAAATAGGATTTAACAGCCCAGCAATGATAGGAATACCAAATTCAAAATCTACCAGCAGGGAAACTTCTGTCCCTTCACTCACGGGTACAAGTCTCCATTCCCCTTCCATTTTTTTCAAATCACCCTCGGTCTGACAATAAGTGATACGCATTTCTTCCGGATAAAAGGTATCGCGTTCAGTCCAGACGATTTTACGACCATCAACATTAGATACCCAATGTGAAACAGTAGTATTTTCTCCGCGTTCTAAAATTTCTACACTCACCAGATCATGCATAAAAGAGGGGTAAGCTTCCATATTTTTTATAATTTCAAAAATAGGCTTACTATCGCCGTTGATCACAATCTTTGTTTCTACGCAAGGCATAATTCTGCTCCTTTTATAAATCTTCAATCACTTCAGCCGTACTGCTGACAGCTTCTCTAAAGATAGTCAAAACCTGATCAATAACATCTGTAGGCATGATCAGAGGCGGTTCAATACGAATAACTTTAGGATTATTTAGAGTATAAGCAATAATAACTCGTTTATCGATCATCAGCGACATCAGCATTCCACCGGCGCCTTCTTTTGTAAGCTCAATTCCGATCATCATTCCGCGGCCGCGGATCTCTGCGATGACCGAAGGATAATCTTTTTGAATTGATTCCAACCCTTTTTTAAAGTATGCCCCCGCCGCAGCACTGCGATCCAGCACATCATTTTTTTCAATGTAATTCAGCGCAGCATTGGCAGCAGCACACGCTAATTGATTACCGCCAAAAGTTGAAGTGTGTAAAAAAGGTGCTTCTATTAATCCAGCCCAGGCATCAGCCGTAGCGGTTATAGCTCCGATCGGCATCACCCCTCCACCTAACGCTTTAGCCGTAGCCATGATATCCGGAGTTATCTGCTCATGTTCAACCCCAAACCAGGTCCCGGTTCTGCCAATACCAGTCTGTACTTCGTCCGCAATCAGTAAAGTACCGTATTGGTCACATAACTCTCTTACTGCTTTAAAATAACCTTCCGGCGGAACGATAATGCCGCCTTCCCCTTGAATCGGCTCTAAAATAATGGCAGCTGTTTCTTCATCAATAGTTTCAGCAAGATAATCTATATCCCAATATTCTACATGTGTAAAATTATCCAGCAGCGGTTTAAACGGATCTCTAAACAAATCTCTGCCAGTAGCTGTCAACGAACCAAAAGTTTTTCCGTGAAACGCATTCCTTGCCGCAATAAACTTTTTCCTTTTTGTAGCCAGTCGCGCAACCTTCAGGCATCCCTCAACAGCTTCTGTACCGCTGTTAACGAAAAAACTGTATTGCAAAGCACCGGGAGTAATTAAAGCCAGTTTTTCAGCCAGATCTGCCATAGGTCTGTTAAAAAGCACTTTACCGCTCATTGGCATTTTATGCAGTTCTGCTTCTACAGCAGCTACGACATCAGGATTGCGATGTCCTAACGCAAACATTCCGTAGCCGCCAAGACAATCAATGAATTGTTTGCCCTCGCTGTCAGTTATAGTCCACCCCTCTGCATATCTTTCAACGCTTGCCAATCCCATAAACCGAAATAATTTCGCCTGAGCAGGGTTAATATATTTTTCATATTTACTGATCGTTTCTTCAACATACATATGTATAATCCTCCGACTACTTCAATAAACTACTTACAGGAACTAATTGAATACCAGATGCATTTACCTCGTCGATAACTTTGCTCCACGCTGCGGCAGTATGCGGTCTGGCATGACAAATGGCAATAGCGCTTCCATTTCTGTCCGCCATTTCTACAGCCTGCCATATTTTAGCAATAATGTCATCTTCGTCGGAACTGTTGTCCAAAAATATATTGTTACGGGCAGTAGGAACACCCATACTGCGTGCGACCTGATCACCTATAGATTTAGAGTATGTACTGCTGTCTACAAAAAACAAGCCTTGTTGTTTTAAAACTTTCAGTACAGCTTTCATCGTTGCTTCATTACTTGTTGCTTTAGAACCCTGATGATTATTGACACCTTCGATACCTGGTAAACTCTCTACCGCTTTCCGAGTTAATTGCTGCGCCTGTTCAGCAGTCATATCAGTCAAGATTGTAATCTTACCCTCAGACATAGCTGCTCTGTCCATAGGTTCCATAGGCAAATGCAGCATCGCAGTCTGACCGCCGCCTTTTATAACATGCAAAGCGTCACTGCTGAAATCTTTATAGGGAAGAATAGCGTAACTGAAAGGCGCATTCAAATTGACCAGCTTTCTCACCGGTGCCAGATCGTAACCACAATCGTCAATAATGACAGCCAATTTTCCATGATATTTCTGAGCAGTTTTTTTGTCATCTTTCTTCGTACTTTCGTCTTCTTTGATATCTTTATCTTCTTTAGTCAGATTTAAGTTATGATAAAAGTAAACCGTATCGGTGATAAAATTCATTTTACCAGTTCCTGCTTTAGCTGAAATAGCAATTTCCATACGTACAGCTTCCCAACCATTATAAGTAGCCTCACGCTGATTGAGAACAATCATTTTCGTACCGGAAATCTTTTCGCCAAGCCAGGCTGCCGCACCTTCTAATCCAGTACTTGGCGGAACTCCAATAGCCAGCTGCCGCTTATTCCAGACAACTTCTCCACCTGTTTCTTTCATACGTTCGTGCTGATCTTCACGACCATTATCAGTTAACTGCCAGTTATCCTTCGATAATAAAATATCATCGACTGCCCTATGCGCTTCTTTGGACTCTTCCCGCAAATCAACCGAAGAAGAACCAGTCAAGCCTTTATCAAGCACATCTTTTTCTCCGTCTCTGCTCGCCGCATAATAAATGCCTCCAGCAACAGCTATAGTTAATAATACTAAAATCAAAGTCAGTACAAAACCTCCTCCTGACCCTTTTTTTCTATTAGTCCTTCTTGCCATAGTAGCCTCCTCTATGCCCGCGGATGCGCTTTTTCATAAATATCGCGCAGGCGTTTATTTGTCAAATGCGTATATATCTGTGTCGTAGAAATATCCGAATGCCCTAAAAGCTCCTGGACAGACCGCAGATCAGCACCATTGTCAAGTAAATGTGTTGCAAAGGAATGCCTCAGCATATGTGGTGTAAGCTCCTTATTTAATCCTGCCTGATGCCCATAACCGCGAATGATTTGCCAAAACCTCTGCCTTGTCATTTCATTTCCGCTCATACTTAAAAATAAATTCTTTACATTAGGATTTTTAGTATGAAGCAGTTTGGGCCTTACCACATTCAGATATTTATCCAAATATTCAACTGCTATGCCGCCAATGGGTATTAACCGCTCTTTAGATCCTTTACCGAAAGCGATGATATACTTCATTTGCAGATTAACGCCGCTGACAGGCAAACCCAATAATTCAGAAACACGCATTCCCGTTGCATAAAGCACTTCCAGCATCGTTCTGTCACGATAGCCTTCATCCGTTCTCAAATCAGGCTGTTCCAAAAGCTTCAAAACCTCTTCCTGATTTAAAACTTTTGGCAGCTTGATACCTTTTGTTCCAGCTTCTACAACTTCCGCAGGAGCAATCTCCAAATACCCTTCTGCTGTCATAAAACGATAAAAAGATTTTATAGCAGCAAGTTTTCTGGCAATCGTTGCTGCGGCTAAACCTTTATTTTTCAAACCTGTCATATAGCGAATAACCTGCTCACGCGATACAGTTGCCAAGGCGTCATTATCCTTTAATCCTAAAGCTTCTTTAAACAAACGTAAATCACGCTCATAAGCTAATCTTGTATTTGATGCTAAGCCTAATTCAACTGTCAGATATTCAAAAAATAAATTTAATTTATCGTTCATATTTCATCCTCAAAAAAGAAAAACAACGCTCAAGCGCTGTTTTTCAAAACATTATTGTTCGCGCTTCTCTGGCTGCATAATTGTAATATTAGCAGCCGGCGAAATAGTCGATATAGCGTGCTTATAAACAAGCTGTTGTTTGCCTTCATTTTCAATAATAACAGTAAAGTTATCAAAACCTCTTACCAGACCTCTTATTTGGAACCCATTAATCAGGTAAATAATGACGCCAAGGTTTTCCTTACGCACATGATTTAAAAAACTGTCCTGTAAATTCATTGCCGGCTTTGGTCCACTATTATTCATAACTTTCCCCTCCAAAATAATTTCTATCTATTGTTATAATTTTACCGCAGTTTAAACTTTTCCACAAGCGTTTGCTGCATCTCGTCAATAATCTTTTCATACACAGGCTCTTTTTCCAAATCAAACCATTTAATATACGGCATCTGACGATACCAGGTAAATTGGCGTTTAGCGAAATTACGTGTCGCCTGTTTCAATTTTTCAACTGCTGCCAATTTATCCATCTGGCCTTGTAGATACCAGACTATTTGTCTGTAACCAATGCTGCGCATCGACTGAGCATCCAATGATAGCCCACTGTCGAGAAAAGATTTAGTTTCCTCTACCAGACCCTCTGCCATCATTTTATCAACTCTGGCATTGATCCGCGCATATAAACTTTCTCGTTCCATTCGCAGACCAAAAACAACAGTTTCATAAGGCCATTCCTCCGACTTCCTATGAGCTATTTTTTCACCACTCTGTGCTGCTTCAATAGCTCTGATAATTCTTCTGCGATCATTTGTATGTAATCTTGAAGCGGCCTCCAGGTCAAGTGCCTGCAGTTTTTCATACAAGGCGCTGTTGCCGTGTTCTTCAGCAAATGCTTCCAATTCACTGCGTAGTTCACTGCATCCTTCAACAGTATTAAATTCATAATTTTCAAGCAGGGCCTTGATATAAAGACCGGTACCGCCAACAATTACAGGTAATTTACCGCGACTATTGATATCAGCAATTATTTTTTCCGCTTTTTCTTTAAAATCAACAACGCTGAAAGCAGCATCCGGCGGCAAAATATCGATTAAATGGTGCGGTACTGTCGCCAGTTCTTCAGCAGAAGGTTTAGCTGTACCAATATCCATTCTTTGATATACAAGCATGGAATCACCGGAAATTATCTCGCCATTCAGACGTTTGGCTAAGGCTATCCCGCAATGGCTTTTGCCTGTTGCAGTAGGACCTAAAATGACTGCAACTCTCGGTTTCATGGCGTTACCTCCTTCGGATACCATATTTTACACGGCTATAACGGCCGCCCAGAATTTCCGTACACCCTAAAGCTTCCAATAATTTTTGTCCGCGTTCTTTAACCACTACACAAGGAGCTACTCTAAGTGCCGCCTTAACAGTCGCTTCTGTTAACGGTTTCTCACAGGAAATAGGCCTCAATGGCTCCATATTTGAAGAAGCATTTATCGGTATTCGAAACATTGGGTCAAAATAAACAACATCAAAGCTGTCGGCTGGCAAAGTGTACAAATACTCATCTGCTTCCGCATATACCGTTTCTATTCTGCGCATGGCGTTGTTTAAATCAACATCTTCAGCCTGATAATTCTGCAGACCTTCGCTGACTACAAAATGTAACAACGGCGAAGCCTCAACAGCACAAACAGTTCCTGTCCGGCCTGTAATAAAACTGGCAACAACAGCATCACTTGCCAGCCCCATCGTACAATCCAGCACTCTCATTCCCGGTTTAAGAGCCAATGCAGCACTAAAGTGATCGGACTCGTGCTTTTTTAAACGCTGTACACGCAAAACGGCCATACTTGGATGAAAAAAGAAAGTTCCAGAAGCAGTATATACCTGCGGGCCTTTATTTGTTGCTACTAAAAGTGCTTCTACCCGTTCTTGATCTAGTAAAAACCCCAAAGACCCACTACTGCCACGTTCCACATATTTTACACCAAATTTTGCTGCCCATGTTTGCGCAAGTTTTTCTAAGGCAACATTTTCACTGCGTCCAACTGTTACTGCAAATTTAAACGTTTTCTGCATGTTTAAGTTCGCTTAAACATCTTGTATAACTCGGCAGAATTTATTTCAACCATACACGGTCTGCCGTGAGGACAAGTAAAAGGATGCTCTGTATTGCAAAGATCAATAATCAGCTGTCGCATTTGCCGCATATTCAGCACCTCACCGGCTTTAATTGCTGCTTTGCAAGCAGTCATATGTAAAATATTCTGACGCAAATCACTGGGATTAATCGTTCTTAATTCACTCAGCATTTGAGTAATTTCACGCACAAAGTCCTCGGCATCATCAGCCTTAATATCTGAAGGCAAGCTTGAAACGCGCAGCATAGATTCGCCTGCAGCCTCAATATCGACACCCAAGCGCAGAAATTCTTCCCGATGTTCCTCTATCAAATTTACATCCTGAGCAGTAACATCGATATATAAAGGAATCAACATCTGCTGGGCCGGAATATCATTATGGGACGCAACAAGCTTATCGTATAAAATGCGCTCATGCGCGGCATGCTGGTCAACCAAAAACAAAGAATCATCAGATTGGGCAACAATAAAAGTTCTGTCAATCTGTCCCAATGGCCAAATCGTATCAACACCACTATCGGTATCAGTGAAGTCGATAATATTAGAAGCAATGTTATCCTGCTTGTCAAAAACATCACGAGTTTCACTGATCGTATAAACAGGCTCCGTTTTTGGAGGCCTGTATGTGTATTCAGGTTCTTTCCAAACGCTTTGCTGTTGTGGCTTGTAAGCCGAGTAAACCTCAGCCTTTGCTGTACTGATATTTGTCTCAGTTGTTTTTAAGGCCGGCAGCTCTGTCTCAGGCACTTTAGTTTCAACGGCTGGTGTTTCAACAACTATCGATGGTTCTGTTGCTGCCACAACTGCTTCAGCAGACTTGAATACCTGCAGTTCAGAATCATCCAATAATGCCAGGCCCTGAGGTTTAGCGCTCATAGGTCTTGTCAGTGCATCAGTCAAAGCTTTATACATCGCTTTATAAACAGTACTGTCATCGCTGAACTTAATTTCACTCTTCTGAGGATGTACGTTAACATCAATACTTTCAGTATCGACGGTAATATTCAAAACAGCAAAAGGGAAACCGCTTTTCGGAATCTGAGACTGATAGGCATGATCAATCGCCTTGGCGATCATTCTGTTAGTAATGATACGTCCGTTTACCAGCAACGTCTGCCATTGACGCGTGCCTTTTAGTAAAGTAGGTTTACCAATAAAACCTCTTACCTTAACTTCGCTGTCAGCAAAATCAACGGTCAAAAGCTCCTCACTAACATTTTTACCATATAGTGCCTTAACAGTATCAACTAAATCTCCGTTACCCGGCGTACTCAAAACCTCTTTATCATTGCTGACAAGCTTAAACCGCACATCAGGGCGTGATAAAGCCAATTTTGTGATCAATTCACTGATATAACGGCTTTCAGTCTGTACAGTACGTAAAAATTTACGCCTGGCCGGAACATTAAAAAATAAATTCTCAACAATGATCGTCGTACCCGTGTGCCCACCAGTAGCAATACATTCTGCCTGATCGCCGCCTTCAATTTTTATTGAAGTAGCAAACTCCTCGGTAACAGGACGTGTCAGCAGCTGGAAGTTACTAACAGAAGCAATACTCGGCAACGCTTCACCGCGAAATCCTAAAGTGTTCAAATGCAGCAGGTCTTCAGCAACTCTGATTTTGCTTGTAGCGTGCCTTAAAACTGCTAATTTTGCATTTTCTTCCGACATACCGCTGCCATTATCGACAACACGAATATATTCTGTACCACCGCCAAAAATAGTGACCTCGATGTTATCTGCACCTGCATCCAAAGAGTTTTCTACAAGCTCCTTTACTACAGAAGCAGGTTTTTCAACAACTTCACCGGCAGCGATCTGATTCGCTGTATTTTGATCTAATAACTGCACTTTTTGTTCGTTCATAATTCACCGCCTTCCCTTTTTGCTTCATCCTGCAATTTATACAAAGCATTCAAGGCTTCGATTGGCGTCATCGCCATAACATCCATTTTTAAAATCTGCTGCTGCAGACTGCTGGCAAACAATGATCCCATAGGTGCTGTTTCTTTTTCTGCCCTGGGTGTTATCTGAACGCTGCAGGCAGTTTCACAATTATCATATTCTTCCAGAATATCCTGGGCCCTGTCAATGACCTTTTTAGGCAGTCCTGCCAGCCTTGCCACATGTACGCCATAACTGCGGTCAGTACCGCCAGGCACGATTCTGCGCAAAAAGACAATATCATTACCACGTTCTTTAACTGCCACAGAATAGTTTTTTACTCCGTTCATCACGTCTTCCAACGCGATCAACTGATGATAATGTGTAGCAAATAATGTTTTTGCTTTTATTTTCTCATGAATAAACTCCATGACAGCACGTGCAATACTCATACCGTCAAAAGTACTTGTACCACGTCCAACCTCATCCAAAATAATCAAACTGTCTTTAGTTGCGTATCTGAGAATCTGTGCAACTTCATTCATTTCTACCATGAATGTACTTTGACCAGTCGCCAAATCGTCACTGGCACCTACACGGGTAAAAATCTTATCTACCGGGCAAATAGTTGCCTGACGTGCGGGAATAAAGCTGCCCATCTGTGTCATCAAGACCAGCAGAGCAACTTGGCGCATATAGGTCGATTTACCTGCCATATTCGGTCCTGTAATAATAATCATACGTTCATCATTATCATTGAGGGTTGTATTATTAGGAACGAAAATCTCACGTTCTAATAAACGCTCTACAACAGGATGACGACCGTCATAAATCTTTATTTCACTGCGATTATTCAATTCCGGACACACATAGTTGTATTTAAATGCTACTTCCGCCAACGATACTAAAACATCAATATTGGCCAAAGCACGAGCAGTTTCCTGCATTTGAATAATCTGAGACCTTATTTTTTCGCGCAGCTGTGTAAAAATATAATATTCAAGCTGTTCGATTTTTTCTTTAGCGCTTAAAATTTTATTCTCAAAATCTTTTAATTCCGGGACAATATACCGTTCAGCATTTACAAGTGTTTGCTTACGTACAAAATAATCCGGTACATTTGCACTTTGACCTTTAGATACCTCGATATAATAACCAAAAACTTTATTATAACCAACCTTTAAGGTTTTGATACCAGTTTCTTCTTTAATCTTAAGTTCAAAATTCTGCATCCATGTTTTGTTATCACTGGCAATTGAATGCAGTTCATCTAACTCTAAATCAAAGCCGCTGCGGATCATGCCCCCCTCACGTACAGAAAAGGGCGGCTCATCAACAATTGCTGCCAGCAAAGTAGTAAACAGCTCCTGATGCAAATGTACATCTTCGCATAACTGCTGTAAAAGTTTACTGTTACAATATCTTAGTAAGCTTTTTATTTCTGGAAGCACCGCCAGCGAAGAACGCAATGAAACCAGATCACGTGCATTAGCACTGCCAACTTCGATACGTGAAACTATTCGTTCCAAATCAAAAATTGCTTTTAATTTATCCTGCAGATTACCGCGCATCTGTACATTTGTCAGCAATTCTCCTACCGCTTCCTGCCTTGACCTTATCTGTGATAAATCAAGCAAAGGACATTCTATCCAATTCCTGAGTTTACGGGCACCCATGGAAGTAGAGGTAAAATCAAGCACATCTAATAATGTACCTCGTTTAGAACCATCACGCATATTCTTTATAAGTTCTAAATTTCTAACAGCTGTTGCATCCAAATTCATAAACTGCTCTTTAGCTATGCGCGATAAGCTGTTAATATGCGACAAATCAGCTTTAACGGTCACATGCAGATAACGCAGTAAATGTTCTACTGTATCATGTACTAAAGTATCGGCAACATCATCACTGCCAAAATGCTGCGCAAAATACTGCGGTGCACCTTCTTCTTCCTGATATACAGAAACAGCACACTCTGGAACTTTACTTTTGATCCAAGCTGCTAAATTTTCCCAGTTTACAATACCGCTATACGCAACTAACTCTGCCGGTTGAATGCGAAACAATTGTTCCTGTATCGCCATTAAACGCTCTTCACCAGCAGCACTGAACCATTGGCATTCACCGGTAGAAATATCGGCAGCAGCAAGACATAATTCACTGCCATCCTCCTGCAGGAAGACTAAATATCTGTTGTGCTTATCATCTAAAAGCTGTTCACTCAAAACAGTGCCCGGTGTAATGATCTTAACAACCTTACGTTCAACTATCCCTTTAGCCGCTTTAGGGTCTTCCACCTGCTCACAAATTGCGATGCGGTAACCTTTTT
>OGLJ01000926.1_pt1 | contig 28460 bp, 20 predicted proteins | sample 1572801 | NCBI WGS metagenome assembly OGLJ01 (sample SAMEA2581877, study PRJEB24529) | metagenome | biome: Human gut stool | place: China | collected 2011
GTGTTGCGGATACGGCGGTAGGCGTCCACAAGGCGGTTCACGATTTCCGCCGAAATGCGCACATCCTCGCGGTAATCCACGGAAGACACCCACATGCGGATGATTTCCGCGCCGTGCTTGCTGATGATCTCGTCAAGCTCGATGCCGTTGCCGAGAGATTTGGACATCTTGCGGCCCTCGCCGTCGACCACGTAGCCGTGCGTGAGCACCGCCTTGTAGGGCGGGACGCCGCGCGTGCCGATGGAAGCGAGCAGCGAGGAATGGAACCAGCCGCGGTGCTGGTCGCTCCCTTCGAGGTAGAGGTCGACCGGGAAGGCGAGTTCCTTTTCGTGCGAGCCGCGAACGACCGTGTAGTGGGTCGAACCCGAGTCGAACCAGACGTCGAGAATGTCGGTCGACTTCACGTAGTCGCGTGCTTCCTCGCCCAGGAACTCTTCGGCCTTCGCCTTCGCCCAGGCTTCGATCCCGCCCGCTTCGACGCGCTTGGCGACTTCCTCCATGATTTCAAGGGTGCGCGGGTGAAGTTCGCCCGTGGCCTTGTGCATGAAGAAGGGCAACGGCACGCCCCAGTTGCGCTGACGCGAGATGCACCAGTCGGGACGGTTTTCGATCATCGAGTAGAGGCGGTTGATGCCCCACTGCGGGAAGAACTTCGTCGCCTTCACGCCGTCGAGCGCGGCTTCGCGCAGGCTCTTCTCCGACGCGGGCGCGTCGAGCACGCCCGCCGTGTCTTCGTTCGGAGCGTCCATGCGCACGAACCACTGAGCGGTCGCACGGTAGATGAGGGGCGATTTGTGGCGCCAGCAGTGCATGTAGCTGTGCGTCATCTTGCCGTGCGCGAGGAGGTTCCCCGCAACGGTGAGCGCTTCGAGGATCTTGGGCGCGGCGGCGAAAATCTGCAGGCCGCCGAAAAGCGGGAGCGTTTCGACGAACGTGCCGTCCGCCTGCACGGGGGTGAGCACTTCGTCGTTCGTCATCCCGTAGGCCTTGCACGTATTGAAGTCGTCCACGCCGTAGGCCGGGGCGCTGTGCACGATGCCCGTACCCGAGGTGGCGTCGACGTACTCGGCGAGGTTCACGGGCGAGAAGCGGCGGTAGCCTTCGTGGAGGTCCCAGAGCGGATGACGGAAGCGCACCCCTTCGAACGCGTCGCCCGTGGCGGTCGCGAGGACCGTGCCCGTCAGGCCGTAGCGCTTGAGGCACGTTTCGACGAGGTCGGCGGCAAGGATCAGGAGTCGGTCGCCCGTGTCGACGAGCGCGTACTTCAGATCCGGGTGCATGTTGAGTGCCTGGTTCGAGGGAATCGTCCAGGGGGTCGTCGTCCAGATGACGACGTAGCAGGGCTTTTCGAACGTCGTCTCGAAGGCGATTTCAACACGGCCGTGATCTTCCGCGGAGAGCTCGAACGCCACGTCGATCATCGGGGACTCGCGGTCCTTGTATTCGACCTCGGCTTCCGCAAGCGCGCTCTGGCAGTCGAAACACCAGTTGACGGGCTTGAGGCCGCGGTAGACGTACCCTTTTTCCATGATCTTCGCGAGCGCGCGGATTTCCTGCGCTTCCGTCTTGAAGTTCATGGTGCGGTAGGGGTTGTCCCAGTCGCCGAGGATGCCGAGACGCTTGAAGTCCTTCAACTGGAGCCCCGATTGCTCCATGGCGTAGGCGCGCGCGAGGCTCTGCATTTCGTCGACGGGAAGGTTCTTCCCGTGGAGCTTTTCGATCTGCACTTCGATCGGCATGCCGTGGCAATCCCAGCCGGGCACGTAAGGCGCCTGGAAGCCTTCGAGGGTCTTTTCCTTGAGGATCATGTCCTTCAGGATCTTGTTGACGGCGTGACCGAGGTGGATCGCACCGTTCGCATAGGGAGGACCGTCGTGGAGGATGAACTTCTTCGCGTCGCGACGCGCGTCGATGATGCGCTCGTAGATCTTCTTTTCCTCCCAGGCGCGGATCCATTCGGGTTCGCGTTTCGGGAGATTGCCGCGCATCGGGAACGGCGTGTCGGGAAGATTGAGCGGATACTTCTTTTCGGCCTCATCGGCCTTGGGCTTTGCCATGCTGATTACTCCTGGCCCCCTCGGGCTCTTCAGGCGGGGTCCGTGACCCCGGGTTCAAAGTGGCGGAAACGCTCGAGTTCAGAGCATTCCCGAGTCGGCGCCCGCCTCGGGGGAGGGGGCGCAGCCGAGAACGAGACGCGCGCGGCGCGCGTCCTCGGCAATGGCGGCCTTGAGTTCGTCAAGACCCGAAAACTTTTTCTCGTCGCGCAGCTTTTCGATGAAGTTGATGCGCACGACCCGTCCGTAGGCGTCGCCCTGCCAGTCGAAGACGTGAGTTTCGAGGAGCCACCGGCGCTCGCTCGTGACGGTGGGCTTCACGCCGATCGAGGCAACGCCCTTTTGCGTTGCGGGCCCGAGCCCGTCGATCGTCACGGCATAGACTCCCTTCAGGGCGGGTTCGGCGCGGCTTCCCGGAGGAATCGGCGCCATGTTGAGGGTCGGCACGCCGATCGTGCGACCGAGCTCGGCCCCGTGAATGACGCGTCCCGTCATCGAGTAACGGCGCCCGAGCATAAGGGAGGCTTCGTAAAGATCCCCGTGCGCGAGTGCTTCGCGGATGCGCGACGACGAAACGCGCGCGTTCGTGTGAAAGAGCGTGGGTGCGACCACCGTTTCGAAGCGCAGCTCCCGCCCCATGGCTTCGAGGAGCGCGACGTTTCCGGCGCGGTCGCTTCCGAAGCGGAAATCTTCGCCGACCGTCAGCCAACAGGTGTCGATCCCCTTGACGAGCACGTCGCGCACGAAGTCTTCCGCACGCAACGACGCGAGGCGCTTGTTGAAGGGGAGAAGGTAGATGCGCTCGATCCCCGCCGAGAGGATCGCTTCCACCTTGTCGCGCAGGGTGGAGAGGCGTTCGACGCGAGCGTTGCCGACCAGTTCCTTCGGGTGCGGCTCGAACGTGACGACGGACGGAACGAGACCGCGGTCGTTTGCGGCCTGAACGACGCTCTCAAGCAGCGCGCGGTGCCCCGTGTGAACTCCGTCGAAATTGCCGATGGCAACCGCCGAAGGGCGTTTCAGAAGGGGGTGGGGCGTTCCTCGAAAGACGTGCATGCTGATAGGGAGAAAAAAATAAAAAAGTCGATCGGACGATTATGGCACGACAACGGGGTTCCTCTCTTCGTTTCGTCGCTTCCGTTGCGTGCCTCGGAGGCTGTTTTCGCGGGGTTTCGCCCCGCACGCACGCGAACTACGGTGTTCGCGGTAGGCGAAAAACGCGCAAGAAGCGAGGAGCGGAGAGCCTGAAGCCTTGTCGTGCGACCCCACGCGTTCCTCCCGCGCCGTATTTTCATCGGCGCGCCCGTAGGGCTTTGCGGGCGGGATCGGCTACAATCCCGAGCGACCCGGCCGGCTCGCATCCGCTTTCGTTTCGAAAGACGGACAGTCGGCTCTTTGCGTTGGTTCCGGGGCTTCACCTCCGGGACACCGCCCTCGGGGCCGGAACGGCATCCCGCGCTCCGCATCTCCCTCACTCCCTACCTACCAGTCGGATCACATCACCATGAAGAAGATCGTCGTCCTCATCTCCGGGCGCGGAAGCAATTTCGAGGCGATTCTGCGCGTTTCGCGCGAAGAGGCCTGGGCCGAAACGTGCGACGCCCGCATCGAAGCCGTCATTTCGAATCGACCCGAAGCGGCGGGGCTTGAGATCGCCCGCAACGCGGGGATCGACGCCGTGGCGCTCGACCACAAGGCCTATCCCTCGCGCGAAGCGTTCGAAGAGGCGCTTGCCGAAGTCGTCGACCGGTACGACCCCGACGCGATCGTTCTCGCGGGCTTTATGCGCGTTCTCACCGAAGGGTTCGTTTCGCGCTACGAAGGGCGGATTCTCAACATCCACCCGGCGCTCTTGCCGCTTTTTCCCGGCCTTCACACGCACGAACGCGCGCTCGAAGCGGGCTGCCGCGTCCACGGATCGACCGTGCACTTCGTGAGCGCCGTTTTGGACGGCGGCGCCATCATCGGTCAGGCGGTCGTGCCGGTGCTGCCCTCGGACGACGCCGACCGACTCGCCGCGCGCGGCCTCGTTCTCGAACACAAGCTCTATCCGAAGTGCGTTCGCGCGCTCGTCGAAGGGCGCGTGCGTTTGGAAAACGGCCGCACGGTGATGGACGACGAAACGGCCCGCAGCCTCGTGCTCTTCGGCTGATTTCATTTCCACAGCAACAGAGATTTTTTCCATGGCTCAGAACACTCCCCCGAAGCGTCGCGCGTTTCAGATGCAAAAGACCCGCAGCGCCCGAACCGAAGACAAGCGCACCGACCGCCAGCGCGCGGCCGATCGTCGTCGCCACGAAGAACGTGCCCGCGAAGGCTTCGTGCGCCGTTCGGGCCCGAAGACACCCGAAAAGCGCATGGCGCCCCTGGAGCCCGGGCGCGTTCGCATCACGAACCTGATCGTCGACGAACTCACCCGTGCGCTCGGCGTCATCCTGAAGTTGGACGGCCCCGCGGACGTCCTCATGAAGCTCTTTTTCCGCAGTAATCCGAAGCTTGGCATGCGCGACCGCGGTCTCATCGCCGAAGGGATCTACTATGCGCTTCGCCACTACGCGTCGTTGCGCTTTGCGATGCGTCCCGTGCATCCCGATCGCGCCCCGCGCCTCGCGGCGCTTGCGACGCTTGCTCGTCAGCACGGACTCGATGCGATTTCGCCCTCGGCGATCGGTCCCGAAGCGGGTCCTTTGGAAAACGTTCTCAAGGTGAATCTTGAGAAGGCGCCCGCGCACGTGCGCGCCGAACTGCCGCAGTGGCTCTACGACCTCATCGAAGCGCAGTACGAGGACGCGGCCGAACTTTACCCCTCCATGCAGGAAGGGGCGCCCCTGGACCTTCGCGTCAATCTCCTCAAGGCTTCGCGCGACGAGGTCCTCGAAGAGCTTCGTGCGAACGGCGTCGAAGCCTACGCGACCCCCTTCAGCCCCGACGGCCTGCGTCTTCCGACGAAGCCCGGTCTCACCCAGTGGGCGGTCTATAAGGACGGCAAGGTCGACGTACAGGACGAGGGGAGCCAGCTTATTGCGCGCCTTCTCACGCCGCGCCGCCGTGAAATGGTGTGCGACTTCTGTGCGGGTGCGGGCGGCAAGACGCTTGCGCTCGGCGCCCTCATGCGATCGACGGGGAGCCTCTACGCTTTCGACGTCAATGAAAAGCGTCTCGCGGGCTTGACGCCCCGCATGCGTCGCGCGGGCCTCTCGAACGTGCACCCGATCGCCATTCGCGGCGAGGACGACCAACGCGTGCGTCGCCTGAACGGCAAGTTCGATCGCGTGCTGATCGACGCCCCCTGCACGGGGACGGGCACGTTCCGCCGCAATCCCGACCTCAAGTGGCGTCTTTCGCCCTCGGAACTCGAACGCATCAACGCGATCCAGAAGAGCGTGCTCGAACACGCGAGCCGACTCGTGAAGGCGGGCGGTCGTCTCGTCTATGCGACCTGCTCGGTGCTCAAGCGCGAAAACCAGGACGTCGTCGAAGCGTTCCTTGCCGCGCATTCCGAGTGGCGTCTCGTTCCCGCGAAGGAAGTCTTCGCGCAGCAGGGGATCGTCTTCCCCGAAGCGCAGTGGGAACGGTTCGGGTCCTACTTCCAGATGCTCCCGCACGTCAACAATACGGACGGTTTTTTTGCCGCGGTGCTCGAGCGCTCGGCGCCCGCGAAGCGCGAAAAGCCCGCGAAGGTCGAGCGTGCCGCGGAAAGCGAAGCGCCTGTTGAGACTGTGAAGACGGAAGTGGTCGGGGCCGCCGAAGTCGCGCAGGCGCCGGAAGCGACGGAGCCCGTCGAGGTGGCTGAAACGGTGGAAAAGGTCGAAGCGGCCGAAAAGCCCGCCAAGACCTGCAAGACCGCCGTCAGGACGACGAAAGCGAAGAAGACGGAGCAGGCAGCTAAGACGACCAAGACCGCGAAGACCAAAAAGAAGGTCGAAGCGGAAGAAACCGAAGTTCCGGAAGCCGAGGTCGTCGAAAAGCCCGAAGCGTAAAAGCCGCAAAGCGAACGAGGCCCGAGGTTTCATCGAACCCCTCCGGCCTCGTTCGATCTTCGAAAAAAGAACGCCGCCTGCGTCTCGTGACGCGGCGGCGTTTTGCTTTGTCGGCGACAGGGGCCGGAAGTCGGTCCCGACGGCGGCCCGATCGTGCGTTCTCAGTCCTCGTGAATGGCGCATTCGACGGGCTTGGCGCCGAGGATGTCGGTGAGCACCTTCGGGTCGATCCCGACCTGGTAGCCGCGGCGACCCCCGTTGATGAAGATGAGCGGCAGATCGAGGATCGTCTTTTCAACATAGACGGGCATCTGCTTGCGGGTCCCGAAGGGGCTCGTTCCGCCCACCATGTAGCCCGAATTGCGCTGAGCCTGTTCGGGCTTGCAGGGGGCGATCGACTTCACGCCGATCTGACGGGCGAGGTTTTTCGTCGACACCTCGCAGTCTCCGTGCATGAGGATGATGAGAGGATGCGCCTTTTCATCTTCCATCACGAGCGTTTTGACAACTTGGTGATGCTCGAGTCCGCAGGCTGCAGCTGCCAGGGCCGTGCCGCCGTGCTCGACGTACTCGTAGCTGCGTTCCTCGAAAGAAACACCGTGTTGCTTGAGCCACTGCGTGGCGGGCGTAAGGCTCTGATGACGGGTTTTCGACATGAAAGGGCTCCTTCCCGAACGAAAAAAAAGAATCTTAGCGCGCCGCGTCCGCATCGGCGAGATCGCACTCGCGCAGGCCCTTCGGGAGCGGGAAGGCGACGTTTTCTTCAACGCCGGGGAGCGTACGCACGTCGTCGGCACCGACGTGCGTCTTGAGCCACTCAAGAACGCCCTGAACGAGGGACTCGGGCGCCGAGGCGCCCGCCGTAACGCCGACACGCTCGACTCCTTCGAACCATGTCGGGTCGACGTGTTCGGCCGTGTCGACGAGGTAGGCGCGCGTTCCCTGACGTTCGGCGACTTCGCGCAGACGGTTCGAGTTCGAGCTCGTGGCGGAGCCGATCACGAGGACGAGATCGACCCCCGCCTGTGCGAGGTGCTTCACTGCTTCCTGGCGGTTCTGCGTCGCGTAGCAGATGTCCTGACGCTTCGGTTCGTGAATGTCGGGAAAGCGCGTCTTGAGGGCGCGAATCACCTCTTCGCTGTCGTCGGCGCTGATCGTCGTTTGCGTTACGTATGCGAGCGGATCCTCGGGCCCGTAGGGAAGGCGGACGACGTCTTCGGGGCGCTCGACGAGAACGATCCCGTCTTTGACCTGCCCCATCGTGCCTTCAACCTCGGGGTGACCGGCGTGGCCGATCATGAGAATGGTCTTTCCTTCGGCGCGCATGCGGCCGACTTCCTTGTGCACCTTGGTGACGAGCGGGCAGGTTGCGTCGAAAACGCGCAACCCGCGCTCTTCGGCTTCGCGCACTACGGAAAGCGGAACGCCGTGGGCCGAGAAAACGACCGTGGCGCCTACGGGCACGTCCGCAAGATCGTCCACGAAGACGGCGCCACGGGCGCGGAGATTTTCAACGACCGTGCGGTTGTGGACGATTTCGTGACGTACGTAGATCGGAGCGCCGTAGATGTGCAGCGCGCGCTCGACGATGGCGATCGCACGGGTGACGCCTGCGCAAAAGCCGCGGGGTTGGGCGAGAAGAACCTGCATGGTGGGGCCTGGTAGAAGTCGTTGGAGGGAAGCGGCGGGGCCGTTAATCCCGAAAATTCTTCTCAAGAATAAAGAAATTCGGGATTTTGCGCACACGGTTCCGACAAAACGGGTACAATGCGCCCCACGTCAAATTTTCCGTGTCTCCGGGCGCCCTGTTCTGACACTATGGGGGGCCAGGCTTTGGTGTCGGTTGAAAAACCGAGTCCTTGGTGGCGACACTTTGTAACCTTGACGTATAATCTCATTCTTTCTGCGCTCGCGTGGCCCGTTGCGGCTCTGCGAGATGAATTTTTTTAAGAACTGGAGTTAGAGATGGCACGAGTGTGTCAAGTCACCGGTAAGGCGCCGATGGTCGGCCATCACGTCTCGCACGCGAACAACAAGACCAAGCGCCGCTTCATGCCCAATCTGCAGTATCGCCGTTTCTGGGTTGAAAGCGAAAACCGTTGGGTCCGTCTGCGTTTGACGACGGCCGGCCTTCGTACGGTCGATAAGATTGGTATCGACGCTGTTCTCGCGGATCTGCGCGCCCGCGGCGAAATCTAAGTAAAGGAGTTTCACCATGGCGAAAGGCGCTCGCGAAAAGATCAAGCTCGAATCGACGGCTGGTACCGGCCACTTCTACACCACCACGAAGAACAAGAAGACTTCCACCGGCAAGATGGAAATCTCGAAGTTCGACCCGGTGGCTCGTAAGCACGTGGTCTACAAGGAAACGAAGCTCAAGTAATCTGAGTTTCCGAAATGTTTCCGGCGAAAACGCTCGGCAGGACATGTCAGCCGGGCGTTTTGCTTTTTCCGTGGGGCGATTCCGCATCGACCCGACGGAAGTCCGAAGTCCCGCATCTCGTTGCCCGAGATGCGGGGCTTTGTTTTTGCTTGAGCCCGAAAGAAAAACGCCCGAAGGCGAGCCTTCGGGCGTTTTGCGAGGGTGTCGGAGGGGTCGTCCCGCCCCGAGCGATCAGAGAGTTTCGAGCGGCCAGCGGGGACGCACCCTAAAGCCCGTTTGATGCCGCAGCGCTTCGCGCTCTTCGGGTGTCATCGCTTCGTAGCGTGCGAGACCTGCGGCGGCGATCATCGCGCCGTTGTCGGTGCAAAGACGCATGGGCGGATAAAAGATTTCACCCTTGCGGCGGTGCACTTCGTCGGTCAGGCGCGCGCGGAGCTGCTTGTTGGCGGAAACGCCGCCCGCCACGACGACGCGCTTGAGTTTCGTTTGGCGCATTGCGCGAACAAGTTTCGCGGCAAGCACATCGACCACCGCGTCGACGAAGCCGCGTGCGAGGTCCGCGCGCCAGGTTTCGTCCGAGGGGTCTTTCGCTGCGTGTACGGCGGTGAGGACCGACGTTTTGAGTCCCGAGAAACTCATGTTGAGGTTCGGGGCGTGAATCATGGGGCGGGCGAGTTCGATCGCGCCCGAGGTGCCCTTTTCGGCGAGTGCCGAAACGGCGGGGCCGCCCGGATACGGAAGGCCGAGGAGCTGTGCCGTCTTGTCGAAGGCTTCGCCCGCGGCGTCGTCGAGCGTTTCGCCGAGGAGCTCGTAGTGCCCGAAGCGTTCCACCTTCAGAATCTGCGTGTGCCCGCCCGAGACAAGGAGTGCAAGGAAGGGAAATTCGGGTGCGGGATCCGAAAGGCGCGCCGCCAGGAGGTGTCCTTCGAGATGGTGTACGCCGAGAACGGGAATATCGAGTGCCCAGCCGATCGCGTGCGCAACGGCGTTCCCGACGAGGAGGGCTCCCGCGAGCCCCGGACCTTCGGTGACGGCCACGGCGTCGATGTCGGCGCGGGTCTTCCCCGCTTTTTCGAGAACGTCGTCGACGAGCGCCACGGCGCGACGGATGTGGTCGCGGCTCGCGAGCTCGGGCACCACGCCGCCGTAGGCGCGGTGCATGTCGATCTGAGTGTGCAGAGCGTCGGCGAGAAGACCGTCTCTGTCGGAAATGAGTGCAGCTCCCGTCTCGTCGCAGGAGGATTCGATACCAAGTACGAGCATAGTTCGGGAATTTTAGCGGTTCGGGCTTCGGGACGTCGCTTCCCCGAAGGTTTTTTCCTCGACGGTGTTTTCGGCGCGCGGAGCGGGGAATCGCGAAAACCGCGTGCGGCTTTTGCGCGAAAGGACGAAAAAAATCGGCTCCGCGCGTTGTAGCCACAGGAAAAATATGCCAAAATGCGCCCTTCGTTCTCCGTCCCATCTTGCCCCGGAACCAGATGAGACGGTTCACCAGTCATTTCCGGGTCATCACAACTAGGTGTCTGATGCCTACTATCCGCGTTAAAGAAAACGAACCGTTTGAAGTTGCTCTTCGTCGCTTCAAGCGCACCATCGAAAAGTCCGGTCTCCTCACGGAACTCCGTGCCCGCGAATTCTACGAAAAGCCCACCGCCGAACGTAAGCGCAAGAAGGCTGCCGCGATCAAGCGCCACTACAAGCGCCTTCGCAGCATGATGCTCCCCAAGAAGCTCTACTAATTTTCGTGGAACGCTTCGGGCGCTCCGCCCTTTGATGTGCGGACGCCGGGTGCACGGTCCCCCTTCAGCGGGGACAACCCTACCGCGTGCGGGGCTCTTCGGAGTCGGTCGTACGCAGAACGAATCCTCCCGCGTCGACGGGAATTTCCTCACGAAGGATGGTGATGATTAAGGACAGAATCCGCGAAGATATGAAGGCCGCCATGCGCTCGCATGATGCTGCGCGTCTGAGCACGATTCGTTTGCTCCTTGCCGCAATCAAGCAGCGTGAGATCGACGAACAGATCGAATCGACGGATGACGACGTCATGGCCGTAATCGCCAAGATGGTCAAACAGCGCCGCGATTCGGTCGAACAGTACCGCGCCGGCGGTCGCGAAGACCTGGCTCAGACCGAGCAGGCCGAGATCGATGTGCTTCAGGCGTATCTGCCTCAGGCGCTCACGGACGAGGAAATCGCCGCGATCATCGACGAAGCGACGGCCGCGGTCGGCCTTACCGGCATGGCCGCCATGGGCAAGGTCATGGCCCTGGTGAAGCCCCGTGTGAACGGCCGAGCGGACCTCGGCAAGGTTTCCGCTCTCATCAAGGCGCGCCTTACGGCCTGAGCCCCGAGAGCCGAAGACCGGACTGTTCGGCACTCGACCGAGTGCCTCGACCTCATGTCTTCCTGGTTTCGCCCGAAGAGAAATCTTCGGGCGAAAACTTTTTCGGGGTTCCGAAATGGCGTTCGCCTCCGATCGCCTTCCCGAAACCCTCCGCACCGGCGTACCGCGAGGTGCGTGAAAACCGCAAAACGCACGCAACCTGTGAAAAGCGCGCTTTTGCAAAAGAGGCGTTTCTGCAAAAGGCGGAAAATCGCGAAAAGAACCGCTCGGCTTTCGGGCGGCTTTTTTGTGCCCGAAGGACGTGCATCTTCGCCGTCTACGGGTGCGGACCTCTTCGAGAAATAGGGACTTTGTCGAAGGCTTTTTTCGGCGAAATCTGCGATACTGCAAGAATGCAAGTCTGCATTAACTTGGTTTCGGATGATACAACGTAATGTTTTCTCGGGAAAACTGCTTACATCTCCCGCGTTAATGCAACGCACAATGGTTACATTGGTCTCTACGTTGCAATGGTCCGACGCATCCCGAAGGATGAGTTCGGTGCCCGCTCCGGAAGACCCTCTCAAGGAATTCCCCCGTTCCTCACGACAACAACTTCAGGAACCTCTCTCATGTCGGAAACTGCCAACCGCACACGATTCATCGCCATCGGTTCGATGCTCTTCGCTCTCTTTTTCGGGGCCGGCAACCTGATTTTCCCCGCGGCCATGGGTCAGGCCGCCGGTGAAAACGTCTGGTGGGCCGTTCTCGGTTTCTGCGTGACCGGTGTCGGTCTGCCGTTGCTCGGCATTATTGCGGTGGCGTACTCGGGTTGCCACGACCTGCGTCAGGTCGCAAGCCGCGTCCACCCCTGGTACGGGCTCTTTTACACGGTGCTCAGCTACATGGCGATCGGTCCCTGCTTCGCCATCCCCCGTACGGGCACGGTGTCCTTTGAAATCGCGTTGCGTCCCTTCCTCGGTGCGGAACCCTCCGCGATGGCACTGCCGATCTTTCTCGCCGTCTTCCTCGGCTTCTCGGGTTGGCTTGCCGCTTCGCCCTCGAAGCTCGTCGACCGCATCGGCAAGTTCTTGACGCCCGCGCTCCTCATGACGATTCTCGCGATGATCATGATGTCGTTCGTCGCGCCGATGGGCGACTTCCAGGCCGCCACGGGCGCCTACACGGCTCCCTTTGCCGCCGCCGTTCAGGGCGTGCTCGACGGCTACAACACGCTCGACGCCATCGCCGCGCTCGTCTTCTCGACGCTCGTCGTCAACTGCGTGCGTGAAACCGGCGTGCACGACGCGAAGGCCGTTACGGCGCAGGTGACGAAGGCGGGCGTGCTCGCGGGCGGTCTCCTGGCCGTGGTCTATGTCTTCATTGCAAAGATCGGTGCGGAAAGCGTCGCCGCGATCGGCATGCAGGAAACGGGTGCTCCGGTGCTCGCCGAAAGCGCGAAAATCTTCTTCGGCACGTTCGGCGCCTACCTCCTTGCGGCGATGGTGCTTCTCGCGTGCGTGACGACCGCCGGGGGTCTTCTCACCTGTTGCGCGGCCTTCTTCCTGCGCCTCACGGGCAAACTCAGCTACTCGATCTGGGTGGTGCTCTTTACGGTCGTCTCGTACCTGATTGGTCTCTTCGGTCTCAAGACGATCATCGTGTCGACGATCCCGATTCTGATGTTCATCTACCCGCTCTGCGTGGCGCTCATGGGCCTCATCTTCCTCGACAAGCTCTTCGGCGGCCGTCAGTGCGTCTATGCCTGGACGATGGGTTTCACCTTCGTGATGGCGCTCGTCAACGGTCTCGAAACCGCGGGCGTGCCGATGGCGGGTCTTGAAGAAGTGCTGAAGACCTACCTGCCGCTTCATGCCTACGGCCTCGGCTGGATCTGCTTCTCGGTGACGGGTTTTGTCGTCGGCCTTGTCTGGAAGGCTGTCGTCCCCGAAAGGAAACTCGTCGAACAAGCGGCCTGACCAAGGGCATGCGAAGGGGGCGCCCGGTCGGCGTCCGCAGTTCGGAGTCCGAACGAGCCCGCCCCCGCTGCCCCTTTGAACGACCGCTCCCCGCAGCCGTCGGTACGAATCGCTCCCGCAAAAGTTTTGCGGCGAAGCGGGGCGTCCGGCGGCTTTTTTGTTTCCGACGGGGCGATGAGAGGAGCGGGCGGGGTCCTCTCCGCTAAAATACCCGGTTTTCCATACTTCCGACCTCCGTCCGTTTCGCACCCGCCATGATCCCCGAGGGCTTTATTACGAATCTGCTCGACCGCGCCGACATCGTCGACGTGGTGAGTCGGTACGTGCCGCTCAAGAAGGCGGGGCGCAACTACATGTGTTGCTGTCCTTTCCACAAGGAAAAGACGCCCTCCTTCTCGGTAAGCCCCGCGAAGCAGTTCTACAAGTGCTTCGGTTGCGGCAAGGGCGGCAATGCCATCGGGTTCGTGATGGAGATCGAACACCTCTCCTTCCCGGAGGCGGTGGAAAAACTTGCGGGCTACTACGGACTCGAAGTTCCGAAAGACACGTCGCCGCGTGCGCAGGCCGCCCGCGAAAAGTCGAAGACTCTGGCGGACTTCATGAAGGAAGCCGCGGACTACTACACGGCGCAGCTTCGCGCGACGCCCAAAGCGGTCGAATACCTGCGCGCCCGCGCGATTTCGGGTGAAACGGCCGCGCGCTTCGGACTCGGCTATTCGCCCGAAGGCTGGCACGCGCTCGAAGAGGTCTTCAAAGAGAAGTACTCGGCTCCGGCCCTCCTTGAGGCTGGGCTCGTCAACGAGAAAAACGGTCGCCGCTACGACGCTTTCCGCGACCGTCTCATGTTCCCGATCCGAAACCCGAAGGGGCAGGTGATCGGGTTCGGTGCGCGCACTCTGAAGGGCGACGAACAGCCCAAGTATCTCAACAGTCCCGAAACCCCCATCTACCACAAGGGGTCGGAACTCTACGGGCTTTTCGAAGGGCGCGATGCCGTGCACGAAAAGGGGCGCGCCATCGTGTGCGAAGGCTACATGGACGTGATCCAGCTTTCGCAGGCGGGTTTTCCCGAGTCCGTGGCGGCGCTCGGCACGTCGATTACACCCGAACACGTCAAGCGTCTCTTCAAGCTCACCGACCGCGTCTACTTCTCGTTCGACGGGGATGCGGCGGGGAGGAAGGCCGCGCGTCGCGCGCTGGAAGCGGCATTGCCGGTACTCACCGACACGCAGCAGGCGTGCTTCGTGCTGTTGCCGCCCGAGCACGACCCCGACAGTCTCATCAAAGCGAAGGGTCCCGAAGCGTACGAGCACGAGCTCGAGAACGCGCTGACGCTCACCACTTTCATGAAAAAGCTCCTTCTCGAAGGGAAGGAGCTCATGTACGCCGAGGAGCGCGCGAAGCTCGTCGCCGAAGCAAAGTCCTGGATTCTCTCGATGCAGGCGGCGCCCGTTCTGCGACTTGCGCTTGTGAAGGAAATCGCCGCGATGGCGCGCCTTCAACCCGAAGACGTCGAGCGTCAGTACGGGCTTGCGTCCGGTACCGCACCGCGCCACGAGGCGGGGGACGCTTATCGTCCGATGCGCGCCCGCCCGGGATTCGGGTACGGTGCGCGCGCGGGCGCTCGGCGCTCGGGTCGCTACGGTTATGCGCGAAACCCCTACGAACGGTTTGTCCCCGAGACGCGCGTTCCCGTGAAGGACGTGCGCGATCGGATGCTGCAGTGCTTTCTCTCGTACCCGAATCTCCTCACCGAATTTTCGACGGCGATCGAGGACGAATTCGTCTCGAGCACGCACCCCGCGGCCGCCCGCATTCTGGAAGTGTGGCGTGCGGCGGCACAGGCTGAAAACGAAAGCGAGGGGCACGAAGTTCGTGCGGCAACGCTTCTGCAGGCCCTCGCAGAGTCGCCCGAGCGCGAAGCGTACGAGTCGCTGCTTTCCGAAGAGCTCGTGCTCGAGACCCCCGAAGAAGGAGCGAGCCTCGAATTGAAGAGGTCGTTTCTCGACCTTGAACTCGAGCGTACCAAGATGCGCCTCATGGATCTCGGCCGCTCGGAGCGTCCGGATTTCGATCAGATGCGTCGCTTGATGGCGCGCCGCACCGAAGTCGAAGAGACGATCCGCCTCGTGCGCGAGGAGGAAGCGCGCTACCGCCGTCGGCAGGAAACGAGTTTTGCCGCGAGTACCGTCGGAGGCTCGGGTGCGTCGAACGAACGGGTGCTCTCCGACAACCCGAAGGTGCGCGAGTTGCAACTCCACCTCTTCGGCGGAGCGCCGAGTGTTCCGAGCGTTCGCAATGCAAACGGCGCCTCCGGTACTGCTTCAACGGCCGCCCCGCTCGGATCGACCGAATCGTCACGGGTTTCTTCGGGTAGGCCCTCGAACGCGTTGTCTTCGTCGGCGGCTTCCGACCGTGCCGAAGTCGCACGTCTTCTCGACCGCTCGAAGCGGGAGCGTTCCGGCTTCGAGCGACTCCCGGCAGACGTGCCGCCTTTCAACGCGAGCGAAGCCTCCGAAGGCTTCGAAACGCTTGCCTCGGGCCCGGACGACTTCGCCGAGGCGCCGTTGCCCGACGCGCCCGCGCACTTTGCGCAATTGCCTCCTCCCGACGATGAGGGCGAGTGGTCGTACGACGACGAAACATCGAACGACGACAACCTCGATTTCGGTATCGATTTGCCGTTGCAACCTCCGAAGCCCTGAAATTTACAAAATCTTACATGATTGTCGCGCCATTCTCTTGAAACTCATAGGGGTTTTACCGAAGCGCTCGGGGCAGAAAAGCGGTATGCGTGGCAAAATTTCAAAATATCCCCGTTTGCGTGCCGAATGCGGAGACGACCGAATTCGGCCGGTTTCAGGGTCATCCCTGGTCGCCGACCGACATGCCGTTCGCCTTCGCCGGTGTTGCAACAACTGGTGGGCTCTTGTACTTTGCGTTTTCGACGTACGGTGCGCGTGCCCCGCGAGGGGATGACGGGCGGCGCGAGCGATAACCGAGTTCGTCGTGCCGTCGGCTCCGAGGGAGACCTTTTCTCCTCGGGGAACGCTTTAGTGGGAGAGCTGTATGGCGGGTTCGAAGAAGGCGACGGAAAAGAAAGTTGAAGAAAAGTCCGTCGCGCAGGCCGAGGTTTCGACGCCCAAGCGGACGCGGAAGTCCGCGAAGACGACGATCGGGACGGGCGGCCTCACCATTTCCATCGAGGCGGTGGACGCGCCGACCACGAAGCCGCACCGCCGCAAGGCCGCCAAGAACGAGGCCGCAGGGGCGGTCGCGCCCGAAGGGGCGATCGACGCCGCGGCCGACACGACGGTCGCCCTCGTCGATCCTGCTCCCGAAAGCGTGAAAAAACCCGCACGCCGTACGCGTGCGAAAAAGACGACCTCGGAAGCCGCTACGGAAGCGGCGGCCGCACTCGAGAACTCAGAAAAGGCCGAAACCTCCGAGGTTGCAGTCGAAGCCGTTGCTTCGGGTGCGAAGCCCGCGAAGCGTAAGAGTACGGGCACGAAGCGTACGAAGAGCGCAAAGAGTGCCGAGAAGGCCGAGGCGGCGGAAAAAGCGGAGACGGTCGAACCGGCCGCAGTCGAAGCCCCCGCCGAACCTGCTCCGGTGAAGAAGCCCCGTCGCACCCGCGCGAAGAAGTCGGCGGAAGCGCCCGCCGACGTGTCTGCGGAAAATGCTGAAAGCGTCGAAAAGACGGAAAAGGGCGAAGCGACTGCAACCGAAGCCGCGGAAAAAGCCGCTCCCGCAGAGGTGCCCGCCAAGCGCAAGCCCCGCGCACGCAAGATCGGAAGAGCGTCGTGTAGGAAAAGACCGCCGCGAAGGCGAACAAACCCAAGCGCGCTTCCTCCCGCAAGAAAGCGAAGGAAGGGGACGAAGACGACGACCTCGACATGTTCGAGGGCGACGTCGACTTTGCGGATGTGATCGACGACGAAGCCGACGACATGGACGATCTTCCCGTCGAGACGCTCCCCGACGATGCCGACGACATCGAAGATGTTGAAGAGGCCGATGGCTCCGAAGATGCCGAGGGTGACGCCTCGCCCGCTGCTGCCTCCGCGAAGCCCCGCCGTCGTTCGAAGGCCGCGCGTGAAAAGGCGATTCGCGAAGCGATCGAGCACGGTTACGCCGTCGACGAAGGCGATACGCGCGAAGACCGCCGCTCGCGCCTCTTCAAGCTCATCTGCATGGGCAAGGAGCGCGGTTACGTCACGTACAGCGAAATCAACGACAACATTCCCAACAGCCTCATCGACGACGATGCGATCGAGACGATCGTCAGCATCCTCTCGAACCTCAACATCGCCGTGCACGAGGTGGCGCCCGACGAGGATCAGCTCCTCCTGCAGGGCGGCTCGGCCGGCCCCGTGAGCGACGAAGACGCGGAAGCGGAAGCCGAAGCCGCGCTCTCGACGGTCGACAGCGAGTTCGGTCGCACGACCGATCCCGTGCGCATTTACATGCGCGAAATGGGCTCGGTCGAACTGCTCTCGCGCGAAGGCGAAATCGAAATCAGCAAGCGCATCGAAGACGGCTTGAAGCACATGGTGCTCGCCATCGCCCGTTGCCCGGTGACGATCGAGGAGGTACTCAAGAACGCCGATTCGATCCGCGAAGGTTCGATGGCGATCGACGATGTCGTCGACGGCCTAGTGACGCCCGAAGACACGACGAGTCCCGTCGGCCATGCCGAAGACGAAACGGATATGGGCGCCTCTGCCATGACGGTGGGGCAGCTCGAAGAGCTGAAGCTCAAGTCCCTCGAAGTGTTCGATCGCGTCCGTGCGAAGTTCGACGAACTGAAGACGATTTTCACGACGAAGGGGGCGGGAGCTCCGGAACTCGAACCGCTGAAGGATGAAATCCAGCACGAACTGATGGGGCTTCGCTTCACGGCGAAGACCGCCGACCGGCTCTGCGAACGACTCCGCTCGACCGTGAACGACCTGCGCGCGAGCGAACGCGCGGTCTACGACGAACTCGTGCGCCGCACGGGCATCAACCGCGACTGGTTCCTCGCCGAATTCATGCCGAACGCCACGCGCCTCGGCTGGGTCGACGATGTGGCCGCGTACTTCCCCGCAAAGCGCGACACGATTCTGCGCCGCCGCGCCCTGATCGAAGAAGAGCAGGTGAAGTTGCGCGATCTGAGCGCTTCGGCCTACATGTCGCTTGCGGAACTGCTCGACGTCTACAAGCAGATGGCGACGGGCGAAGCCAAGGCCCGCAACGCCAAGCGCGAAATGACGGAAGCGAACCTCCGTCTCGTCATCTCGATTGCGAAGAAGTACACGAACCGCGGTCTTCAGTTCCTCGACCTCATCCAGGAAGGGAACGTCGGTCTCATGAAGGCGGTCGACAAGTTCGAATACCGTCGCGGCTACAAGTTCTCGACCTATGCGACCTGGTGGATCCGTCAGGCGATTACGCGCTCGATTGCCGATCAGGCGCGCACGATTCGTATTCCCGTGCACATGATCGAAACGATCAACCGCATGAACCGCATCACCCGTCAGGTGTTGCAGGAAACCGGGGTCGAACCCGATTCCCGCAAGCTCGCGGAACTCATGGAGATGCCCGAAGACAAGATTCTCAAGATCATGAAGATCGCCAAGGAGCCGATTTCGATGGAAACGCCGATCGGCGACGACGACGATTCGCATCTCGGCGACTTCCTGGAGGATACGCAGACGCTCGCGCCTTCGGAGGCAATCCAGAATTCGAGTCTCTCGGAAACGGTGCGCCAGGTGCTCGACAGCCTCTCGCCGCGCGAAGCCAAGGTGTTGCGCATGCGCTTCGGCATCGAAATGCAGTCCGACCACACGCTTGAAGAGGTCGGCAAGCAATTCGACGTGACGCGCGAACGCATTCGTCAAATCGAAACGAAGGCGCTTCGCAAACTTCGCCATCCGTCGCGTGCCGACAAACTCCGCAGCTTCATCGAAGGGGACGGCAAGGACTGATCGGTCCGCCGACCGCTTCCGATTCCAATCGAGCCCCGAGCGCCGCCCGTGCGGCCCCGGGGCTTTTTGCTTCGGTTTTTCGCGGGCGTTTTGTCGGGGCAAAGTCCTCTTTCGGCTTGAAAAAGGCGCCCGATCGGTGTATCCTGAGGCCCTTTTTTCGCCGCGGTCCGAGGGTTTTACCTCATTGCCGTCCGAACGAAGCCGCCTCTTTGAGTGCCGCAGTCCCGCTTGAATCCCGGACGCGGTTGCGGGGGATATCTCCGATACGCGCGGCTCGCCCAAGCGAAAGAACAAGTAAGCACACACCACCCGGAGAATTTCCGAACTCCCCGCAGGAGCGCGTTGCAGAAAGGGAAGTTCTTCGGTTTAACCCACACGAGCCGTCTTCACTCCCCGGAAACCGGACGTTCGCAGCAACGCCAGCGGCTGGGAGGAGGACGCTCTTCAATTTTGTTTGAATGTATGCGCATGAAGAAGAAACGCCAGGACGACTTTGCCGATGAAGAGCTGATTGACGACGAAATGACGTCCGATGCGGCGGAGTCTGCCGAAGTCGATGCGTGGCAGTCGGGCCGTGCGGTCAACGCGGTTGAGGAAAGCACGGCTTCGCGCAACGGCTACGGCGCCCTCGTGCGTCTCGGTCGCTCCCGCGGCTGGGTGACGCTCGCCGACGTCAACGACTACCTTCCCGAAAGTGCGCTCCGTACGTCCGAAAACCTCCAGGAAGTGACCGAACAGTTGGGTCGCCTCGGCGTTCAGGTTTTCGAACAGGCGCCCGACGAGGACGACATCCTCATCAACGGGATGATGGGTGAGAACGAAGACATCGACGAAGACGACGCGGCCGTGATGCTCACGCCCGAAGAGTCCGCCGGTCTCTCGAAGGATCCGCTGCGCGCCTATCTGCGCGGCGTGGGTTCGCACAAGCTCCTCACGCGTCAGGGCGAAATCGAAGTCGCCAAGTCGATCGAACAGTTCACCGCCAAGCTCGTGACGACGATCGTCCAGTTCCCGATGGCCGTTGAAGAAATTCTGCGCCTCGGCGAGGTCTTGAAGGACGAAGACACGGCGGTCGATACGGTGGTCGACGGCTTTACCGACGCCGCCGCTCTCGAAGGGGTGGAAGAAACGATCGAGGAAACCGACGACATCACGACCGACATCGGCGCGGCCGCTATGACGGCCGATCAGCTGACGGCGATGCGCGAGCGCGTGCTCGAAATGTTCGAGCGCTGCCGCCTTTTCCTCGACATCGTGAACGAAACCTGGGGCGATCCGAGCCGCGAGGCCGAATACCGCGCCGCGCTCGACGCGATGGTGAAGGAACTCGCCCCGGTGCGTTTCTCCGTGAAGCTCGTCACGCAGGTCTCGGACCACATCAACGCGCACGTGGGCGCGATCAACGATGCTCTGAAGCGCATGCGCCAAGTGCTCGTCGAACGTTGCCGCATGCCGCAAAAGGATGCGATCGAACTTCTGAAGGGCAACGTCACCAATCCGAAGCTCTTCACGATGCTTGCCGAAGCCGATACGGTGTGGGCTCAGGCCCTGCAGCGCAACCTCCCCGTGATCCTTGAAGAACAGGCGAAGCTGGCCGAGCTCGAACGCACGGGCCGCATGTCGCTTGCCGAGCAGCGCGACCTCGCCCGCGCGATCCGTCTCGCGCAGACGAACCTCATGCAGGCCAAGGCCAAGATGATTGAAGCCAACTTGCGTCTCGTCATCTCGATCGCGAAGGGGTACGTCAACCGCGGCATGGCGATCACCGACCTCATTCAGGAAGGCAACATCGGTCTCATGAAGGCGGTTGACAAGTTCGAATATCGTCGCGGCTACAAGTTCTCGACCTACGCGACCTGGTGGGTTCGCCAGTCCGTGACGCGTGCCGTGGCCGATTTCGGCAACACGATCCGCATCCCGGTGCACATGACGGAGTCCTACAACAAGTTGCGTCGTCATCGTCAGAAGTTCCTCCAGCAAAACGGCCGTCAGCCGACCGAGCAGGAACTCGCCGATCTCGCCGATCTGCCGCTTTCCAAGGTTGAACTCCTCATGCAGGCCATGCGCGGCATCGAATCGATCGACGCGCCGATCGGCGACGACGAAGACGCGACGAAGCTCGACTTCGTGCGCGGCGACGAACACGACGATCCGGGCGTCGCCTTCCAGGATCGCTCCATGGTGGAAAGCGTGAAGCGTTCGCTCGACGAACTCACGCCCCGCGAAGCTCAGGTGTTGCGCCTGCGCTACGGGATCGGCACGAACCAGGACCACACGCTCGAAGAAGTGGGTCGTGCGCTCGGCCTCACGCGCGAGCGCGTGCGTCAGATCGAAGCGGCGGCGGTGCGCAAGCTCCGTCAGCCGGAAAACGCCGATCGTCTGCGCGACTACATCCACTAAACCGACGGGGCCCCTCGGGGCCCTCGCCTCCTTCGGAGTTTTCCGAGGATTCGCCCGAATTCTCTGGAAGGCCGCCCGGGCCCGAACGCGTTTCGTTTTGCTCGAAACGCCTCGGGCCTTTCGTTTTTTCGAGGGAAAAACGTACGAAAATCCGTCCCCAAGCAGCGTTTCGGCCCCGGACGCACTTAAAATCGAGGAATACGGCGCAATGCCGCACGCGCGCGCGCCGATCTCGGGTACAATGCACCTCTTTCCAAAGGCGGGCCTGTAGCCAAGTCGGTTAAGGCAACGGACTCATAATCCGTCGATCCTGGGTTCAAGTCCCAGCGGGCCCACCACGCTCCTCTTCACGCACGGTGCGTGTCCCGCCGGCGGGGCGCTCTACGAAACCTGCGCGACCGGCAGTGCGGTCGTTCTCCTTTACGGCATCGGCCGCCCCACCTCGGATTTCAAAGTCAGAATGTCCTCCTTCGATCAATTCGGTCTCGATCCCCGCATTCTTTCCGCCATCGCCCGCATGGGTTACGAAACGCCCACGCCCATTCAGGAAAAGGCGATTCCCGTGGTTCTGAAGGGCGGCGACGTGATGGGGGCCGCTCAGACCGGAACGGGGAAGACGGCCGGGTACGGTCTGCCGCTTCTCGGACGCATTCTGCCCAAGGCCAACACCTCGGCTTCGCCCGCCCGTCATCCGGTGCGCGCGCTGATTCTCGCGCCGACGCGCGAACTCGCGGACCAGGTCTCGACGAACCTCGAAGCCTACGCCAAAGACACTCCGCTTCGCGTGGGCGTCGTCTACGGGGGGGTGGACATCCGCCCGCAGGCCGACATGTTGCGTCGCGGTGTCGAAGTGCTCACCGCCACGCCCGGTCGACTGCTCGACCATGTCGCGCAGCGCTCCGTGAACCTCTCTCAGGTCGAAGTGGTTGTGCTCGACGAAGCGGACCGCATGCTCGACATGGGGTTCCTCCCCGACATCTCCCGCATTCTGCAGCTTCTTCCCGCCTCGCGTCAGAGCCTCATGTTCTCGGCTACCTTCTCGCCCGAAATCAAGAAGCTCGCGAAGCAGTTCTTGAAGCCCGATCCCGCGCTGATCGAGGTTGCCCGTCAGAACCAGACGGCCGAAACCGTGACGCAGGAAGTCTTCTCGGTGACGGAGCGCGACAAGACGGACGTGCTCATCGACATTCTCAAGACGCGCGGCCCCGAAGGCACGCCCCTCCAGCAGGTGCTCGTCTTCGTGAACGCGAAGATCACCTGCCGCCGCCTTGCGCGCACGCTCGAGCGCGTCGGCATCAACGCCGACGCCATTCACGGCGACAAGACGCAGGAAGAGCGTCAGGTGGCGCTCGATGGCTTCAAGTCGGGTGCGATCCACGTGCTCGTCGCCACCGACGTCGCGGCCCGCGGGCTTGACATCAAAGAACTCCCCTACGTCATCAACTACGACGTTCCCTATTGCGCCGAAGACTACGTGCACCGCATCGGCCGTACGGGTCGTGCGGGCGCAAAGGGCGTGGCGACGATGCTCGCCACCCCTGCGGATGCCCGTCTCATCGAAGCGATCGAAAAGTTGACGAAGCAGTCCTTTGCTCCCGTGCCGCTCGCGCCCCAGCCCCGTCACCGCAGCGCCCAACGGCGCGTCCCGACCGGAGCCGAGCGCGTCGACACGCCCGAGGACGAACGTCTCGCGCGCGAACGTGCCCGCGCGTACGTGCCGCCTTCGCAACGCCAGCGTGATCCGATTTTCGACATGCCCTATCTCGAGCACGCCGCGTCGAAGCCCCGCGAGGAAGTGCCTGCGTACTTCGAGCGCCGTGAAACGAAGAAACGCCCCGTGGCAGCGCTGCTCGGCGGCTTCCGCTTCGTGCGATCGAGCGCGAAGAAGGATACGAACAGTTGAGCTCTCGGCTCGGTACCCTAAAAAAAACGCCCTGCGGCGCATGACGGCTCCGCGGGGCGTTTTGTCGTTCGGGTTGGGCTTTCGGCACTCAGGCGCGTGCGCCGTCCGGGTCGACCTCGACTTCAAGCGCGTAGCCCGCTTCGCGCGCGAGCGCACGGTCCGCCGCCGGAGCGGCCCCCGTCGTGGTGAGCATGTCTCCGGAAATCGCTGCATTGATCCCGATGCGCAGCGCTTCGCGCACGGTTTCGTGGGAAAGCGAGAGCCGTCCGCCCGCAAATCGGAGCGCCGCCCTCGGGTGAATCAAGCGAAAGAGCGCTGTCGTACGAAGGAATTCTTCGGCTCCAAGCGGTCGGCTTCCTTCGAGCGGCGTTCCGCCGATCGGTACGAGCACGTTGACAGGAATCGACGGAATGTCGAGCTCCCGCAGTTCGATCGCGAGATCGATGCGGTCTTCGAGCGTCTCGCCCATACCGATGATTCCTCCCGAGCAGACCTCCAGGCCCGCCTCGCGCGCGGCGCGCAGCACGGCCTTTTTGTCTTCCGTCGTGTGGCTCGTGCAGACGGAGGGGAAGTACCCCGAAGCGCTTTCAAGGTTGCAGTGGATGCGTTCGACCCCTGCTTCTTTTAGAGTGCGAAGCTCTTCGGGCCGCAGAAGACCGAGCGAGACGCACACTTCGAGCTTCGTATGGACCTTGAGGGCGCGAACCGCCTCGACGATCGAGCGCAGTTCGCGCGCCGAGGGTTTGCGTCCGCTCGTTACGAGTGAAAAACGCGTGAGTCCCTCGCGCTCGGCGCGACGGGCGGCTTCGAGAATCGTCTCCACGGGAAGAAAATCGTGCACGGCGCAATTCGTCGACCAGTGCCGGGATTGGGCGCACCAGCGGCAGTTTTCGCCGCAGCGCCCCGACTTCGCGTTCACGATTCCGCAGAGGTTGAAGGTGCGGCTCGCGCACCGCTTCGTCACCTCGGCCGCCGTGTCGAAAAGGTCCGCCGCCGGAAGGCGGGCTGCGTCGAGCGCCTCCTCGCGCGTCAAACCGTCGGGGAGGGCCCGTTGCAAAAGATCTTCGAGAACCGCCATATTGATTGTCCGTCGTGTGTGTTTATCGGGAAAAAGGAAGCATAGCGGAAGCAAGGGCCTGCCGACATGACTTAAGCGATCTCGCGTAGCGCGTTTGGGGGATGAGCAGGGAGGCCGCCCTTGAAAAATTTCTTCTCCCGTAAGAGAATTCCCTCTACGACATTGCGAGTTGAGGGTCCTCTCCCTCACGCCAACCTGCCTTACCCGGGCAAGGTGGTCGCTCCGAAGGGCAAATGTGGTCGGTTTCGCGGAAGCCGACAATTGTTCGGGTACACCCAGTGTGACCTCTCGCAGTTGTTGTATGCGGGAGGTTTTTTCGTACCTCCCGGTTGGAAATTCGGTTTGTGAGGGGCCTCGGGCCCCGGGGCGGATTTGTTTCCGGATTGCCGCGCCCGACACGGTGTCGAAGTCGGCTAAAGAGGAGTGACACACTATGGTGCATCGTCTGACGATCAAGGGGCAGGTTACGATCCCCAAGGACATTCGTGAATTTCTCGGCCTGCGCGAAGGCAATTCCTGCGTGGAATTCGCGGTGGCGCCCGACGGTAGCGTCGTCGTGCGTAAGGCGCAACCCGTGGCGCCGAAGCGTGAAACGGGCCCCGGCCCCCGCTCGCGCCTTCGCCGTCAGTTGAATACCCCGCGCGTGAACTTCGCGGCGACGCTCGCCGCGTGATTCAGATCCCACGCGAAAGCGCGGTGCGACCCGAGGGATTTTGGTCTCTTTCCCCCGTCGGGTTCGGTAACAAACATTCGGCTCTCGATGCCAGCGTGCGTCGGGAGCCGTTTTTTCTCTGCGAGGTGAGTCTGCTCGCCGTTTCGCAGGCAACAAAAAACCCGCCGGGCCGTGTTCGGCGCGCAGGGCGGGAGCGTTCGAACTCGCTCGAGTTCGTTTGGAATCGATTGGCGTCCCCAATGGGAGTCGAACCCATGTTCACAGCGTGAGGGGCTGTTGTCCTAGGCCTCTAGACGATAGGGACGTTCATGAAGCAGAGAAGAAAATTCTACGCCCGCCGTCTCGGAGCGGCGCATAGCGACCGTGAGAACCTTTGAGGCAAAGCAAAAGTTCGAACGCTCCGAACCGAAGTCGCGTAAAAAAGCCCGCCCAAGCGGACTCGGGCGGGCTTTTGAAGGGATCGAATTCTCCCGGGATCAGGCGAGCGCGGCCTTGATGCGGTTGAGAACGTTGTCTTTGCCGATCAGGCAGAGCGTCACGTCGATCTGGGGGGTGCGGTCCGCGGCACAGACCACGACGCGCAACGGCGTGGCGAGCACCTTCATCGAGATGCCTTGTTCTTCCATCACGGCCTGAATGCAGTGATAGACGTTTTCGGGGGTCATGTCGGCGAGGGCTTCAAGCTTTTCGCCGAAGAGCTTGAGAGCTTCGCGACCGCCGTTATCAAGCGCGGCACGGGCGGCTTCCGGATCGACCTTGGGTTCGACGTAGAAGAAGAGCGCGGCGTCGGCGAGCTTTTCGAGCGTGGCCGAGCGGGACTTCAAGAGGCCGCAAACCGCTTTGAGGCAGGGGCCGCCTTCGATCTTGCCGCCGCGGGCTTCGATGCGCGGTGCGGCGAGCTCCGCAAGGCGCGCGTCGTCGGCTTCCTTCATGTACTGCTGGTTGAGCCACTCGAGCTTCTTCCAGTCGATGCGGGCGGCGGCACGCGAGCAGTCGGAGAGTTCGAACACCTTGGCGAGTTCGTCGCGGGAGAACTTCTCCATATTGCCGTGGCCCCAGCCGAGACGGGCGAGGTAGTTGAAGATGGCTTCGGGGAGGTAACCCTGACGTTCGTATTCGAGCACCGACACCGTGCCGTGACGCTTCGAAAGCTTCTGGCCGTCCTGGCCGCAGATGAGCGGCAGGTGCGCGAAGACCGGCACTTCGGCGCCGAGCGCGTTGTAGATGTTGATCTGACGGGGAGTGTTGTTGATGTGGTCGGCACCGCGAATGACGTGGCTCACCTTCATGTCCCAGTCGTCGACGACGACGGCGAAGTTGTAGGTGGGGATGCCGTTGCGCATGATGATGAGGTCGTCGAGCTCGCTGTTGGCGACCGTGATCGGGCCGTAGACCGCGTCGTTCCACGTGACGGCGCCGTCGTCCGGATTGCGGAAGCGAATCACGGGCTGCACGCCTTCGGGGATGGGTTTGCCGACGCAGTTTTCGGGACGCCAGCGGCCGTCGTAGCGCGGCTTCAGGCCGCGGGCCTTCTGGTCTTCGCGCATCGCATCAAGCTCTTCGGGCGTCGCGTAGCAGTAGTAGGCGCGACCGTCGGCGAGCATCTGATCGACCACTTCCTTGTAGCGTTCGAGACGGTCCATCTGATAGATGGGACCTTCGTCGTAGTCGAGGTTGAGCCACTTCATGCCGTCGAGAATGACCTGAACGGCTTCCTTCGTCGAGCGGACCTGGTCCGTGTCTTCGATGCGAAGGAGGAACTTGCCGCCGAAGTGGCGGGCCACGGCCCAGCAGTAAATGGCCGTACGGGCCGTACCGAGATGCATCATGCCCGTGGGGCTCGGAGCGATGCGGGTGCGAATTTCTTTCATAGCATTTTTTTCGGCGTGAAGAGCCGCGCAGTCGTACGCGGGAGGAGCGCCGCTCCTCGGTTGGTTAACGCATGCCGATCGCCGGTTCTCGGCATGCGCCTCGATGGGCGCGGCGGACCGGGCGTCGCAAAAGGCAAATTTTAGCAATCGCCGTCGGACCTTCGCCGCGGATGCCGCTCGAGGCGACGGGAAGCAAAACGGGGAGCGCACTGCAGTGCACTCCCCGTTTTGAAGGCTTTCACCGAGGGCTTGAAGGCATCAAGCGGCCGTCAACGCGTACCAGACCGAGAAGACAGCAAGCACGAGAGCTTCCATCACCACGACGGGTGCGAGCGTTTTGAAGAAGTCCGACTTGAAGTAGTCGACCGTGATCGTGAGGCACACGTGGGTGGGGGTCACCATCTGGCCCGCCACGCCGAAAACGAGCGCAAGGCCCGCGAGGTCGAGACTCCCCGGGGCGATCCCCGCCACGATCGGCATCATGATCGCCACGTGCCCCTGGCTCATGCCGGTCAGCACCCCGATCACGAAACTCGTCACGCCGACGATTACCGGAACGGGGAGGGCGGAGCCGACGAAGGCGTCGATGATTTCGGAGAGTACGCCCGTCGAGGTGAGGAGTCCGATGAAGTAGAGAATGCACAGGACGTTGAGGATGAGCTTTACGTCGAGCGCACCGAGAAAGACCTCCTTCACGCCGACGGGGCGCCGCGCGAGCGCGAGGACGGGCACCATGGCCACCACCACAAGCCCCATCGCCACGGCGGCCGAGACGTCGAATGCCATCATGAGGACGACGTTGACGAGCACGGGCGCGAAAGCGAGCGTGATGTCGAGCGCGTTGAGGCGCCGCAATTCGGGCGTCGCGTCGACCCGCGTCTTCTTTTCTTCGAAGCGAAGCGGTCGGATGAGAACAAGCCACCCAATTGCAAAGGCAGCGACCGCGAGCCACGCAAGGTGCACGACAAGGGCGGAGACCGAAATACCGATGATCGAGCATGCCAAAATCATGCCCGGGATGATGGGGCTGCAGAATTCGCAGACGTGACGGAACCAGAAGTTGATGGCCGCTTTGCTTTCCTGAGAGATCGTCGCGCCGCGGCTTGCCTGATCGACGATCGGCGCAGAAAACCGTGCGCCCCCGACGCTCGGCAAAAGGCCGAGGAAGGCGGGCATCGCCGAGAGCGTCACGCGCGTGGAGTGAAAGATCCGATTGAGCGCTTCGACCATGCCTTTGAGCGTACCCGATCGGCGCAATTGGATTTCAAGGCACATTACGAAGTAAAGCGCAAAGAGGAGGTCGTAGGTCCTCTCCAGCGTCGCGGTCGTGACGGCCGCATCGACTAGGCTGGCGACCGTGCGGTCTTCGGCCAGCCAGAAAACAAATCCCCCGGCGAGAATCGACGGCCCGATGGGTACTCGAAAGCGCAAAAGAACGACGATCACGAGGATCGCGAGCGCGAGAATGAGAAAAATGCTCATGATAGTTTTTTGCAAGCGCGCCTACTCGAACAGCGGCAAGCCTATTCCCTTTGTGGTCGTGCCGCTCGGGCGGTTCGCAAGCGGCATAAGACCATTATGATGCGCCTTTTGGCGCCGTTTTGCGCTCGGGCCGACGCACCCGACCCAAACGACGAACATCCGTCGGGAACAATCGGACAGCCGCTCGGGAGGCGGCGGAACGCGCCGCGGGTGCCGCCCCAAGCGGAAAGAGGATCAGAGAATCGCGGCAAGCACCGACATCATGACGATCGCGACACCGACGCTCATGCTCGAAAGGTTGGCGGCAAGCGCCAGGTCGCCTTCCATCTTCGCCGTGTAGATGAGGTTCATCGCGGGCACGG
>OGLJ01000928.1_pt1 | contig 28369 bp, 19 predicted proteins | sample 1572801 | NCBI WGS metagenome assembly OGLJ01 (sample SAMEA2581877, study PRJEB24529) | metagenome | biome: Human gut stool | place: China | collected 2011
CCAAAAGTTTTATGTCTAACTTTTGGGGTGCAGTTCATTTTGACACAACCTCATTAACCAAAGTGTTCTTTTTCTTTTCATATTGTTTGATATATCATGATTATTCCTCTTTATCTGAGAAAGAATAGGGGAAGCTATCCGGTTCTGTTCCGCGTTTATAGTTGGGTTGGCTGTCCATGTCGAACCTGATTTTGGCACCTTTTATCAATAATGAGTGGTTCAGATAATTCTTGTCATACTTCTTGCCATTGTATCGTACATCGCTGATATAGCGGTTTTCATCGCTGTTTAGGGGCGCAGAAATCTCGATAGTTTTGCCATTTTCTAGATGTATCTTGGCATTTCTGAAGAGTGGTGCGCCCAACACGTATTCGTCCGTACCCGGGCAGACGGAATAAAAACCTAATGCCGACATGACATACCAGGCTGAAGTCTGTCCGTTATCTTCGTCTCCGCAATATCCGTCAGGGGTTGGCTGGTAAAGACGGTTCATCACTTCGCGTACCCAATACTGTGTTTTCCAGGGTTGCCCGGCGTAGTTATAGAGATAAATCATGTGTTGTATGGGCTGGTTGCCATGTGCGTATTGCCCCATGTCAATGACCTGCATTTCGCGCATTTCGTGTATCAGGCTTTGCCGGGTATTAGTGTTTGCGCCGAATACGGGCGGCGTAGTAAATACAGAGTCGAGCATAGCAACAAAGTTCTTGTCACCTCCCATCAGGTTAATTAAGCCCCGCATATCATGGAATACGGACCAGGAATAATGCCAGCTGTTTCCTTCAGTGAAAGGTCCCCACCATTCCACCGGATCGAAGTGCTGCGGGAAGTTGCCGTTGCGGTCTTTGCCGCTCATCAGGCGGTAAGGAGCATAGAACAGGTTCTTATAGTTCTGGCTGCGTTTCTTGTAGATGTCCAGTTCCGATGCGGGTCTGCCCAGTTTTTTCCCCATCTGATAGATACACCAGTCATTGTAGGCGTATTCAAGGGTACGGGCGGCACTTTGACCGATATCGGAAGGTACATATCCCAATTCATTGTATTCCTTGTAGCCCATGCGGCCGGAAGAAGGAACCGTGGGATGCTGGTTGTTTGCTCCATGCAACAAACCTTCATACATTTTCTCGGCATTCTGTTTGATGTTGCCTTTCACATAGGCATCTGCCACTACTGATGCGGAATTATTGCCTACCATGCAGTTGCGATGTCCCGGACTGGCCCATTCCGGGAAGAAACCACTCTCCAGATAGGCATTCAGGAAACCTTCTTCCATTTGTCGGCTCATGGAAGGGTATATCAGGTTAATCATTGGGAGTTCTCCGCGGAAGGAATCCCAAAAACCGGTATCTGTAAAGAAGCGTCCGGGCATCACCTTGCCGGTGTGCGGGCTATAATGCAGGATGTTTCCCGCCGCATCAATCTCATGGAACGTCCGGGGAAATAAAACGCTGCGGTATAAACAGGAGTAGAAGGTGCGAAGTCGATCTTCGCTGTCCGATTCAACCTCTATTCGGCCGAGTACTTCGTTCCAGCGTTCTTTACCTTTCAGCTTTAGTTCTTCCAGATTCATTGAACCGAGTTCTTTCAGATTCTGTTCAGCCTGTTCGGGACTGATGAAAGAAGATGCGATCCGGGCACATACTTTTTCTCCCTTGCGGGTGGTGAATCCGATAATGGCGCCGGCATGATTTTCTTTAACGTCTGGTTGGCCTACTTTGATTTCACCATTGCTTACGGTTGCCGAGTAAGTGAAGGGCTTGTCGAAAGTAATGGTGAAGTAGTTCTTAAAGTTGGCCGGTACGCCACCGCTGTTTTTGGTCGTGTAGCCGATGATCTTATTCTCGGCCGGAATAACTTTCACATACGAACCATTGTCGAATGCATCAATTACTACATAAGAATCCTTGCTCTCGGGAAAGGTAAAGCGGAATATGGCTGCCCGCTCTGTAGGTACAATTTCTGTTGTAATATTGTGATCGGAGAGGAATGCGCGGTAGTAATAGGGTGTAGATACCTCAGATTTATGATTGAACCAGCTTGCACGCTTGTCCTGGTCGAATACGGGCTCACCTGTAATGGGCATGATGGCGAACTGTCCGTAGTCGTTTATCCAAGGGCTGGGTTGATGTGTTTGTTTGAAACCTCTGATACGGTTAGATGCATAGGTATAAGTCCATCCTTCTCCCATCTTTCCGGTTTGTGGGGTCCAGAAGTTCATCCCCCAGGGCATTGCGATGGCAGGATAGGTATTACCATAGGATAATTCGAAACTGGAGTCTGTCCCTACTAGTGGGTTTACATAGTCTACAACGCTCTTTTTGGTTTGGGAGAATAATGCTCCATTTATTCCCAGTAAGAATGATAGGAGTAATAGTTTCTTTTTCATTTTAGTGTAATGATTATAAGATATTTTGCTTACAAAAATAGCGTGTTCTGGAAATCGTTTATTATGAATTTCTGACATAAAAGTACGTAATATCTCCATATTACGCTTATAGGCATGTATTCGTGCTTTCATGTCACAAAATGCTTCCCGCTTTAAGATAATAATGCTGAAATTTGCACATGAAAGATACATCTGGAGTATATCTTGTGTTTTCTTGCGTCTTATTAGTTTTCTTACAAAAAACGTTTTATCAAATATTGTCTAAAATGAAATCAGCCGGTATGCCCAAATTATCACGTAACCTTTTCACAATGTTAAGGTTCAATGAACGACGACCATTCAGAATATCACTAACTCTGGATTCTGATATTCCAAGTCGTTTGGCTGCTTCTTTCTGCTTTAAGTTATTTGCCTCCATTCTTGCCTTAATTGCATCAGTAATCAAAGTTGAAACTTTTCCGGGTAGCGGATGATAGGCAGATTCCCATTCGTTGATGGCTTGAGAGAGGGCTATATATTTTGCTTTGTCTTCCTCACTCAACAATTCCATATCACCCAAAGATGTACCTTTAGCGATGATGCTTTCCATGTCTGCCTGATAAGCACGGAATTCCTTTTCTGTCTTAATCTTCATATACGCACCTCCTATATAGTTTTAATTTTATTTACATCAATAGCATCATAATCTGAATGGGTTCCAACAAAACGAATATCAATGTTCCCAGCAAAAAATACAACCAAAACAATAAGGCGATATTTATTGCCTTTGATGTTGAATACATAACGATTGTTTCCCACATAGTCCGCGGATAAATAATCGTTCTTCAATTCGTTATGGTTCTTCCAGGAAGCCTTTGTTACTTTTGTTACCCACTTCTCCAAAGCAGGTTGTGCATCATTGTACTTCTTGCAGAATTTCTCAAATTTTTCAGAACCCGTAATGTTCATGTTTTCTTTATTTGAGTACAAATATAACCGATAATTCCCAAATAGAGAAGTCTTACATCCTTTCTCTTCTCTTTTGGAGAATTATTTAACGTTTCATTTGCGGATGCATATACAAGAATATAGTCGTGAATGAAATGTATGGCAATAGTAAAATTGCTTTCATCTTTCATAGTTGTCTCATTCATTGGCTTTTCCGCTGAAACTGCCGTCTGAAGGATGGGGAAGTGCTCACCACCATGTTGGGGATGGTCAGTTTGGTTTTTCCTTCGTGCATGCCGCTGATAGTGAGCATCCCGAAATAGTAGAGTAAGCTCACAAAATTATCAGGATTGGTGATACTGGCGTCAGGGAAGCCGTCTTTCAGATCACCGGTGATAAATCCTTGGCTCACTAGAGTCTGAATGATGGAAGCGTCATGGGCAAATTCCTTGTCCTTGCGGATGAGCATGCGCAACTTCTCGTAGTCGATGCGTATATTGCTCTCTATCATGTTTTCGTAGGGAAGTCTCTTTCTGTTCGGTACTATATATTCCAATGGATCCATTTTCTGTCCTCCTAATTTGTAGCCTTGTCACATAACGACACAAAGATAACAAAAGTTCTTATAGCGACGATGCGTTTTCTTTCACTTATTTTGAAGGGAAGTGTTTCTAACTTTATCTCTTGAGTTCCGCATCCCTCGACATACCGTAATATCCCGGCATGGGGCGATAGATCGGCTGTGCGCGTCTTCCTACATTTGTCAGTTTGCCCTCTTTTTGCAATCGTTGCAGATGGTTGTTGGCGGTGGTGCGTGCCATGCCGCATAATTCCTGGAAATCGATGCGAAGCAGCAGTTCATGTTCCGTGAAATACTCTTTCAAGCGCATATCTATCTCTACTTCGGAGAGTCGCAGGGAGTGGCGCGTGTATTTACTTTGGGTGGCTGTAACACCTGCCAATGCGGCTTTCAGACGAATGTCCGGGCGAAAACTAACACCTTTCAAGCGTAGTTTCAAATGCTTGTTCTTGGTCTTGCGGGTCACTTTCTGTGTGGCTTCCAAAGTGGGGGAAAAATAGCCCAATCCCTCGATGTGCACCTCCCGACCTTCGCGTAGCTCTTCTCCGCAAAGCTGGGTCAAAGTGTCTATTGCACTTTTTGCATCACCCACGCTGAGCGAACTGCGTTCGTGTACCCGATAATATAATTGCTCCATGCTCACTTTGCCGTTGAGCAACGGGCGGGGATGCAGCCCTCTTTCTTCCGATTCCCCTTCCGCGTTGGGGTTCTCGTACCAATCGTAAACTATTGCCATAATGCTTGTTTCTTAATGCTTTAAATGTATATACTTGTTGACTCGAAGGTGCTGTCTTGAAAGTGAACCACTGGAGTCGGTCGAGTGAATGACTGGAGTTGGTAGAATGAGTGACTGGAGTTGGTCGAGTGAACAACTGGAGTGGGCCGTTTATAAGTCAGCATACAAAGATAGTGATATTAGTAAGATTTACCTATGAAAGTCCTTACTTTCTTTCTAACTGTGTTCTCTGAAAAATAGTTGGTGGAATGCTTGCAAAGCGCTTTCTCGTTGTAGTAAATTCGTAGCGTTGGTACTGACAAAACGAAACCTGTTTACTATTAAAATGAAAAGAAGTTATGAAAAAGAAATTAATGACATTGGAACAACGTCGCTTGTTGCGCGAGGCACAACAGTTGTTGGCTTTATCGGAAAGGCAGAAAGCGAAAAAGAAAACATCGGAGGCGTCGGAATCCGGAGACAACACGAATACAACGGTTCGCCTGACGAGACAGGTTATGGATTTTCTGACGAAACGTTATGATTTCCGTTATAATCTGTTGACGGAAGAGACCGAATTCCGTCCTGCCGGGCAGCGTGATTTCGCTTTCCTGCCTGTCGGTAAGCGAAACCTGAACGCTTTCTGCATTGAGGCTCATGCTGAGGGTATCCCTTGCTGGGACAAGGATTTGAGTCGCTATATCTATTCTACTTACATTCCCGATTATCACCCCTTTCAGCTCTATATGGAGGAATTGCCGCAATGGGACGGCGTTGACCGGCTGACACAGCTCGCCTTGCGGGTTTCCGACTGTCCGCATTGGGTGCAGGGATTTCACATCTGGATGCTGGGGCTTGCCGCGCAGTGGTCGGGGCTGGCAGGCATACATGCCAACAGTGTGGCGCCTATTCTTGTAAGTCAAGAGCAGGGACGGCAGAAATCCACATTTTGCAAGTCATTGATGCCGATGGTTCTGCGGCGATATTATGTGGATAATTTGAAGCTTACTTCGCAAGGGCAGGCGGAACGCCTTTTGGCGGAAATGGGCTTGCTGAATATGGACGAGTTTGATAAGTATGCCGAAAGCAAAATGCCGTTGCTGAAGAACCTGATGCAAATGTCTGACTTGAATATTCGTAAGGCCTATCAGCAGAGCTTCCGCCAACTGCCTCGTGTCGCCTCTTTTATTGGTACCAGTAACCGTTTCGACTTACTTACCGACCCTACGGGAAGCCGCCGTTTTCTTTGCGTGGAAGTGGAGCGGGTGATCGATTGTACCCATATAGAACATGACCAGATTTATGCACAACTGAAGGCGGAACTGCTTGCGGGGAGGCGCGATTGGTTCACCAAAGAAGAGGAGCAGGTGTTGCAGGTGCAGAATGAGGCGTTCTACCGTGTTTGTCCCGCAGAGGATGTTTTTCATAGTTATTTTCGTGTGGCGAATTCCGGTGAGAAGTGTATCGGCCTTACGGCTGCCCAGATTTTCAGGGAACTTCAGCAAAAGAATTCCGCTGCCATGCGCAGCGTCAATCCTATGCGCTTCGGCCAAGTGCTGCTGAAAGCGGGGGTGGCGCATCGGCACATGGAGTATGGAAATGTGTATCAAGTGGTAAGGAGGCAGTGCGACTGAAGAATGTTTCCGCGGTTGTGGTGACGGCTGAAAGCTGAAAGTATCCCCTAAAAGGATGCTTTCAGCGTAAAAGCCGATGGAATAGGAGAGATGGCAGGTACTGAAAGAACTGAACGCATTTGAGATGTACCAAAGTTGTGTATAGATCGTACCTGCTCTCTATTAAGATATAGTTAAATCTATTACCATCCTTGATTCTGCGGATAACGTTCACCGGTCGTCACACGATCAATCATTTGTTGCGGAATAGGACGTAACCAATGTCTGTCTTCCGTAATGTTCGTATTGGCTTTACCATCGTCATACTTACGTACACGATCTATTAATGTCCCGGTACGGGCTAAGTCTGCCCATCGGCAATGTTCTGCAAGTAACTCACGGGTACGTTCTTCAAGAATAAAGTCGAGCGTAACATCGCTTGGAGCGATATCCAGTGCCCCAACTTCACCGATTTGCTTATCACGGGCACGCTCCCTGATCACATTTATATATTTAGCTGCATTCGTGTTGTCACCCAATTTGAAAGCAGCCTCAGCGGCCAGCAAATAAGTTTCACCTAAACGATAAATGATGTAAGAACGATCTGTATTGTCATTAGGAATAGCACGCGTTCTGTCCAGAAACTTCATGATAGTTGGGAAAATGGCGCGACCATTGTAAGCGTCAGGGGTAAAAATCAGATAGTGATTACCTTCACGGTTTTGAGTTTTAGCTCTGATTTCTTCAGCAGGCATATAATATCCCGGATAGTACATGGCAGTATCACCAACAATGGTATAGTCCCAGTTGAAGCTTTCGTCCTTGCCGTCAATGACATAATTGACAACACCGCCTTTTTGCGTTTTAGTGGCATACCATACTGTCTGGAAAGTTGCTTTATAACGTGTATCTTTATCACGATTGTTGAAAGCATTATAGGTATAGCTGGTAGGATTAATCCAAGAGTAACAACGTCCGTCATTAATATTACGCTCACCCAAATACTGGTCATAGCCATTCACGAAGTAATGGTTCAGCGTGCTGCGGCCGCCAAAAGTGTTGTCATCATCCCAGTCCATACGCGCTACAAACAGTTCTTCCTTGTTCTTGCCGGAAGGTGCATCATTTGCTTCATCGAAAATATCTGCAAAATTGTCCATCAACTTCAGTCCCAAAGAAGAAGCATCTGCGATTAGTCCGGTTGCCATATCAAAAGCCTTTTGATAATATTCCTTAGCTTTGGTAGTGTTATAGTACTTCGTTTGCGTATTTCCTTTATAAGATGGATTAGCAGGGTCTTTGTCGAATACCCAGGCTAATGTCAAATAAACACGTGACAACAAGTGGCGGGCAGTTGCGGCAGAAGCACGGCCTGACTCCAGATTGTTCAGCTGTGGGCTGGGTGAACAGAGTCTGATGGCATTCAACAAATCAGGGATAATGACTTCTTCATAAACACGTACCATATCATGGCGCTCGGACGAAGTGCTGGGGGATGCATTATAGGTAGTAGTCAGTGTGACGTCACCGAATTGTTCCACTAAATGAAAGTAATTATAAGCTCGCATAAAATAAGCTTCACCTAAGTACTGATCACGCTGTGCAGCGGTTAAGGCGGTGGTAGTGACATCTACTTTAGCAGCATTTTCAATCATATAATTCAAGGTGTTGATGTGAATATAAGCATCGTTCCATAACTTTCGTGGATATTCATTGTTTGCATTATATTTTTCTAGATCGTAATTTGCCAGATCTGCACATCGGTTACTTCCTCCTATATTATTCTTTAATTCATCCGTTCCCGGATTCATCAGACCATGGATACCTTCTTCGGCACTATACGTGGAGCGTACATTGGCGTAAACAGAGTTCAAGGCCATGCTAAAACCTGAAGGTGTCGCCATGAAATCCTGCATCACATTCGAGTGATTTTCTTCTTCTAGGAAATCGGAGCAACCAGTTGTCAGCAAAACAAGTGATGACAAGGCAAGTGTTGATAATATTTTTTTCATATCTATTTTGCTATTATTCGATTATTAATTTAGAAAGTTAAGTTCAAACCAAACACAAATGTACGTGTAGGAGGAGTCTTTAGATTGATGGTACTTGTAGTCTCCGGATCAATGCCGCCATCCTTACGGTATTCTTTACTAAACCAAGTGTAGAGATTTGAGCCTGTAGCATATACACGAGCTGACTGTACATTTAACTTGGAAAGAAATGTTTTGGGGATATTATATCCTAATGTGATATTTCTCAGTTTCAGATAGGAGCCATCGTAACGGGCCAGTAACCCTTTATTGGAAACTGTAGCGGTAGTTGGTTTGGGCCAACGGGCAGTTGTGTTGTCCGGTGTCCAATAATCTATATTCAGGTTGTTATAACCACCCTGCAAAGTATTCATCCAGCCGTTATGCATATCCGAAGTAATAGTCCCGCCACAACGGAATGTCCACAAGAACGAAAGATCGAAGCCTTTCCAGGCAAAACGGTTGTTGATACCTCCTTCAAATTTGGGAGCACGCTGTCCGATAAATGTTTTATCATCTTCATTGATTATTTGCTTGGCTTTCGGAGTTACACCATCTTCTTCATAATCTATATGATGGTTTTTGATTTTAACAGTACCGATTACTGAATTGGCACCGGAAGTTGCGTAGCCGAATGATTCTGCCAGTGCACGGTCTTCAGGAGTATCCTGCCACAATCCATCGTGTTCGTAAGAGTAAATGATATATCTGTCTTGTCCCAAGAAGAATCCGGCATCCTTGTCAAATTCTACTCCTTCGCCAAGATTCATGATCTTGTTGCGGTTGCCGAAGATATTCAAGTCAGTTGACCAAGAGAGTTTATCCAGACCGTCACCTGCAATATTGACTGTAGTTACATTGAATTCCAAGCCACGATTTCGGGTAGCACCACGATTGGTAAGATAGGATTGGGAATAACCCGAAGTAGAAGGCAGGTTCACACCTAACAGCAAGTCCGTGGTATTTTGCTGGTACCATTCAATAGTACCTGTAATGCGATTGTTCAAGAAACCGAAGTCCACACCTATATTCCAAGTTTCGGTATTTTCCCATCCTAAGGATTTATCCGGCACAGAACCCGGACGAACACCCATCACACCGTTTGTCCCTAACAAGTACTTGCTGCCGGTATCCAATCTTGACATAGTCTGATAAGCACTAATAGCTGTACTACCCACATTACCCCAGCTGAGTCTAAGTTTCATGCCGGAAAGAACATCTGCATTGACATTCTGCATAAAATTCTCACGCATCAAATTCCATCCCAAAGCAACAGAGGGAAATGCATGCCATTTGTTGCCATCGGCCAAGCGGGACGAACCATCGTATCTCACTGTTGCCGTTAGCAGATATTTTTCTTTATAATTATAGTTCAGACGCCCCATATAGGAAAGTAAGCCCCATTTTTCATAGCTGCCACCGCCGGTCACATTGCCTTGTGCAAGTCCCGGATTATAATACTGGATATTGTCATCATAATAATCATTACCCGATACGTTGTTCTTTGTGAACTCTTGCTCTTGTGCGGAAAATAATCCGGTAACATTAAAATTATGAATGTTGTTGAAAGAGTAGTCCCAAGTCAAGATATTCTCCAATGTATAGTCTACGGTGTGCTGGTATTCTCCAAAAGACCAGTCAAGAGCTCCCATGCGTTTAGTCGTATTGGTGGCTTGGAATTGACCGATTGAATAATATTTCAGATTTACACCACCGTTAAAACGATACTTAATGCCGAAAGGTAATTTCACGTCAATGTAACCGGTCGTGAAGGTTGACAGACTTTTGCGGTCGTCTACCACACTGTTCTTTTGTGTATCCAGCAGGGGATTCCATACATTTTGTCCGCTACCGGGTAGGTAAGTACGCAGAGAACCGTCTTCTTTGTACGGAGTAGTGAAAGGAGAAGCCCGCAAAGCCATTTCCATCGGATTGGTATCCTGCCCTTTATTGATGATGTAAGTGTTTAAGGTAGAGAGACCTACTTTTAGGAAGCTGGTTATTTCCGTGTCAAGAGAAAGTTTGGCTGTCATACGTTCAAAGCTATGTGCCTCATAGTTGTTCTGTCCTTTATAATAGCCTACGGAAGCACTATAAGTCGTACGGTCATTACCGCCATTGACAGCTACCTGATGATTTGTTGTCATGCCGTTTCGGAATATCATGTTCTGCCAGTCCGTATCGTTTCCAGCCAGATAGCCTTCCATTTCCTCTTGATCACGGAAGACATCACCCACGCGCATCAGGTTCGGATCATCAATTCCGGTGTAGGCATCCGGGTTGGCATTGTAGGTGGCCCATTTTTTCAGTTGTATATATTCGGAGCTATTCATTACGTCATATTCTTTAATAGCAGTCGTAAAACCATAGTAGCCGCTATAACTAACGTTGACTTTTCCCTTGTTTCCACGTTTCGTCGTGATTAGGAGTACACCGTTGGCACCGCGGGAACCATAAATGGCTGTTGCCGAAGCGTCTTTCAATACACTGATGCTTTCTACATCATCGTTATTGATTTCGTTCAATCCACCGGAAAAAGGAATTCCGTCTACTACAATTAAAACATCATTACCTCCATTAAGAGAACGCTCCCCACGTACGCGAATCTGCGGAGAAGCTCCCGGATGTGTATTTCCGCCTGCCATTTGTACGTCCACACCGGCAGCAAGACCTTGCAATGCCGTCCCGATGTTTCCTACAGGTGCTTGTTGTAGTGCTTCGCTCTTTACGTTCACCATGGCTCCGGTTATGTCTGATTTCTTTTGAGAACCGTAGCCTACAACTACCACTTCGTTCAGCATCTCGGCATCATCAGTCAACACTATTTTGACTGAAGGACCTGTCAATTTCACTTCCTGTGATTTGTATCCGATAAAAGAGATAAGCAGAACCGAATTTTTAGGAGCGTCAATAGCAAAATTGCCATCTATATCCGAAATCACCCCAGTATTAGTGCCTTTTACTACGATATTGGCTCCAATCACAGGTTCACCTGTGGAGTCTACGACCTGCCCTTTCACATGAATGGCTTGCTCTATAGCCGCCATGACATTTACACTATTTACGAGAAATAGGCATACCACTAAAGGTATCCATAATAAATGTGTTTTTCGTAACTTCATAATATACAATTTAAATTAAACGATTTGTTATTTAATTATAGTTCATATTCTATATGTTGTGACTGAATGTCACCTTTTCGTCTTATTGTAATTCAGGATTATCTTCTCGCCATCCTTTTCTATCTCTATACAGGTTGAATTGAATGGGGTTTTGCAGTAAGGATTATCATATCTATACTGCCAGCGCAATGGCATTTCTTTGCCTTTCACATAGAGAGGACTGTCCCAACCGTATGAAACCGTACCTTCAGACGGAGATTCATAACTGATGTCTAATCCGTCACTATGAACTGATGCAGTAGATATGGCTTCGATAAACTTCGAAAAACTACCCCATTGCGATTTTGAGCCTGTCTCACAAATCCAGATATTCTGTCGGCCCTTCGCCAGTAGGTCACAGACTTCTCCTCTGTCATCGGCTCTTAAATCTGCTGTGTTTCTTGAATATAAAGCTACATAGCCATCCTCTTTACGTCCAAATATCCAGGAACCGGAAATATGCACTTCATCAAAAGCTTTTACCGGGAAATAAGCATGGGAAAAATCATTCTTTTGATTGGCTGGTGTGTTATAGATGCAGATTACCACATTCTTACTTTGAGCAGCACGAGGCAGAATCTCATTGCCAGCCCAATAGTTAGGCGACCAACGTAGATTCTTTCCGCCTGGGTGATTGGTATATACCAAAGCTTTATTGCCCAAGGTTGCCTGCCATATATGTTGCTGATAGCCCGGAGCGCCTTTTCTGTAGTCTAACGCACAGCTCAACATATAATCAGGAGTACGGTAAGTCTCTATATTGGCCTCAGAAAGCGCAAAACGATCCAGATGCATATCTACAAGTTTACCATGTTCGGCAATCTGCGCATCATATTTTTTGATGTATTCATCATAGTTCCGATAGGGCCATACATCGTATTTTTCTGAAATCTGTTTGGACATACGGATAGCCATCGGATGTATGAACTCCTGCATACCCCAGAAGAGGTGGCAGTCCAACTCCTTGTCATAGGAAATGCCATAGGCAGGAGCATCTTCCACGTTCATACTTACTCGTTGACGGTTTAATAGAGGAGTCTTATAGTCCACTGCTATTTTTCGGATGATTTCCGGACAACGGTACGAACTGGTAGAGAGAGCTACGGGTGCTATCACCTCATCCCGGTCATAAGTCCCCACGCCGAATACCAACTTGGCCAATGGAGCCGTATTGTGGGCTCCCATAATGATGGAATGGGCATAATTGCGTCCGCTTGCCGAGCCAAGGAAGCCCTCATAGTTATTCAACGCTACGTCAAACATAAGTAAATCCAGCACCATGCCGGCCTTGGAACGGATATCCGTGTCTTCGGCAAAATCATACAAATTGGCCAGCAACAATACTTCCACCTCGTAATAGGTGGACATCCATTCGCTGAATCCGAAACGGAAACGATATTCCAACCATTTCATCAGCCTTTCTTTAGCGTGTGCCATGTGTTGTTTGCCGTTCATTCCATTGGTAAACTTTGTTTTTTTATAAAGCTGACCTGCCAGCAATTCTGCGGTATGATAAAGTGCCTGATGGTTTTCCGTATGATAGCAACGGTAGGTTGTATCGCGGCGGCCGTCATCCCACCAATATTTAAAGTCCAGAATACACTCTTCAATGCTTCCTTTTATTTCTGTCGGAAAGAAAGATTGCTTCTTGTCCAGATATACCATGCGAAGCAGACAATTGAGTGTAAAGTCATTGCAATCACGGTTCGATTTGATGACGGAAATTACTTCTCTCATCTTGTCCATCTCTAAAGGGCGACCGGAGGCGGCACGTGCTGCTTGGCGGAAAACACCGTAAAGCGGGTGTCCGCTTCCATTCTCTGAATAGTAATCTAAAAATAGAGCACGGCGTTCTTCATAGGTACTACGGGGGGAATTCCAATAGTCATCGGGCTGACGTGCCTGGGTTGGTACGGCTAATAGCCATACCAACAATACTGTAAACATCATGTATTTCATTTGTCTTTATTTACTTGTAGAGTCCTTTCCAATCATGTGGGAAAGGAATGTTTTTATAATATTTCAATGAATGTTTGGGCTGTTCAAGATTTGCAGGGATAGGCAGTCTTGAGTATTCCTGAAAGAAAAGTAAGCAACCGTCTCGCCACCAGATAGCTTCCTGTTCCTGGTACTTCAATAAAGATGCGACATGCTCAAAACGTTCACGGTCTATCTTACCATCCAGTTCGTTCCATATTGTCTGTATCTGCCGGACTTCATCCACACCTTTGTAGTAGTGATAAACTAATTCATCCCATAAATTCCTTCCTGAAGCCATCTTGTAGTTCCAAGGAACCCGATGGAACCATAGCAGATATTCCTGAGGACACTGCTTGATATCATCAAACATTTCGCCGACCGGGTTATGATATTGCCTGGTAGCTCCCGTTCCCTTGGCAGTTCTGTTTACGCCGATACTGTCCTTGGTTATTTTATGATAGTCGAAAGCAGTCCATACCGGATCGTCGTGCCAAGGCTCAGGTCCGTTATGTGTATCATAGTTCATAATATGATTCAATCCGAGAGGCATCGTATAGTTGACATAGGTTTCACGGGACATCATCATAATTTTCAGTACTAGGGAGAGTACGCTTTTGTCATTGGAGAAGGTCATTCTTGCCCAGTCTTCTGCTATTTTGCCTGAGCTTGTATCTGGATTCCATGCCAAACGACCGAAAGCATACCAGTTGGCTTGTCCGAATAAATGTCCTGTCCAATTAAGGTCTGTTCCTATATTAGGCACACCGGCAATGGCTGAAATGCCATGGGTCTTCTGATAATTTTGTAAAACCTTTGAAACGGTAGAACCTTTGCCATTCTCATAAGTATCTGACTGAAGGACCTCTTCGAACAGAGTACCCAGGTATACCAGATGTCCTGCATGTCCAAGGTTCTCCTGCGTTATCTGAAACTCTAAAGACAGCGGTGTATAGGGCATACCACCGAATAATGGGTGAAAAGGTTCACGTGGCTGAAAGTCTATGGGACCGTTTTTGGGCTGTACAAAAACATTTTCTGCAAACTCACCATCAAGTGGTTTAAATTCATTGTACCCGTTTATCACACGATCTACATGACGTTCGTTCTGATAGACAAACGCTCTCCAGAATACAATTCCTCCATAAGGTTTTAAAGCCTCAGCAAGCATATTTGCACCATCAGCATGAGAACAGCCGTAATCTTGTGGTCCGGGTTGCCCTTCTGAGTTTGCTTTTACTAGAAAACCACCAAAATCGGGAATTAAAGAATATATTTCTTCCACTTTATCTTTCCACCATTTTCGTACCTGAGGATCTTTTGGATCAGCTGTATTCAGTCCACCTATTTCTTTAGGTGCGCTAAATTTTGCTGTCAGATATACTTTTATGCCATAAGGGCGGAATACATCTGCCAGTCCGGAAGCTTTTACCAGCCAATCAGTCCGCAAACTTTTAGCTTGTGCATTCACATTGTTGAGTACCGTTCCGTTAATACCGATGGAGGCGTTGGCACGTGCATAATCTGTATAGCGTTGTTCTTTATAAGACGGAAGCCTTTCCCAATTCCAAATACTATAACCTGCATAACCACGTTCTACTGTTCCGTTTAGGTTATCCCAATGATTTAATACACGATACTTCAGTTTGGGATTTTCCTTAATATATAGTTTATCCAAAGACTGATTGGTCTGCATCAACCTGAGATAATGGAAAACGCCATATAATACTCCGATATCTGTTCGAGCTACTATGGCTGTAGCCTTTTTCCCTTTTATGGTACAATTTAAAATTAAATAGCCTTCATCGGACAAACCGTAAATTTCGGCATGGAAAGCTTGTTCCTTAAACAAAGGTACAGATTGAGGTGTACCGACTACAAGCATATTATCTTCTAAAGTCTCCTCTTCCGTATAGGGTATATTTAACAATCCGGACAGGCCAGCCTGTAACTCTTTCTTTGCAGCAATCAGACTTTCTGTTTCTCCAGGAAACATGACTTTCCGGTTTTTCAGACAGTATGAGGTGTAAAATTCTCCCTTGCTTATCAGCTTGTAACGTAGCCACAGCTCATAACCGTTTTCTGCATACAACCATTGTGTATAGCATAGCAAAAGAAGCAGACATATATTTTTCAAATTCATGATATTGACTCCTTTTTATTCGATTACGCCAGTCCAACCACCATTGCGGACCAGTTTCATCGTTAATTTGGTAGAACTTGTGACTTCTGTTTCTTTCTTTTTATAGTCCATTGCCTGACGATCTGCATTGATGCCATCTTCAAAATAAGTAAGATGTAGTTTTTTGTTTTCCGGTAGGAAACTTAAATCTACCTCAAGTTCACGTCCCGTATTATTGGTGATGGCGCCAAGAAACCATTTTTCTCCGCTACGGCGGGCTATAACGACATATTCTCCCACCTTGGCATCTAATACTTTGGTTTCATCCCACACCACGGGAACACTGGATATGAACTCTGTACAAGGACGCTCACGGTAATAATACACAGGATTGTCGGCAAGCATCTGTAAGCCACTCTCAAATACCACAAACAGTGCCATCTGGTAAGCACGGGTTCCTGACCCCATTGCATTGGCGCGAGTAGAACGATTGTCTTCCGGTTGGGCAGAAAGCATAGAACCGGGGGTAAAATCCATGGGACCTACTGCATTACGCATAAAAGGTAGATAGATGGAATTTGCCGGTTTACAGTTACCACCTTGCTCCATACCCAGTACTCCTTCATACGAGAGAACATTCGGATATCTGCGTTCCAAACCTGCCGGTTTGAATGAGCCATGGAAATCTACAAATAATTTGTGTTTAGCAGCTTCTTTGGCAACGCGTTCATAGTAGTTCACCATCCATTGATCGCTACGATCCATGAAGTCTATTTTTACTCCTGCTATTCCCCAGTCGGCAAATGTCTTGAACAGGTCAAAATGATTTTCTACCGTCAGCCAAGTTAGCCACAATACAATCTTCACATTGCGTTCCTTGCCATATTTAATCAACTCCTGCAAGTTGATTGTAGGATTCGGCGTGAATGGGTCACGGGTGCTTTTGGCCCATCCTTCATCCATAATGATGTAAGGAATACCGAAAGTCGAAGCAAAATCAATATAGTATTTATAAGAATCCATATTGTAACCGGAACGAAAATCAACTCCATACAAACGGGCATCATGCCACCACTCCCAACTTACCTGGCCCGGCTTAATCCAACTGTAATCTTCCAGTTCACAAGGAGAAGAAAGATTATAAACCATCTCATTGGAAACAATATCCCTGTCATCATCCGAAATCACAAATAAACGCCACGGAAAGTTCCTTTTACCGGAAGTTTTGGCTATATAATTGGCTTCTTTCAATATTTTTAAGCTACGGTCGCCGTCTTCGCCAAATTCCAGCGGACACTTTGGAAAAAGCGATTGCATTCCATTATCACCCGTACTTTTCAAGAACATACATGGATAATCCTGTAAATCTGCTTCCGATATCAGTATCTTGTATTGTTTATCCGTTTCTAAGAGTATCGGTAGATAGCTCATACGGTCCGTCGATTTATACTCTTTAGTCTGTATATGTGTATATGGATATTCATAGGATGTTTTAAAGCTGTTGGGTTGAGACATATGGGCCAAATAGTCAGCCGGAAAGTTGATTCTGAAATCTTCTCCCTTTACTTCAATCTCACCTTTCTTGTCCGTTAGGAAACGATAGGCTATGCCATTATCAAAAATACGAAATTCAATGGCATAATTTCCTGCCATATTCATGCGTAAAGTATTGCAATGATTCTCTACAATTGCATTTTTTAGTGGAATTTCTCGTTTAACACTTTCTTCAATCTTGCTACGTTTCAAGCTTTTCAATTTCGGTTGTTTCCCTAGTACTTCATTGTCTAATGTCATAGTCAATGAACAATTACTCAGTAGCAGGTCACTACCCGAATATACAGAGTAGTATATCTTGTCTTTTAACTCTATATTCACTTTCAGTTTACCGTCCGGTGACTGTACACTGATTTCTTTGGCAGAAATTTTTCCTCCGTACATGCACAATAGCGCTATCAGTACAGGTGTAAAATACTTATGTATCATTGTTTTTCTATAATTAGAGGGTTATCTTTCCAAAAATGCATTTACGCACCACAACACAGGAGCCTGTCCGTGCATATTACCCAATAAAGTACGGCGGTTCAAGTAGAACTGACGATCGTTTGTCTTATTAGTACCTTCACATACGCCTGCAATATCCCCGTTTTCATCGATATGCCCTACTAAAGCAATCCAGGCTTTTCGAACCACCGGAGTATAGACAGCCTCATCCAGCCAACCTTGTTTTACGCCTTTTATCATTGCATAGGTAAACATAGCCGAACCGGATGTTTCCGTCCAAGTCGTTTTGTCATCTACCAATTGTCCCCATAAACCGTCTTCTTTCTGATATTGGCGTAAAGTATCCATCATTTTCCTGTATGATTCCAAAATGCGGACATGATTCGGATTATCTTTAGGTAAAAGTCCGAGAAGTTCTGTCATTCCGGCTGCCATCCATCCATTACCACGTCCCCAAAAGAATGGGACATCTTCTGCATGGTAGAATAATCCGTTCGGTCGCTGTATTTTATCGAGGTAAACCACCATCTCTGAGGCGGCACGGTCTATGTACTGACGGTCTTTGGTTACAAAAAAGGCTTGGGACTGAATAGCCGAAATCATAAACATATCGTCAATCCAATAGCGTGTCTGCCAAGATAACCCTTGATTCAGCAATGTTTGATATTCTTCTTTATGCTTTGTTTTACGAGGCATCTTCCATTGCTCATCGGCATACCAAATTCCCATGTGATAATAAATTTCCTTACCTGTCTGCGCATATAGTTGCAAAGGTATAGTTCCGAATACGGTATGATCTACATGATCAGGTAATGGTTGTAAATGACGTTCCGGACCGAAAATAGGTAAGAAACGCTCTTCCAGTTGCCGGAGTAGTCTTTTATTATGGGTTATATCCGCATAACGTAAAGCTCCGAACCAGGCACATGTCTCAGGATAAGTGATTTCATTAGGGGGAGCTGGATTGCCATTAAAATTGGGGTGTGGAACTTCTACAAAACGCTTGCTGACCAATTCACCTACCTCTTTAGGAGATATACCTTCAGGCCAATTCTTAAACGCTTTTTGTGCCGATACCCAAATGGGTACAAAAGTTATTAAACCTACTATTATTAATTTACGCATAATGGCTCCTCCTTTTATTTGATATTGTTCAATAATTCAAGCTTTCCTTCATTTACCAATTTCAGTATCAGCTCTCCAAAAAGAGTATTCTGCCATGCAAACCAGGCGCGGGTAAAGTTTGCCGGATCATCTTTGTGGAAAGATTCGTGCATAAAGCCTGTACCTGCATCCGTATTAATCAACATCTTGATACATTCTTTAATTTCTTGATCGTCCTGACTGGTGAAGGCTTTCATCATGATGCTCATGGGCCATACCATATCATATCCGATGTGAGGACCGCCAATACCTTCTCCCGCTTTCCCTTTGAAAAAATAGGGATTATCTTCGCTCCATACGAAGCGGCGGGTATTCTGATAAATAGGATCGTTCACATCCACATCACCCAGATAAGGCATAGCGAGCAGACTGGGCACATTGGCATCATCCATTAGCATATGGTTGCCGAAACCATCCACTTCGAAAGCATAAATAGTGCCGTATTTCGGATGATTGTAAGTGGCATACTTCTGCAAAGCCAACTCTACTTCGTCAGCCAAAGCTGTACATTCCTGGGATAAAGAGCTGTTATGGTTTACAGTTGAAAGAATTTCCGCAGCTTTTCTCAAAGAAGATACAGCAAAGAAATTCGACGGAACCAGAAACTGAAGTGTGGTGGCATCATCCGAAGGACGGAAACAGGAAACGATGAGTCCGACAGGGTTGACCGGAGCACCCAGACCATTATTGTTCAGCGTATCGAGAGCACGCTCTGTCTTGCGTTGAAATTTGTAAGGACCTACACCGTCTTTGCGTTGCTGTTCTTTGAACGTTTTCAGGATGTTGGTGATAGCCTCTATCCATGCTTCGTCGAAGACGCTGGCATCACCAGTCTCTTTCCAATATTGGTAAGCCAGTCGGAGAGGGTAGCAGAGGGAGTCTATTTCCCATTTGCGTTCGTGCAGTTCGGGTTTCATGTCTGTCATATCTGACATCCAGTCGCCACCAGTAGGGCCATCGTTGTATCCGTTGGCATAAGGATCGATATTGATGCACATGAATTGACGACGGATTACGCCTTCTAACATCTTCTTCAGTTCAGGGTCTTTATGTGCCAGTTGCACGTATGGCCAGACTTGTGCACCGGAATCACGTAACCACATGGCATGGATGTCGCCGGTATAGACAAATGTATCGGGTTTACCATCCAGCAAACGATAATGTACGGTGGTATCCAGTGTGTTCGGGAAACAGTTTTCGAACATCCATGCCAGCTTGGAATTGGTCAGTAACTTTTTTACCCGCAGGATTTCGGCCTCTACGGCTTTAGACGTGTAGAGTCTGTTTTTTACGGCAGGACGGTTTGTCTTGTAGGCAGCGGCTATCTGAGCATGATTCACCACTGTGGTGTTGTCCTGTTTTAGGGATGGCTCCATGGCTTTGGCATTGTTGTGCATACAGAACAACGCTACAGCGCATAAACCGATATTTCTCTTTTTCATGTTTTTAGGTATTAGTATTTTTTTCTTATTATTTGATGGCTGCAAGGCGGGCATACATTTCTACCATGGCAGCTTGTGTAAGTAACCATCTTCTGTTATCCTGGGTCTTTCCGCTGAAGTCTGTGTTGAACAGTCCTTTCTCATCCCGTGCATGTCCCCAGGCGTAATCCAGACTTTTGCTGAAAGAGTCCAGATAAGTTTCGTTTTTATCCGCTTGATAGAGCTCGATAAAACCTCTCAGCATGACTGCAATGAACCATACATCTCCTTTTTTCAATAGTTTGAATGGTTCTCCGTTTTCCGGTGTATAGTCCTGAAAGAAGTAGTTATGGCATCCTTTAGCGATGTTTTGTGCATCAGTCAGATACTTCTCTTGGCCCGTGAACTGGTATAGCAGGCTGGCTGACTGCATCATTTGTCCACTGTTGTAGGCAAATTTGGCTTTGTCGACTTTTCCGTTCAGATTGATATTATCAAAGTATAAATAGTCTGTAGAATCTTGCAGGTTTGTTTGCGTCCATTCATAGAGGCGTTGCCCTTTTACGAAATAAGCACTGTCTTTAGTAGCTTCGAAAAGCTTTAATGCGAAGACTGAGCCGGGAGCGTTTGAACAGGTGTTCTTGGATTCTTTCCTTTGTTCGCACCAATAGATACCACCTCCCAGGTTATCATCCGTACCGCTTTCGATGAAGTTCCAGATGAGTTGTGCTTTCTGTAGATATTTGGGTTCTTTAGTGAGCATATATGTATCGGTGAAATCGATGCCTAACCAGACATTGTCATCGTAGAAACGATCGGATTGCGGTGCACTGTTGATATATGAAGCATAGGCTTCGGGAGTTCTCCGGTTATCGAAGTATTCTTCCAGACCTACCAGTACTTTATTGTCGAGTACCGATTTGTACTCTTTATCTCCTGTTGTGGCGAATAATGCATTTACGGCTGAGAAGGTTCCGGAATAGGGCCATAAATAAGAATAGAGATTGGGCATATTCTTTTGTTCCTCAGATGCCAGATAGGTTGCTGTGTACTCTCCGATATTGGAAGGGTAATTTTCACGTAACAGGCATGTACCGGAAACGGAATAGTTCAGGTATAAAGAATCCAATGTTTGCTTAGCTCGTGTTAAGGCAAGTTCGTTGCCCACGATAGCTTGTTTTTGCGTGTCGCAACCTGCTATTGCCAGTACACACATTAATAGACTGAAAAGCGTTTGTTTTGAATTCATCATTCTTAGTTTAAATAGTTATGTATGTTTGTATATTCATTTTTCTTTTCTTAGAAAACAGGTAGTAGTTTTAAGTCTGAACTACCTGTTTTTTGTTCTCCTGTTTTGGAATCTTTCTTACCTATTTGTTTTGTTACCTATGATATCTTTTTCTGTTTGCAAAGTTACCGGTATGTGTCAGATATGATATATGATTTCACGACATAAATGTATTCCTGAGGGGAAATGGCATAAAAATAGATAGATGTGTCACAAAAACATAAAGCAAGAGTAGAGGGAGTAGGGGGCACAGGCTACACGGATTTGCACAGATTAAAAATGAATCATATCAGATAATCCGTGTGAATTGGTGTAATTGAGTTGGGGGATGTAGACTACATCCACTCCGAAGTTCGTTCTATCAAGCGGGAAATGTCCAAAAACAAAGGGTATAATCTGAAGGTAGAATCGTTTTGCTTATTTTACGTAAGTTCGATTTTGTGGCATGGGTTGAGGCCAAGATATTTGAAGTTCCCTTAAGTGATATTCTGAAGCGGGAGCATGCCTCGAAGAGTAAGTGGCAACGTAAATAGTGTAAATGAGGATGCATCAGAATCGTGTCTGATACATCCTCATTTTTCTTTTATTTCTGTGTTTTCTTCTTTCCGTAGAAGAACATGAAATACACTCCTATGATTACAAACGGAACACTGAGCCATTGTCCCATATTCAGTGACATGCTATTCTCGAAATCTACCTGATTCTCTTTCAGGAATTCTACGAAGAAGCGGAATACAAAAATTTCTGTCAGACAGAGTCCGAAGAAGAAACCACGATGCAGCTTCTTGCCGTAATTCTTATACAGGAAAATCATCAGCAGGAAGAAAATGAAGTAGGCGATTGCTTCGTAAAGCTGTGCCGGATGCCGGGGAAGCATATCTACCCGTTCGAATACAAATGCCCAAGGCACATCGGTCGCTTTGCCGATAATTTCAGAATTCATCAGATTGGCAAGGCGGATGAAGCAGGCGCAGATAGGAGTTGCTACGGCAATCATGTCCAATACGTCCATATAGTGCATTTTCATCTTGCGGCAGTACAGCCATAGGGCTATCATCAGCCCCAGCGTGCCTCCATGACTGGCGAGACCTGCATAGCCGGTCCATTTCCAACCTCCATCGGGCAGGAACTGTATAGGCAATATCATCTCCCAGAAATGATGAAGATAGTATTCTGGCTGATAGAACAGGCAATGTCCCAGGCGTGCTCCGATGAGGATGCCGAAAAAGCAGTAAAAGAACAGCGGTTCAAACTTGTCATCGCCGATTTTTTTGTCTCTGTACTGGTAGCGGACTACGAAATAGGAACAGGCGATACCGATGACCCATAACAGACCGTAATAGCGTACGGGAATATGACCGAACAGATTGAATAGTTCGGGGTTTGGGTCCCAATTGATGCTGAGTAATGGAAGCATAATATATTTTTTTATTAAGTTTATTGTTTCAACTTCTGAACTTCTCCGCCACCATCCGATACGTCGGAATGTCGATTCCTTGTTCCTCAGCAGCAGTAATCATATCGAATAGCAGTCCTTGTACTTCGCTTTCATGTCCTTTGGCTATATCCTTCTGCATGGAGGCGGTACTTTCCGGGGCAAGTTTATCGATTACTTTGAGGTTATACTCCACAATGTCTTCTTTGAACTCAATACCCAATTTCCGGCCCAAAGCGGCACTTTCTTCTGAAAGACCAATGAATGTATCCCGAACCTTACCGGACTTTTGTACTTCGCCCATAGGCACATCGTAATAAGCTCCGGTAACAGCCATGGCAGAGATGAAAGACCACTTCACAAAGGTATCCCGATTGATGTCCGGAGATATCTCTGCTTTGATGCCACTTTCTTCTAAATCCTGCCGAACAGCCTCCAACGTTCCACGGGGAACAACCGTGCCTTTATGTGCTCCGTAAACCAAGCGGAATATCTTTCCCATCTGGGTAATTTCACCTTTACCTGATACGAAACCGACAATGTAAATACAGCCGTCCAGCACCGTTACTCCGGGTACAAGGCGCTGAATGCGCGGGCCTGTCCCATATACATTGAGAATAGGGATGACAATAGTGTCTTTATGCGATACACGCTTGATCAGGTCAGTGATAGAATCAACCGAATAGCCTTTGACACATACGAAAATGACATCGGCACTGCCGTTATATTCTTCGGCAGTATATGCTTTTACCGGTAGTGTATGTTCACCTTTCAGATCAGAGTGCAGACGCAATCCATGTTCGCGTATGGCAGTCAAGTGTTCGCCGCGGGCTATACAAGTCACATCTTTCCCGGCAAGAGAAAGAAAAGCGGCGATACTGCCTCCTACGCCGCCTGTACCGGCTATGAGATATTTCATAACCTGTAATTGATTATACGTTAAACCGGAAGTGCATGATATCGCCATCCTGCACTATGTATTCTTTTCCTTCCACGCCCAGTTTTCCGGCTTCTTTTACAGCAGCTTCGCTGCCATATTGCAGAAAGTCTTCGTACTTGATAACTTCAGCGCGAATGAATCCCTTCTCAAAGTCTGTATGGATAACGCCGGCGCATTGCGGAGCTTTCCAGCCTTTTTCATACGTCCAGGCACGTACTTCTTGTACACCGGCAGTGAAGTAAGTTTGCAGGTTCAGCAGGCTGTAGGCTGACTTGATGAGGCGGCTTACACCTGACTCTTCCAGTCCTACTTCTTCGAGGAACATCTGGCGATCCTCATAAGTTTCCAGTTCGGCAATATCCGCTTCTGTTTTGGCGGCTACCACCAATATTTCGGCATTCTCATCCTTGACGGATTCCCGTACCATATCTACGTATTTATTACCTTTTACAGCACTTGCTTCATCTACGTTGCATACATACATCACAGGTTTGGAAGTCAGCAGGAAGAGTTCGCGGGCAAGTTTTATCTCATCTTTAGTTTCAAAGACTACGGTGCGTGCTGATTTGCCTTGCTCCAGTGCTTCTTTGTACTTTACCAGTACGTCATAGGCCAGTTTAGCGGTCTTGTCTCCACCGGTCTGCGCTTGCTTTTGTACTTTCTGTATGCGTGACTCGATGGTTTCAAGGTCTTTCAGTTGAAGCTCATAATCGATGATTTCCTTGTCACGTACGGGGTTTACACTTCCGTCTACATGTGTCACGTTCTCGTCGTCGAAGCAACGCAGCACATGGATGATAGCGTCTGTTTCTCGGATATTTGCGAGAAATTTATTACCTAATCCTTCACCTTTGCTGGCACCTTTTACCAATCCGGCGATATCCACGATTTCCACTGTAGTGGGGACAATTCGTTGCGGATGTACCAGGTCGGCGAGCTTATTCAAGCGCTCATCGGGTACGGTGATTACACCTACATTCGGTTCTATTGTACAGAAAGGAAAGTTTGCTGCCTGCGCTTTTGCGTTTGACAGACAGTTGAAAAGTGTTGATTTACCTACGTTCGGCAAACCAACAATACCACATTGTAAAGCCATTATCTATTTTGTTATTACTTATTTTCTTGCTGCAAAGATAGGTATTCTTCTGTTTATCTGATAAAAGATTAGGTTTTAATTAACGTTGTCCTATGTCTTTCAATGCTATGTAGCGTTATTCTGTATATTGTTTCCATATATCTATATGGAAATAGACAGGCAATATAAAGGTACTTTCTACACACAAACCTCTTTGTCTGGCAGGCTTCCAAGCTGGCATGGAAAGAACGAGGCGTTTTGCCTCTTGATCCAGCATCGGTGATACACTCCGGAGGATTTTAGGATCGGTAGCTTTACCCTTTTCATCAATAGTGAACTGTATTAGTACTTCTCCTTCTTCTCCTTGCTTAAAAGCTTCCTGAGGATATTGTTGGTTTTCTTTGAAGAATTTGTATAAAGCTTCTTCACCATCTGGGAAATAGGCATCTGCATATACAAGTTCAAACGTACCATCACGGTCGTCTTCATAAGGTTCACCTTTTTCAATGATTTTCTTATCTTTTCTTACATGTACATTTTTCAATCTTTGAATACGTGGTTGCATTTGTACTATGAAGCCGGTAGTATCTTTCTCCTGTAATTGTCTGTATGCATCTTCTTTTCCTGCATAGGTAAAGTATAGGGTTTCTTTAGGTTTGGCATCTATGTAGAAATTTCCGTTTGAGTCTGAAATTGTTCCACGCATACTTCCGGGGATGTAGATACTTACCTTGGGGAGAGCGTTGTTATCTGTATCCACAACCTTTCCCTTAAAGAATATCCTGTCTGGATTAAGTGGTTCAAAAGGTCTGATTTGCGCTTTCAAAAATGAGGGAAAGGATAGTAATATGCCAAGTATGGCATTATAATAAAGTGCTTTCATTATTGGAGGTTTAATTGTTTTTTTCTTCTGAAAATAATTTGTTGAATGTTTTTTTGAGCAACTCTTCGTTTAGGATAATAGTTTGTAGTTCTTTCAGGCGTTCTGTATTCTTGGAGTCTGGAAGCCAGAGCTTCAGATATCCTCCAGGCGCATATTTGTCCATTAAATGCTGATGAAAACGTTGATAGTGCCATTCTTTATCTGCTTCTGGTTGTTGTTTCAGTCCGTATTGTACCGTGCGGCGTAGAGTGATAGTGGGGTCAATCACGCGATCTGCTTCTGCGACTATTTTTCCGTAAATACTCCGAGGTTCATGGTCCGTAGATGCCCGGTGGTCTTCTACCGCTTCTTTCATTGTTTCTATTTCTATTTCATTAAACCATTGGCGGAGAGTGACATCTTGCTTCAGAATCTCACCTGAAATTAGGTGATGTGTAGCACGATCATGACAAAGTCCGGTGTCGTGGTAAGCGGCAATAGTATATGCCATACTTTCATTTACATCATACTGTTTGGCAAGTGAAAGGCTCTCTTCTATAACGGCCTGTACGTGCGAGAGGTTATGAGCCTTGTCGAACTTCTCATAACGTGGAATGATTTCTGTTTCAATGTAGTGGGTGAGGTTGGCAGGTATCATAAATAGATGTTTTTGTTGAAAGGCAAAGTTATGAAAAAAGCCGGAATACATCGCGTATTCCGGCTTTCATTGGTGTACAAAACTTATAAAGGTCTCGGTTTGTTCAATTTGTTAGAATTTTAAGAGAGTATCTGTAAGATTTACAGGCTTGGATTGTCCATTGTAACCGTCATGTCAGGTACAAGGACGTATGCTTTTTGTTTGCTGTTCCATTTATAATAAGTGGTAGTGATACTTTTTCCCTGATAGGCGTAGCAAATGCGGAGGTCGTTTTCCCAAGTATTCTTTTGGCTATTCCACTTCATAGTTTCGCTTTCCGTCATACGTTTTTGGTCATCATACTTGTAGCTGTACTTCATGTAGTTTGCTAAAGTTCCACTGTCCATCTTGTAAACGGTTTGCCCAACCATCATTCCGTCTTTCTCTTCCGAATTGTAAATAAGGTTGTTTTTGTTAGCTGCAGAAGCTGCCATAGCACTAAAAAGAATAACTGCTGATAAAGCAACTGTTTTTAAAAATACTTTTGTTCTCATGGTTCTATATGTTTTTAAGTTATCTCTTACTATATTCTATCAATATGTCATTGAATTCGCTGCAAAGGTACGTATTTAATTGACATAAATATCATATATGAATTAAATATAGTCAAAATGTCAGATATGATTGCTTTCTTATGCTTTCTTTTTGCCAAGATTGATGACAAAAAAATATCCGGCAGTGATGTTGCCGGATATTATGGTGAACAAACTGTATTTCGAACAGATTACTTCAGTTGCTTTCTGATTGTAAGTTAAATAAAGTTATAGGTGGAATTAATGGGCTTCCAACCAGTTCTTTCCCCACCCACAATCGGCTCTCAGGGGTACGTGCATGCGATATGCGCGTTCCATCTCTTCGATTACAATTTGTTGCACAAACTCTTTTTCAGCCTTTGGAACGCTGAAATTTAGTTCGTCATGGACCTGTAAAATCATCTTAGCTTTCAATTTGTAACTTTGGAAGCGTTCATAGATGCGTGCCATGGCAACTTTGATGATATCGGCAGCGCTTCCTTGAATAGGTGCGTTGATAGCATTGCGCTCTGCATATCCGCGTACGGTTGCATTTCGCGAGTTGATATCAGGTAAGAAGCGTTTGCGATGGAAAATGGTTTCCACATACCCTTGCTCACGCGCCACCTGGATACTTTTATCCATATATTCGCGTACTTGCGGGTAAGTTTCAAAGTATCCGTCAATCAGTTCTTTAGCTTCTTTCCGGTCCACGTTCATACGTTCCGCCAAACCAAAGATAGAAATACCATAGATGATACCGAAATTGGCGGTCTTTGCCTTACGGCGCATATCGGGGGTGACGTCTTTGATATCTATTTTATATATTTTAGCGGCGGTGGCGGCATGAATGTCATAACCGCTAAGGAATGCGTCGATCATATTCTTATCTTCGCTTAGATGCGCCATAATGCGCAATTCTATTTGCGAATAGTCGGCAGAGAAGAACTCGCAGCCATCATCCGGAATAAAAGCCTTGCGGATTTCCTTTCCATCCTCATCACGGATAGGGATGTTCTGCAGGTTCGGATTACTGGAACTGAGGCGTCCGGTAGCCGTGACTGCCTGGTTAAAGGAAGTATGGATGCGCCCGGTACGTGGATTGATCAATAGAGGAAGAGCATCTACATAGGTTCCCAGCAGTTTCTTCAGTCCACGATATTCGAGTATCTTTCCAATGACTTCATGTTTATTGCGTAGGCTCTCCAACACTTCTTCCGAAGTAACATATTGCCCTGTCTTTGTCTTTTTGGCTTTATCTATAATTGAGTCTATACAGCGGAAGTGATTTGATGTTTCGATGATGTCATCCACATTAATGGACTCATCGGTAATACCAATCGTATTTGTTTCAAAAATAAATCGTGTCTGATCGTGAGTTAACTTGCTGCCTTCCATGTGATTGGAATTGTAAGTCAAATCAACTTGTGTACGATGGTAGATTCCTCCTTTTAACTTCATAT
>OGLJ01000930.1_pt1 | contig 28344 bp, 21 predicted proteins | sample 1572801 | NCBI WGS metagenome assembly OGLJ01 (sample SAMEA2581877, study PRJEB24529) | metagenome | biome: Human gut stool | place: China | collected 2011
TTTCTGGTTCTCTTTTGACATCAAAAGAGAACATTAGCCTTAATGAAAAAGCGCTCTGCCCCGCGCCGCCGGCGCGCAAAGAAAGTAACTGATTTTACGATAATACAAGAAGTACAAGGAGGCCCACTATGTCCAACATCGTCATCATCGGCTCCGGCCCGGCGGGGGTGTCCGCCGCGCTGTACACTGCCCGTGCGGGGGTGGACACCACCGTCCTCACCCGGGGGCCGGGTGCGCTTGACCGTGCAGAGCTTATCCAGAACTACTACGGCTTCGCCGCCCCCATATCGGGTGCGGAATTGGAGCGTCAGGGCATCGAGGGGGCCAAGGCTGTGGGCGTTAAATTTGTGACCACCGAGGCCGTGGGTCTGACCTATACCGATAAACTCACTGTAGAAACCCTCGATGGAAATTACCCGGCGGACGCTGTTATCCTCGCCACAGGTGCTTCGCGGGCGACGCCCCGCATCCCGGGGCTGGCGGGCCTCGAGGGCCACGGCGTCAGCTATTGCGCCACCTGCGATGCCTTTTTCTATCGCGGCAAAGATGTGGCTGTGGTAGGCAGCGGCGAATACGCCCTGCATGAGGTGCAGGCGCTCCTGCCGGTGGCGGCCAGTGTCACCCTCCTGCTGAATGGTGCGCCGCCGGCGGCAGAGTTTCCGCCGGAGGTGACTGTCCGACCTGAAAAAATCGACGCCATCCTCGGCGAGCAGAAAGTCACCGGCGTCCAGCTGTCCGGCGGCGATGTGGTGGAGCTGGCGGGTGTGTTTGTGGCTCTGGGCGTTGCGGGCAGTACGGCGCTGGCCCGGAAGATCGGTGCCGCCGTGGAGAACGACCGCATCGTGACAGATGAAAAAATGCAGACTACCGTCCCCGGCCTCTACGCCGCCGGAGACTGCACCGGCGGGCTTTTGCAGGTGGCGAAGGCCGTCTATGAGGGCGCTCTGGCAGGCACCGAAGCCGCCAAAGCGCTGCGGAAGGGGTGATTTAAAATGCCGGAGATCCTGCCTATCCCTAAATGCGGCGAGCACCGCCAATGTCTCGCCTGTGCCTTCCCCTTCTGGGACAAACTGACCGCCGAACAGCAGGATATGCTCTGCCGCACTACCCGCCCGGTGCGCTATCGCAAGGGCGAGCGGGTCCACAGCCCGGTGGAGAACTGCGTGGGCATCCTGCTGCTGCGCACCGGCCAGTTCCGGGCGTATCTTCTCTCCGACGATGGCCGGGACGTGACCCTCTACCGCCTCTTTGGCGGTGAGATCTGCATCCTCTCCGCCTCCTGCGTCATGAACTCGGTGAACTTTGACCTCTACATCGACGCCGAAGAGAACACCGAGGCCTACTGCATCAGCGCAGGCGTCTTCCGCAGTCTTATGCAGCAGAACGTGGAGGTGCGGTGCTTCGCCTATCAGATGACCGCTGAGCGCTTCTCCGACACCATGTGGACGATGCAGCAGATCCTCTTCATGAGCGCCGACCGGCGGCTGGCCATCTTCCTTGCGGACGAGCTTGCCAAGACCGGCGGCGACGATATCCGCCTGACCCAGGACCAGATGGCAAAGTACATGGGTTCTGCCCGCGAGGTGGTGAGCCGCCTGCTGAAATACTTCGCCGGTGAGGGCATCGTGAAGCTCTATCGTGGCGGCGTGACCGTGACGGATAAAGACCGTCTGACGAAGATAGCACACGGAGAATAAAACAGAAAAGGGACGCTGCGCATATACACAGCGTCCCTTTTATCGTGCGGAATTACCCTTTGCACCCCTGCTCTTCCCAGTCGCCGAAGTCGGAGACGTCGGCGATCTTAGTCGGGTCGAACTTACCGTTTTCGTCCTTGGGGGCGACGGCGGGGCCGGCCTCCACGGGGTTCGGGTTCGGAGCCTCGGGGTCACAGACCGGGCGCTCTTCGCTCAGGTCGGGCAGGGTCACAGGCTCTGCGGCCTCAGCGGGCGCTGCCTCCGTCTCAGGGGCGGCGGGCTCCTCAGCGGGAGCGGTCTCTTCTGCCGGTGCGGCGGCTTCGGCCTCTGCCTTGGCCTCACCCTCGGCGTATGCCTCGGCGGTCTTGGCGGCCTCTGCGTCGTCCTTTTCGGCTTCCTCGGGGAACTCGATGGATTCGATGATGGGTGCGGCCTTTTCGTTCAGGAGCTTGTCCATGATGACGATAGCGGCACCAGTGGCCGCCACAGCGGCGGCAGTACCCAGAATGCGGAAGATTGCTTTCATGCCATGACCTCCTTGGTTATGCTGCAGTTAGGAGAAGGTGACAACATCGTTCAGCGGCTTCTCGGCAGGCTCCACCGACAGTGCGGTGAGCACCGGGCCTTTGCCGCGGTAGATGTTATGGAACTTATAGCCGACCTTTGCGGTCACTTTGACCCATGCCCGCTGCTCGAGGGCCTTGTAGCCGTCGTAGCTGCAGGGGAAGCCCACGAACTGGATGTCCTGCACGCAACAGGTCATGGCGAACCGGCCCGGTACGAAACTGTTCTTGCCGGCGCGGTTGGTCTGGCAGACCTGTGCGAGGAACTTGACGGTCTTGCCCGCGTACTTCTGGGGCTCGTCCTGACAGTCCATATACCAGATGCCGTAATCGTCGTCCGGGATGTCGATGACCGGGGCGTTGATGTCGAAGGGCAGCGGGTCGGGGATGTCGTCGTAAGCCACGCTGCCGTCCTTGAACTCGTAGGCGATGTCGCACTTGCGGGATGCCTGACGCACCAGCTTGTGCAGCTCCTGACGGGCGGCGTCGTTGTTGACGGCCTCGGCGCGGTTGAAGACGATGAGTTCACTGCGGGCGATCTTGTCCAGCATCAGCGCACGCATGGAGTTGTCGCGGGCGTAGGTCAGCGCGGTGGTGCCGTCGGCGGTGGCGATGCACTGGTAGACGATCCAGTTCTCAGGCAGATTGTTTGCCAGGTCCTGCAGCATCCACATACCGTTATACTCGATGACCACGCGGCCTGCGTCGGCCTCCTTAGCCAGCTTTGCGAGGTTCTGGGGGTTCAGCTCAGCCTTGTCCTCGAGGTTGTAAAGGGTCACGCCGGGGAAGGCGAACTTCTTCTCATTGTACTCTTCTTCGCCCTCCTCGCAGACCAGCAGAAGGGTCTTGTCGCCGGAGTCGAAGTTGGGGTCTTCAAAAGTCTCCTGAATGAACTTGGTCTTGCCGCTCTCGAGGAAGCCCACAAACAGGTAAACCGGGATCTCATTTGCCATAATCTTTTATCCTTTCAGGGTCGATCAGCAGCCGAACAGTGCGGCGATGGCCTTCTCATCCAGCTTGGAGCCGATGACCACCAGCTTGCCGCCGACGTCTGCACCGCGTGCGCGGACTTCCCACTCGCCGGGAACGTAGTCGAACTCCAGCCAGCCGTCTGCGCCGCCATCCACGATGCCCTTGGAGCGGAGGATCATGCCGTAATTGCCGGTGTCCAGCTCGGTGAGGGCGTGCTCAATGTCAGCCTTGGAGAACTTCTTGGCCGTCTCGACGCCCCAGCTGGTGAAGACCTCATCGGCGTCGTGGTCATGATGATGGTGGTGATGATGACCGCAGCAGCAATGCTCGTCGTGGTCATCATGGTCGTGATGGTGATGATGCTCATGCTCGTCTTCATCATCGTCATCGTGGTCATGGCGATGGCCGCAGCAGCAATGCTCGTCATGCTCATCATCGTGGTCGTGGTGGTGATGATGTTCGTGCTCGTCTTCATCCTCGTCATCATGGTCGTGGTGATGGCCGCAGCAGCAATGCTCATCATGGTCATCATCGTGGTCGTGGTGATGATGGTGTTCGTGCTCCTCTTCCTCGTCCTCGTGGGCGTGCTCCTCGTTGGCCTTGGCAGCCATAGCGATCAGCTCAGCCTTGAAGTCGTCCTTGGTGGACATGGCCTTCAGGATCTGCTCGCCGGTCAGGGCGTCCCAGGCAGTGGTGACGATGGTGGCGGTGGGGTTCTTCTCACGCAGCATGGCCACAGCGGCGGCGATCTTTTCCTCGGTGGCGTTCTGGGTGCGGCTCAGGATGATGCAGCTTGCGTGGCTGATCTGGTCGTCGTAGAACTCACCGAAGTTCTTCATATACATCTTGACCTTGTTCACATCGGCCACGGTGACAAAGCTGTTCAGCTGCACATCCAGGTGCTCGGCCACGCCTTCCACGGCGCGGGTCACGTCGCTCAGCTTGCCCACGCCGGAGGGCTCGATGACGATGCGGTCGGGGTGGTACTGCTCCACCACCTGCTGCAGAGCGGCGCGGAAATCGCCCACCAGAGAGCAGCAGATGCAGCCGGCGTTCAGCTCATTGATCTGGATGCCGGACTCCTTCAGGAAGCCGCCGTCGATGCCGATCTCACCGAACTCGTTCTCGATCAGAACGACCTGCTGGCCGGCAAAGGCCTCCTTGATGAGTTTTTTGATCAGAGTGGTCTTGCCGGCGCCCAGGAAGCCGGAAAAAATATCAATTTTGGTCATAGTTTGAATGCCTCTTTCTTTGTTAGCAGACAGAGCCGCAGAGCGCTGGCCCGTAAAATCTTACATCTCTATTATAGCAAGCCTGTCAATGGGAAAACGGCCTTTTTCAAGAAAAAATTGTAACATTTTTTGCAATTTGGTTGCGTTTTCGCGTTTTGGACGACAAATAAGGGGAACCGGCGGCCCCGGCGGGCAGCGATTCGGCAAGGGGCAGGCTCCGGCAGAGGGTCGGACGCCCCCGGACGGCAAGACCCCGCCCCCGGACGGTCAACGACCGGCAGGCGGTCAGCCCCCGCAGGATGCAGGCGACACTGCGGCGGCTGTTGACAGCACGGCAACCGTGTTTGCGTCCGGAACAGCCGACACTCCCGCATTGCATTCTTTGCGCCGGAATGCTACAATATGCAGTAGCAAACCACCGCCGCCGGACGTTCTTCCGGCAAATAGGAGAAAGAAGGCTTTTCTATGAGCATGAATACAGTTCCCGAACGGCTGGCCGCCCTGCGTGCCGCCATGCAGGCAAACGGTGTGGACGTGTACCTGATCCCGGTGGGCGACCCCCACTCCAGCGAGTACCTGCCCGACCACTACACCTCCCTGACCTACTTCTCCGGCTTCCATGGTGAAAACTCCAACTTCGTGGTCACCATGACCGAGAGTGCTGTCTGGGCCGACGGCCGTTACTTTGTGCAGGCCGAGAAGGAGATCGCAGGCACCGAGATCCAGCTGATGAAGATGGGTGAGCCGGGCGTGCCCACCGTGGAGGAATACTGCGCCAAGGTGGTGCCTGAGGGCGGCAAGCTGGGCCTGTGCGGTCTGACCGCCAGCTGCGCGCTGGTGAACAGCGTGAAGAAGGCGCTGGAAACCAAGAACGCCGCCATCCAGACCCTGTTCCTGGAGGATGAGCTGTGGACCGAGGGCCGCCCGGCTCTGCCCGCCACCCCGGCCTGGATCCTGCCCAAGGAATACGCAGGCTTCTCCCCCGCCGAAAAGCTGGGCCAGCTGCGTGCAAAGCTGGCCGAGTTGGGCTGCACCGCCCAGCTGGTGGGCAAGCTGGACAACCTTGCCTGGCTGCTGAACCTGCGCGCCATGGACATCGAGTGCACCCCCTACGCCATGGCCTACTGCTATGTTACCCCGGACCGCGCCGTGCTGTTCATCCACACCGCCCGCGTGACCCCGGAGGCAAAGGCGGAACTGGAAGCCAACGGTGTGACCCTGGCCGAGTACGACAGTGTGCTGGACGTCATGGCCGCTGAGACCGAGCCCCAGACCGTGCTGGCAGAGAGCGCCACCGTGAACTATGCCGTGTATCAGGTGCTGGAGAACAACGCCGCCCTCACCGTGAAGGACCTGGCCGACCCGCTGCTGCCCATGAAGGGCGTGAAGAACGAAGTGGAGCTGACCCACGACAAGGAAGCCCACCTGCGCGACGCTGTGGCCATGGTGCGGTTCCAGATCGAGCTGGAAAAGCGTCTGGAAGCCGGCGAAGAGCTGACCGAGCTGACCGTGGACGAGATCCTGCACAAGTACCGCTCCTCCACCGACAAGTTTATTGTGGAGAGCTTTGGCACCATTGCGGCCTACGGCGGCAACGCAGCCATGATGCACTACCACGCCACCCCGGAGGACCACGCAAAGCTCCAGCGCAAGGGCTTTTTGCTGGTGGACAGCGGTGCCACTTACATGGACGGCACCACCGACATCACCCGCACCTACCCGCTGGGTGAGCTGACCGAGGACGAGCGCAAGTTCTATACCTGGACCCTGCAGTGCCACATCGACATCGCCAAGGCTGTCTGGCTGGACTACTGCGACTGCCATATGATCGACACCATTGCCCGTGAACCGCTGTGGCAGCACCTGATCAACTACCGCTGCGGCACCGGCCACAGCGTCAGCTTTGTGGGCAACGTCCACGAAGGCCCCCACGCCCTGAACGGCCGCAACACCACCCTGATGCGCCCGGGCATGATCGTGACCGACGAGCCCGGCGTGTACGAGACCGATCTGGTGGGCATCCGCATCGAGAACGAGCTGGTGTGCGTGCACAAGGCCGACAACCAGTACGGCACCTTCCTGGGCTTTGAGCCGATCATGTTCGTGCCCATCGCCACTTCTCCCATCGTGCCTGGTGTGCTGACCAAGGACGAACTGGACTGGCTGAACAACTACCACCGTCAGGTGTTCGAGAAGCTGGCACCCCGCCTGAACGACGAGGAACGCGAATGGCTGGCCAAGAAGTGCGCCGCCATCGGCTGCTGAGCACCCGGCCGCTGAACATCGCATAAAAAAGCGGGAAGCCGTGCCGGAGCGTGCAAGCTCCTGCGGCTTCCCGTTTGTTGTTTTTGCTTATTCTTTGGGGTCGCTGTCGTGCCGGGCCTTCCACTCGGCACTGCGTTCCTGCGCCGTTTCCCGCAGCTCCTCCCGCATGCCGTTCCAGCGCTCGCGCGCTTCGGCGGTGCGGGTCTGCACGTCCTCGCGGGCATCCTTCCAGTAGGCCTTGGCCTCGTCGATGACCTCCTTGAAGGGGCCGGAAGGGTAAGTGCTCTCCGCGATATCCACCAGGAATTTGTACAGCTGCGGGCGCACCTGCTCGTACATGCCCAGACGGGTGTACAGGTCCTTGTAATAGCGGAACACCTGGATCTTGTTCTGCACGAGGGTGGCGGGGTTGATCTGGGTGTGGCAGATGCTCTGGGGATTCTGCACATAGTAGTAGCCCGGCTGTGCAATGGAAGCAAACACCGCAGCGTACTGGATGTACTGCATGTTGAACACCAGATCTTCGGCCCAGCGCATCTCACTGGTGAACCGGATGTCGTGCGCAAGCAGCATTTCGCGGCGGTAGAGCTTGTTCCACAGCACGCTGTAGAAATAGGAGGCGGGCTTGTCCATCAGACGGCGGGCAAAGGTGTCCTTGTCGTACACGCCCTCGGGCAGAAAACCGTACACCCGCACCTCCGGCGGGCGGGCGACGTGCATCACGCCAAGGTCGTCCTGCAGCTTTTCCAGCACCTGTTCGGGCTTGGTGGCCCCGGCGGGGATCACCATCTTGTAAGGTGCGATGACCAGGTCGGCGCTGTTCTGTTCGGCAGCGGTGACCAGATGCTCGGTGAAGTCCGGGTCGATATAGTCGTCGCTGTCCACGAACTGCACATACTTGCCGCTGGCCAGCTTCAGGCCCAGGTTGCGGGTGTCGGACACGCCGGAGTTGGCCTTGTCCACCAGCACGATGCGCTCGTCCTTTGCGCGGAACGCTTCGCACACGGGCAGGCTCTGATCCTTGGAGCCATCGTTCAGCACGATGACCTCGATGTTCTGCCAGCTCTGGGCGCAGATGCTCTCCAGACAGCGGGCGATGTGGTTCTGGGCGTTGTACACGGGCAGAATGATGCTGACAAGGGGCTTTGACATGGCGGCGTCTCCTTTGTTGTTTTTTGATTACTATACCCCCGCACCGCGCAAAATGCAAGGGCGGGTTTGAAGAGGAGGGATCCTGTGATTTTTCACATTGCGGTGTGCAGCCCGGACGCGGGCCTGCGCAGCGGGCTGGAACGCCAGTGCATGGAATTTTTTGCCCGGCGAGCGGACGCCTGTATCGTGGAACACCTGCCGGACACCGACGCCCTGCTGCGGAAGGACGGGGAGGGCGTGCGGTACGACCTGTACCTGCTGGAGCTTTCCGGCTCGGCTACGCCGGTGGGGCTGGCGGCTGCCGGGGAGCTGCGCCGCCGGGGCCGCCGGGCCCCGCTGGCCTTTGTGGCCCGCACCACGGCCCACGCTTACAGCGCCTACAAGGTGGATGCGCTGCAATATCTGCTGCTGCCGGTGCGCCAGCGGGAGCTTTCGGCCCTGCTGGCCCGCGCCACCGAGCCGGAATACGGCCCGTCCGTCACGGTGAACACCGCCGAGGGCCTGCGGGCGCTGCCCTATGCGGGCATCGAATATCTGGAGTGCACCCACCACATCGTGCACTTCCACCTCACCAGCGGGGAGGACGTGCCCACCCTGTCGCTGCGGGTGCCGTTTTCTGCGGTGGCACAGCCTCTGCTGGCGGATGGGCGCTTTTTGCAGCCCCACCGCTCCTATGTGGTCAATCTGGCCGAGGCGGACCTGCTTTCTGCCGGGGAGCTGCGCATGCGCAGCGGGGCCCGCATCTCCATTCCCCGCGGGCGGGAGGGTGCCGTACGGGACGCCTTCCAGCAATGGGTGCAGCAGCAGAAATACAGCCTGAAATAACAGCACGCCGGTGCTCCCACAGCGGGAACACCGGCGTGTTTTTGCGGAAAAATTTCTCAGATCTTTGTCCAGTCCAGTGCGGTCCAGTCCGGCAGGAACTGGTCGCACACCTGCGCCATGGCAGGGGCATCGTCGGCACTGGCGGCGTCCTGCACGCCCAGCACGGTGAACCCGGCCTTGTGGGCAGTGGAAGCGGCGTAAATGGCATCCTCGCACACGGCGCAGGCGGCGGGGTCGGCCCCGCCCAGCCGGTGCATGCACTCAAAGAACACCTCCGGGCGGCTCTTGTGCAGCACGCCCTGCGCCTCCACGATGAAGGAAAAATAGTCCGCGATGCCCAGCCGGGTGAGCACGGTGCGGCACTGGTCGGACCAGGTGTTGGAGCACAGGCACAGCCGGGCCCCCTCGGCCTGCAGCTTTGCCAGCAGGGTGCGCACACCGGGCTTCAGGTCCACCGTTTCGTACAGCTGGGCGATCACGTCCCGCATCACGTCGTAATATTCCGCCTCGGTCAGGGGCAGGCCGTATTCTCGGATGAGGTAGCGGGCACCGTCGGCCATGCCCATGGTCAGCAGCACGTCGTTCAGGTCTGCTTTGGGCGTGCGGCCATAGCGCTGCAGCAGCGCCAGCGGGGCACCCCGCCACACCACGGTCATGCTGTCGGTGAGGGTGCCGTCCATATCAAAGATCCATTGCTTGCAGCGCATGGGGCAAAGTTCCTCCTTCAAGATGATTCCTGCCCAGTATACCACGGATCTTAGCCGTATAAAAGCCGTGAGGAACCAAAAAACGGGGAGAAATTTTCCGGGAAATATGGTATAATTTCAGCAAAGACAGACAGGGAGGCAGGCAGTATGGAAAACCAAACCATTCCGTGCAAAGCGCTGGTGCTGGCCGGCGGCGGAGCACGCGGCAGCTATCAGGTGGGCGTGTGGAAGGCTCTGATGGAGCTGGACTGGCACCCGCAGATCATCACCGGCACCAGTGTGGGCAGCCTGAACGGTGCCATGTTCGTGCTGGACCTGTACGAGGTGGCGCGGGATATGTGGCTGACCATCCGCAGCAAGGATGTGATGGAGCTGCCCGAAGAAAACGCCGACCTGTCGGCCCTGCACAGTTTTCTGCGCAGCGTGGTGAAGGCCGGCGGTATGGACGTCTCGCCGCTGGAAGAGATCGTGGAACGGGTGCTGGACGAGGACGCGCTGCGCCGCGCCAACATCCGCTTTGGCCTTGTCACGGTGGAGCAGCGGGGCCTGAAGCCCCGGGAGCTGACGCTGGACGAGATCCCGCAGGGCCGCGTGAAGGATTATCTCATGGCCTCGGCGGCCTGCTTCCCTGCCCTGCGGGCGCGGGATATCGACGGGGTCAAGTTCCTGGACGGCGGCTACAGCGACAACATGCCCACCGGCCTTGCGAAAAAGATGGGGGCTGACGAGCTGGTGTGCGTGGACCTGGAGGGGGTGGGCATCACCCGCCCCAACCTCACCGGTCTGCCCACCACCATGGTGCGCAGCTACTGGGAGCTGGGCGACATCCTGCACTTTGACCCCGATACCGCCCGCCGCAATGTGGAGCTGGGTTATTACGACACCCTGCGGGCCTTTGGCCGGGTGCGGGGCTGCGCCTATGCCGTGGACAACGGCCCGGATAGCAGCGCCGATGCTGCCGCGTTCCGGGCACGGTTCGACGCGGTGCAGAAGGCCGTGCGGGAGAAATACCCCGTGACCCTTACCGCAGACGCGGCCCTGCTGCTGGCCCGGATGAAGGACGCCGAGCTTGCCCCGCTGGAAGCCGTGGCCGAGGACGTGGGGGTAGACCCCACGGTGTACTACACCACCCGGACGCTGGGGCAGGCGTTTCTGGACAAATGCGACCGTGCGCGCATGGCCGGGTTCGCCCCGTTGTTTGCAGGCAGCGCGGACGCGGGCCGGGCGGCGCTGGCAGCCCTGCTGCCCAATACATTCTTGCAGGCGCTGGTCTGGCAGGCCCTGACCGCGCCGGAACTGCCGGAGGTGACCGAACATGAAGATCTGTAAAGGTGTTTCTGCGTCCCCGGGCCTTGTGCTGGGGCAGGTGAGCCGGTTGGAACGCCATGTGGAAACGTTCAGCACCGGGCCCTTTGACCCGGAACGGGAGCTGCGCCAGCTGGAAGATGCGGTGCGCACCGCCCAGAGCGAGCTGGACTCCATGGCAGAGCGGGCCGCTTCCACCGAGCAGGCCATCCTGCAGTTCCAGAGCATGATGCTGGACGACGAAGGCATGATGAACGAGGTGCGGTTCTGCATCAAGGCAGGCATCAGCGCCGCTGCCGCCATGGACAAGGTGGGCCAGCGTTACGCCGACCAGCTGGCCAACATGAAGGACAACCCCTACATGCAGCTGCGCAGCGTGGACATTCTGGACGCCACCAGCCGGGTGATCAACATTCTGGGCAACCGGCCCCGCATGTGGCTGGCACTGGACCACCCGGTGATCCTGGCCGCCGACCGCCTGATGCCCACCGACCTGTTCAATGTGCCCTCCGGCATGATCCTGGGCGTCGTCACCACCGAGGGCAGCGGCCAGAGCCATGCCGCCATCATTGCCCGGGCCATGAACATCCCCGGCATCGTGCAGGTGGGAGCGGATTTTCTGGAGGATTGCGACGGCCGCACGGTGATTCTGGATGCCACCAAGGGCGAATGCATCCTGGACCCGGACGCGGTGGCCCGCCAGCAGGCAGAGGCCCGCATCTGTGAGCTGCAGCGTGAAAACGAAGAAATGCGGGTGCTGGGCCGCCAGCCCGGCTACACCCGGGACGGCGCAGCCTTTGAGCTGCTGGCCAACTGCTTTGGCCCGGAGGACATCGACACCGCCATGCAGTCCGGTGCCCGGGGCGTGGGCCTGCTGCGCAGCAGCTACATGATGCTGCCCGGCCGCATTCTGGACGAGCAGGAACAGTTCTACTTCTATTCTTCCTGCCTTGCAGCGGCACAGGGCTGCCCTGTGACCGTGCGCACCTTCGATTTTGGCGCCGACCGCACCATGGCGGACGCCTATCAGGGGGTGCAGTCCTCCAAGCTGGGGCTGCGGGGCATCCGCAACAGCCTGCGCCAGCCCCGCCAGTTCGAGACCCAGATCTGTGCCCTGCTGCGGGCCGCGGCCCGCGGCCCGCTGCGGGTGATGTTCCCCATGGTGACCGATGTGGAGGACTGGGACGCCGCCATGCGCATCGTGGAGCACTGCCGCCAGAGCCTGCGGGAGCGGGGCGTGCCCTTCAACGAAAAGACCCCCTTCGGCGTCATGCTCAGCGTGCCGTCGGCCTGCCTGACCGCGGAGGAATTCGTGGCCCACGGGTGCGATTTTCTGGTCATCGGCACCAACGACCTGACCCAGTACACCCACGCCGCCGACCGGGAGCTGGCCAGCGCGGAGCGGTATTACCGCCCCGCCAGCCCGGCCATGAAAAAGCTCATCACCATGGTCATGGAGACGGCAAAGGCCGGCAGCGTGCCGGTGACCATCTGCGGCCTGGCCGTGGGCAATCCGGTGAATACGGTGCAGTATCTGCAGATGGGCCTGCGCAGCTTCTCGGTGAGCCCGCAGAACCTGCTGCACACCAAAAAGGCTCTGCTGGAAGCCGACGCCCACCCAGACGACACCGAGCTGGAATAAAGCGATAAAAGAAAGGGGCTGCTGCACGCTGTGCAGCAGCCCCCTTTGTTTGGGGAACCTGCTGTGCAGCTTGCGGAACCGCACGGCAGGGGGAGATGGCTTTTATAAAAATGGTTTCTCAGTTCATGCGGCGGCCTTTGCGGTCCAGCACAAAGCCTGCGGCCAGCAGGAACAGACCGCTCAGGGCGCTGCCCACCACCGCCAGCCAGTTTGCACCGGTCTGGGGCAGGGCGGCGGCAGAAACGGCAGCTGTGGCAGCAGCTTCCGGCTTTGCGTCCTGCACCACGTTCTGGGCAGCCGCAGGGGTCACAGCGGCATCTGCCGGGGCAGTGTCCGGCACAGCATCCTGCACCGGGGCATCCGGGGTCACAGGGGTGCTGGGCGTGTCCGGGGTGTCGGGCGTGCTGGGCGTGTTGGGCGTGTTGGGCGTGCTGGGCTTGTTGGGGGTGTCGGGCGTGCTGGGCTTGTTGGGGGTGTCGGGCGTGTTGGGGGTGTCGGGCGTGTCGGGAGTTTCCGGGGTGCTGGGCGTGTCCGGCACGATTTTGGGCAGCACCACATGTTTGGTCTGCCCGCACTTGTCGATGGAGCAGATGTAGTCGGCATAGCCGTCCTTTTCGGTAGTGGGCTCCACGACCTTGCCCACCAGCTTCCAGTCGTGCAGGTCCTCGTCCTCCAGCTTTTTGGTGTCAATGTTGGGGTTCTCTTCCATGTACTTGCGGTTGTGGACGACCTTGGTGAGGGTGCCGCCGGTGATGGTGCAGTGGTGATTCCATTCGGGATAAATTTCTGCGTATTTGTCAAGTGTATCCGGTAATTGAAGTTCTTCTTTGATTACGGATGCGTTTTTGTAGTAGTTGATAATGACAGAGTTCTTTTCACCGAGATTGGAAGAGCCGTCCTCGTTGTAGTCGGCACTGGTGGGAATTTTGTAAACGGTCTTTCCGGTTTCAGGGTCTGTAGTAGGTTCTCCGATCCCATCGGGCACAGCATCATCATTTTGATATACATTGACGACAGTATCACCGGTGCTGCCGTCAATCGTAAGGTTCAGCTTGCCGTCTTTGGCACCGATTGCAGGATAATCCTTGCGAAGGTTTTTGTTATCATCATAGGAATTAATGGCATTGACCGTACCGCCGGTAATACGAATTGTCGTGTTACCATCACCACTGCTATAGGCATTGCCGATGGCGGGCGCATTGGTAGAACCAATGGCTGTCACATTGGCATTTTCTGCAATTGTGATCGTAAGATTTCCCTGATGGCCATTTTGGCTGGAACCGATTGCCGTTGCTGCATTTTTGCCCTCGGCATGGACCGTGGCGTTGCCGGAGATCGTGATGGTCGTATCGCCGCCTCCCCACGGACGGCCATCGCCGATGGCGGAACCATATTCGCTATAGGCATTGACAACGGCGTTTCCGGTAATAGTGACATCGTTTCCTTGGAGACCGCCGCCAATGCCTGCACCGCCATCTCCGCTTGCCGTGACGTGAGCATTGCCTTCAATGCGGATGTTTTTTGCTTTACCGTAGGTGCCGCCGCCGATGCCCGCACCATCCTCACAACCGCCGCGGGCAGTGATCTCACCGCCCTTAATTGTAATATTGGAAGTATCCGCATAGGACTGATCCGTTATACCGTTGTAGCCACCGCCGATACCAGCACCATCCCCGTAGCCGCCTGCCAGCAGCTTGCCGGTGTCCCCGCCAGCGGCATTTCCGTTTTCGTCCTTGTCTTTGGGAGTGCTGTTATCGTCGTTCAAATCGTCCTTGATGGTCAAAGTGCCGTGGCCGTTCTTATCCGCTTTTTCGATGGCTGCGTGATGTCTGTCTCCGCTGAGAACGGTGTTGTCGCCGTTCAGCTCAAGGTTGGTGTCGCCATCGCCCTTGATCTCGATGGGTGCCGAGCCGGTGTTATTCCAACTGCCCTCCGTCTCAATGTGCACATCCTGCAAGGTCACATCGGTGGTCTGATCTTTCGCCGTATCCACTGTGATGGTATTTTCGGTCTGTTTGCCGTAGCTGGTGATGGTGACGCCGGTATCGTCTTGGTGATCGTTTATCTCTGTGTTCTCCTGCGTCACATAGGTGATGCCGTTCTCTTTGGTCTCTACCGTCACACTGCCCTTGTTCAAATCGTAAGTGTCCGCAAAGGCTGCTGTGGCGATGGACGAGACCATTGCCATCAACGCAGCTGTAGAAAGTACCCGCAAGGCAAGCTGTTTTTTCACATTTTTCCGCATTGCAAAACCCTCCAAACAAAAAAACTTACAGAGACGTGAACGTTACCGGGAACGATACCAAAAACCGGCAAAACCCGGAACTTCGGGGCAGAAAATCACATGGCTGTGCATTTTCATGCCCGGCGTCTCTTTGTGGCGCAAGTATAGTACTGTGCCGTGGAGAATGTCAAGACAAAACGCTGAATTTTCGGGGTGGGGGGTAAGCAATTTTGTAAAATAAGCACAAAAACAGCTGAGAATTTGAGGTAGAATGACAGGGCAATGCTGCACAAAAATCCGGGAGATCTTTATACGAGGCAAAAAATAAAAAACGGGCCCGGGAAAGCCCGCAGACTTTCCCGAACCCGTGGGTCGGAATTTTTCGTTTATGGAAGGTGCGCCGCCCGGAGCCCCGGTTATTCCAGATTGCCGGTCAGGGTCATCACGGCGGCCAGCACGGCCAGCGGGGCGGTCTCGCACCGCAGGATGCGGGGGCCAAGGCCAACCGTTTTGGCTCCGGCTTTGGCGGCCATTTCGGCCTCCTCGGCGGCAAAGCCGCCCTCTGCACCGGTCACGATGGCGATCTTTAGCTTTTTGCCGTCGGCGGGTGCTGCCTCGGCCAGCAGCTGGCGCACCGGCGCGCCGCCGCACTCGTAGCAGAACAGCACCAGGTCGTACTGGTCAAAGGTGCGGCACACGGCCCCGAAGTTGGGCAGCGGCAGGGCCACGTCCGGCAGCACGCCCCGGCCGCACTGCTTGGCGGCTTCCAGCGCGATGCGGTTGTAGCGCTCATTCTTCTGCTCCTCTTTTTTGGGGGCGGCCACGCAATACCGGCTGAAGAAGGGCACCACATGGGCGGCCCCCAGTTCCACGCCGTGCTTGATGATCTGTTCCAGCTTGTCCTGCTTGGGGTAACCGGCCAGCAGGGTGACCTCCACGCTGGGCTCGGCGGCGCTGGGGTAGCCCGGCTCTACCGAGAATTCCACGCAGTCATCCCCGAAGCCGGTGATGGTGGCGGTGTATTCCACGGCGCTGCCGTCGCATAGAATGACAGTATCGCCCATGCGGGCACGCATCACGCGGGCCAGATGATGGGCATCGGTGCCGCGCAGCACAGCCGTGCCGTCGGCGATCTCAGTGGTAAAATAACGGTGCGGCATAGTTCCTCCTTATGCCTTTTTGCAGACGATGCACTCCCAGCCGCGCTTCTCCTTCACTTCCACAACGGCAAGGCCGGCGGCTTCCAGGCCTGCCAGCACCTCGTCCTTGCGGGTGTCGATGATGCCGCTGGCAATGAAGACGGCACCGTCGGCCATCAGGCCGGGCACGGCGGGGGCCAGGCTGAGGATGGCGTTGGCCACGATGTTGGCCGTGATGATGTCGTATTGGCCGCTGGCCTTGTCGGACAGGTCGCCCACCAGCACGGTCAGCTGATCCTGCACGCCGTTCAGGGCAGCGTTCTCCCCGGCGGTGCGCACGGCTACGGGGTCGATGTCCACGCCCTCGGCCACGGCGGCACCCAGCTTCAGGGCTGCAATGGCCAGGATGCCGCTGCCGGTGCCGATGTCCAGCACCCGTTCACCGCCCTGGACCCGCTCGTCCAGCGCTTCCATGCACAGGCTGGTGGTCTCGTGGCCGCCGGTGCCGAAGGCAAGGCCGGGGTCCAGCACCAGCTTGACGCGGTCGGTGTCGTACTCCTGCCAGGAGGGCACCACGGCCAGCCGCTTGCCGATCTCCAACGGGTGGTAATACTTGCGCCAGCCGTTCTGCCAGTCCTCCTGCTCTACCCCCTCGGTCTCCACGGTGTAGGCGATGCCGGCGGCCTCCATGCGGGCAGAGATCAGGGCCAGGGTCTCCACGGGGGAAGCGCCCGGCTCCAGATACATGTGGATGATGACCCGGTCGCGGGGCTTGTCCAGCAGCTCCTGCTCGATCAGGTCCACATGGGCGATCTCGGCCACCTGCTGCTCGATGTCGCTGTAATCTTCGATATAGATGCCGCCCTCGGCGATCATGGTGGCAACGGCTTCGGCGTTGTCGGCGTCGGACTTGGCCACGGTCAGGCGGATGTCGGTCCATTCCATGGGGAAAACCTCCTTCAAAATTCTGTGTTTCCTTATACTAGTATAGTACCCGATTCCCGTCTGGGATGCAAGCCTTTGGGCAAAATGCCGGAGAAAAGAAAAGATTTTTCAACATAAAGCCGAGGGTTGTACACGAAAACCAAAAAATGTTCACGCAAAAATACGCAAATAAGGACTTTTGACGCAATTTGATAGATTTATCGCGGAAAGGACTTTCCTTTTTTGCAAAAGTATGTTAATATTCTATTACGGAATTATGGACGGCTTACAACCAGAAGCGTCTGTAAACACAAACATTTCTTAAGGAGGAATGTGCTTTATGATGAAGTATCTCCAGAAACTGGGCAAAGCACTGATGCTTCCCGTCGCTGTGCTGCCGATCTGCGGCATCCTGATGGGTCTTGGTTATGCCCTCGCTCCGGGCGTTATGGGCGTTCCCGGTGCACCGACTTCCGGTGCAGCATACACCGTTGGCTTCCTGCTGGTCAAGGCAGGCGGCGCTCTGATTGATAACATGGCATGGCTGTTCGCCATTGGTGCCGCTGTGGGCCTGGCCGACAACGACGGTACCGCAGGTCTGGCCGGTCTGGTCAGCTTCCTGATGATGCAGCAGCTGCTGAACCCCGGCGTGGTCGGCATGGTGCGCCATCTGGAAGAGGGCACCGCTACCTACATCGCCTTCCAGAAGGTCGCCGGCAACTCCTTCATCGGCATTCTGGCCGCTGTTGTGGGTGCTGCCTGCTACAACAAGTTCAAGAATACCCAGCTGCCTGACTGGCTGGCATTCTTCAGCGGCAAGCGCAGCGTTGCTATCGTGACCGCCGTTGTTTCCATCGTGGTTTCCGTCGTTCTGCTGTTCGTCTGGCCCATCATCTTCGGCGTTCTGGTTGCCCTCGGCAACGGCATTGCCAAGATGAGCGGCATCGGCGCCGGCATCTACGCTTTCCTGAACCGTCTGCTGATCCCCACCGGTCTGCATCACGCCCTGAACAACGTGTTCTGGTTTGACACCATTGGTCTGGGTGATCTGAAGCACTTCTGGGCTGGCGATGTCACCGGTCAGAATGGTGTTAATTGGGACCTCGGCATGTACATGTCCGGCTTCTTCCCCTGCATGATGTTCGGTATCCCCGGTGCTGCTCTGGCTATGGTCCAGACTGCCAAGAACAAGAAGGCTGCTATCGGCCTGGTTGTTTCCGCTGCTATCTGCGCCTTCGTCTGCGGCGTTACCGAGCCGTTCGAGTTCGGCTTCATGTTCCTCTGCTTCCCCCTGTATGTTGTCTATGCTGCCCTGTACGGCATCTTCACCATCATCACCTACTACACCGGCTTCCGCGCAGGCTTCTGCTTCTCCGCCGGTGCTACCGACCTGATCTTCTCCGCCAGCCTGCCCGCTGCTAACAATACCTGGATGATCATCCCTCTGGGCATCGCCGCTTTCGTTGTCTTCTACCTGGTGTTCAAGTTCGCTATCGTCAAGTTCGACCTGAAGACTCCCGGCCGTGAGGACGAGGACGCTGAGGCTGCCGAGGCCAACATCACCCTCGCCAACAACGACTTCACCGCCATCGCTGCCGGTGTCCTGGCTGCTGTCGGCGGCAAGGGCAACGTTGCCAACGTTGACTACTGCGCGACCCGTCTGCGCTTCGAGATCAAGGATCACACCGCTGTTGACGAGAAGGCTGTCAAGAAGGCTGGCGCTGCCGGTGTCATCCGCCCCAGCAAGACTGCCTGCCAGGTCGTCATCGGACCCAAGGTCCAGTTCGTCTACGATGAGCTGAAGAAGATGCTGTAAAAACAGGCATCACCGGATAAAGGTCTGGTTCCCTTTATCAACTCCGCCGCGGGCGGGCGATCAGCCCGTCCGCGGCTTTTTCTGTGATTTGCTGCAAAAACGATACAAAATCTTGGTACAAATCATGTAAACCGGTCATAGTATCCCGCCTCATGGCGTGGTATAATGAAAAATAGGAAAACTGGGGCAACGCACCCCGAAAAAATCAGGAGGTATTTTCTTATGAAGATCATCCGTGCAAAAGATTACTACGACATGTCCCGCAAGGCCGCCAACATCATCTCGGCCCAGGTCATCATGAAGCCCAACTGCGTGCTGGGCCTGGCCACCGGCGGTACGCCCGTGGGCACCTACAAGCAGTTGGTCGAGTGGTACAACAAGGGCGACATCGACTTCTCCGAGGTCACGACAGTCAACCTGGACGAGTACCGCGGCCTGCCCAAGGAGCACCCCGAGAGCTACTGGAGCTTCATGCACCGCAACCTGTTTGACCATGTCAACATCCGTCCCGAGGCCATCAACCTGCCGGACGGCACCAACATGGACGCCGACGCCGAGTGCGCCCGCTATGACGCGGTCATTCACAATGTGGGCGGCATTGACCTGCAGCTGCTGGGCATCGGCAACGACGGCCACATCGGCTTCAATGAGCCGAACGAGGCATTCGAGCTGGGCACCCACTGCGTTGACCTGAAGGAGGAAACCATCGAGGCCAACAAGCGCTTCTTCGACGGCAACGCCGACCTGGTCCCCAAGCAGGCCTACACCATGGGCATCAAGACCATCATGCAGGCCCGCAAGGTCCTGATGGTTGCCAACGGCAAGGGCAAGGCCGACATCGTCAAAAAGGCGTTCTTCGGCCCCGTCACGCCGGAGGTCCCCGCCAGCATCCTGCAGATGCACCCCGACTTCATTCTGGTCGGCGACGAGGAAGCCCTGAGCGAGATCTGATTTGCGGAGGAACACTGCAATGATTATCAAAAATGCAAAAGTCTACAGCGACGGCTGCCGCTTTGTGGAAAAGGACCTCATCATCCGCGATGGCCGCATCGTCTTTGGCGCGGCCCCGCAGGCGGGCGAGAAAGTCATTGACGCGGGCGGTGCCTATGCGCTGCCGGGTCTGGTGGACATCCATTTCCACGGCGCAGTCGGTCACGATTTCTGCGACGCCGACGAGGCCGGCCTGCAGGCCATCGCTGATTTTGAGGCGAGCAAGGGCGTGCTGGCCATCTGCCCCGCAACCATGACGTTCAGCGAGGAGATCCTGAACGGCATCATGGACGTGGCCGCGGCCCACAAGAACGAGCGCGGCGCGGATCTGGTCGGCATCAACATGGAGGGGCCGTACATCAGCCCCAAGAAGGTTGGCGCGCAGAACCCGAAGTACGTCATGGCCGCCGACGCGGGCATGTTCCGCCGCCTGCAGGCGCGCAGCGGCGGGCTGATCAAATTGGTTGACGTCGCCCCCGAGGAGCCGGGCAATCTGGATTTCATCAAGGAATGCCGCGATGAGGTGCGCATTTCGATTGCCCACACCTGCACCGACTACGACACGGCCAAGGCCGCGTTTGCGGCGGGTGCATCCCACATGACCCACCTGTACAACGCGATGCCGGGCATCACCCACCGTGAGCCGGGGCCGATCATTGCCGCGCTGGAGGATGGTGCCGAGGTCGAGCTGATCACCGACAACGTCCACATTCACCCGGCGATGGTGCGGTTCACCTTCAACACCTTTGGCGATGACCATGTGATTCTGATTGCCGACAGCATGATGGCCTGCGGTCTGCCTGACGGCCAGTACAGTCTGGGCGGCCAGGCCGTCACGGTGCGCGGACCCCGCGCGACGCTGACCGAGCAGCCCGGCACGATTGCGGGCAGCGCGACCTGTCTGTTTGACTGCATGAAGCGTGCGGTCCTCGACATGGGCGTGCCCCTTGAGAGTGCCGTCCGCGCCGCGACCCTGAACCCCGCCCGCAGCATCGGCATTGATGCCGATTACGGCAGTCTCGACGCAGGCCGCTACGGCAACGTCGTGCTGGTCGATGATAAGCTGGATATTTTGAAGGTTGTGCGGCACGGAGAGGTTATCGGCTAAACCGGGAACGGCAGTCCCCCGGAAACTCGCTTTCTTTTGGCAGCAAAAGAAAGCTTGCAAAGAAAACTGCCGCTGTTGCGAATGCAGCGGACCCCGCCTTAGGGGCTGCACGCCCCTAAGAACCCCAATAAGGAAGTCGGAAGGGCCGATGGCTAAACGGACGCAGTATTACTGTCCGTTCTTAACGCCATCGGCCCTTCCTCCACTTTTGAATCGGAAGTTCCCCCGAACCCCCGCAGGGGGGAGGTGGAGGCCCCCTTGTCAAAGGGGGCTGGCCGCGTTAGCGGACTGGGGGATTCCGACGGGCTGTGCGTGGCCGCCCATTCCCGGGCAACCTCCGCACGCGAAAAGGGGCCGGGCTGCCGCCCTCCCTCGCCCCTCTCGTCCGCGACCCGTTTACGGCAGTCTGTAGGGGCCGGGCATGCCCGGCCCGCAGCCTCGCCATTACCACCCCTTTTACCCTTTGCATCGTAGGGAGGGGTCTTGACCCCTCCGCGGGGCGTCGGGGACGCCGCCCCCTACAACACAATCCGCAGGGCTTCTCATTAACGCAAACGTCCGCGGCGGCCTGGGGGCAGGCCGCCCTACATCCCGCTTTACCATATTCCGTGGGGCGGGTCTTCGCCCGCAACTCATTCACGCCACCCTGTAGGGGCCGGGCATGCCCGGCCCGCAGCCTCGCCATTACCACCCCGTATCCTTTGCATCGTAGGGCGGCAAGCCACAGGGCCTTTGCATAACCGCCCTGCCCCCTCAAACACAAAAATAACCTGCCTGCGACCTCTCGCAGGCAGGGTATTTTTTTAGTTCCTTTTCTTCTAAGAAAAGGAACAAATCCCCGTCTCGTAAAAATTACTTCCGGTCAATCGCCACAACCACGCCGGCCAGCGCCAGCAGGGCCAGCAGGTTCGGCACGGCCATCAGGCCGTTGAACAGGTCGGCCAGCGCCCAGACCAGATCGACCTTCAGGGTGGAGCCGACCAGAATGAACGCAACTACAATGATGCTGTACACCGGCAGCAGCTTCTCACCGAACAGCGCTTTGAAGTTCGACTGGCCGAAGAAATACCAGCCGATGATCGTCGAAAACGCGAAAAAGAACATGCACACCGCGATGAAGATCGGCCCAAAGCCGCCGAACGACTGGCTGAAGGCGGCCTGGGTCAGCGCCGTGCCGGTCATGCCCTGCGGGATCAGGCCGGACGTGATCAGCACCAGGCCGGTCAGCGTCAGCACAACGAACGTGTCAACGAACACGCCCAGGATCGCCACAGCGCCCTGGTCCTGCGGACGCTCGACCTTGGCCAGCGCGTGGGCGTGGGGCGTCGAGCCAAGGCCCGCCTCGTTGGAGAACAGGCCGCGGGCCACGCCGAAACGCATGGACTGCTGCACGGTCACGCCTGCAATGCCGCCCGCCATGGCCTGCGGCTCAAACGCCAGCACAAACACCTGCGCCAGTGCGCCGGGCAGCGCCTTGGCGTTGATGACCAGAATGGCGATGCAGCCCAGAATGTAAAATGCCGCCATGATCGGCACGACTTTTTCCGTTACAGCGGCAATTCTCTGCACGCCGCCCAGGAAGATGAACGCCGCAATGGCCGCCACCACGACGCCCACCGCCAGCCGGTTCAGGCCAAAGGCGTTGTGGAACGCATCACCGATGGAGTTGGACTGCACCATGTTGCCCATGAAGCCCAGCGCCAGAATGATGAGCACCGAGAACACCGTGGCCAGCACCTTGCCGACCTTGCCCTTGAACGCGGCGCGGATATAGTACGCCGGGCCGCCCGTGACATGGCCGTTCACCGTGGTCTTGTAGTGCTGCGCCAGCACGGCCTCGGCGTAAATGGTCGCCATGCCGAAAAACGCCGACACCCAGGTCCAGAACAGTGCGCCCGGGCCGCCGCTGACCAGCGCCGTGGCACAGCCCGTGATGTTGCCGGTGCCGACCTGCGCCGCAATGGCCGTCGTCAGCGCCTGAAAGCTGCTCATGCCCTCGGCGTCCGCCTTTTTGCCGCGCAGCGTAAAGCCGCCGAACACACGGCGGAAGCCCTCGCCAAAGCGGCGCACCTGCACGCCGCGCAGCCGCACGGTAAAGTACACGCCCGTGCCGACCAGCAAAAACAGCAGCAGCGAGTTCCACAGAACATCGCTGAACTGCTCAATAAACGTAGTAAATGCCGCCATACTGACCCCCATAACTTTTACATCCAAAATCCCCGCCGCAATGCGGGCGACTTATTTACTATACTATGAATTTAATGTAAAGTCAAGTGTATTTGTATGGCGGACACGTTGGCGGCTGTGTCCGGTAAACGGGTGCTTGCGGGAAGCCCGCGGGCCGGGCATGCCCGGCCCCTACAGGCAGTCCAAACTTCGCCGCAAAAAAATTTCAAAAGACCCCATCCGTGTCACAACTCGGACACAACCGGGTGGTATGATGGCGAAAACGGAACCGGAAAGGAGACAAACCATGAGAAAACTCGTCCTTCTGCTAACCGCCGCGCTGGCCCTGACCGCCTGCACCGCCGCACCCGAGGTATCGTCCCCCGCCGAAGCTGCCCCGCCCGCCGAGACCGCAGCCACCGGCGAGGCCGCGGCGGCGTTCCCGGTGGGGACGCTGCAAATGGCCATCCCGGAGGTGATGGACACAGGCGCCGCCTCGGTTGAGATACCGCTCTCGGAGCTTGAGACCGAGCCGATCCTGAAGCTCGACTACGCGGCGGGCGTGCAGACAAAGCTCTGTGACATCGACCTGTCGCGGCAGATCCCGGTAGCCATCATGCAGCACGGGGACACGGTGGAATACTTCTGGGACTCCGAGGGCAGCACCGTGTTTGCCCACACGGCCATCCGCCCCGACGGCAGCGTCGAGGAGCAGACCATCCCGGAAAAATTTTACCCCAATTTCTACGACGAGTACGCGGCGTATGACATTTGGGGCACGACCTGCAAGCGGCTGGACTGGCAGACCGGCGAGCTGACCACCGCGTCGCTGCCGTTTGTGCAGCTGGACAGCGTTCTGGGCGCAGTCGGCAGCCGGGTGCTGCTGACCCGCATCGTGTCCGACACGCCGCTGCCGCAGGGCGAGGGCAACGAGGAAATGCTGGATGCCGTGCTGCAAAACTCGCTGCGGGAGTACGACTTTTACGACCCGGCGACGAACACGATTGAAAAGGTGTTCGATGAGCCGTACTATCCCGAGGACCGCAACGAGCTGAAATCCTATCTGGGTTACTGCGGCGACAAGCTGTATTTTGTGGTCTCCTGCACGGACGGTGCGTCCGCGCTCAGCCGGAAGAACACGCTGGTCAGCTATGACCGCACCGCGGGCATCTGGCAGGAGGAATGCAGCGCCGACGCCCAAAACGGGGAAGGCAGCGGCTTCTGGCCGTTTTTGCAGGATGGCCGGCTCAAGCTGGTGGTGCTGTGGCGGGGGAAGGACACCCTGACGCTCTACGGCATCGACAACGGCGCGCGGTACGAGGTCCCCTATGAGGAGGCCGGGCCCGATGCCACCGGGAACAGGAATTTCCCGATAGCCCTGACCGACGATGGCCGCATTTTGGTGACGGACGGATACATTGACCGCGGCGGCGTGGCCGCCAGCCGGTATGCGCTGATCGATTTGGGCGCGTATCTGGCGGGAAGCCGGGAGTATACCGCGGTGGAGATGTGGACGGAGTGAGGCGGTAAAATGCGGACCGCCGGTTATGGGCAATTTGTAGGGAGCGGTCTTGACCGCTCCGGGGGCCATGCGTGCGGGCACGCACCGTCCCACACACCTCCGCACGTAGGGGCCGGGCATGCCCGGCCCCTGCAACTCGACAAAATCAAAACGAGCCGCCCCAATCGTCGGGACGGCTCGTTTTTATACGAATAAATTACTTATTCTTCTTGCTGGCGGCCTTCATGCGCAGGTCGTGGTCCAGAATGCGCTTGCGGATGCGCAGGTTCTCGGGGGTGACTTCCAGCAGCTCGTCGGGCGCCAGGAACTCAAGGCAGCCCTCGAGGCTGAACTTGGAGACAGGCACCAGACGCAGGGCGTCGTCGCTGCCGGAGGCGCGGGTGTTGGTCAGGTGCTTCGTCTTGCAGACGTTGACCGTGATGTCCTCGCCCGTCGGGGTGTAGCCGACGACCTCACCGGCGTAGACCTTCTCGCCTGCGTTGACGATCAGGGTGCCGCGCTGCTGGGCGTTGAACAGGCCGTAGGTGACGGCGTCGCCGGTATCAAAGCTGATGAGGGAGCCGGTGGAGCGGGTCTGGATGTCGCCGCACCATTCCTCGTAGCCGTCGAAGATCGTGTTCATGATGCCCTCGCCGTGGGTGTCGGTCAGGAACTGGCTGCGATAGCCGAACAGGCCGCGGCTGGGCATACGGAACTCGATGCGGGAGCGGCTGTTCATCATCTGCATGTTCATCAGGATGGCCTTGCGGGCGCCCAGAGCGGTCATGACGTTGCCCTGATAGATCTCGGGCACGTCGATGACGACGCGCTCCATAGGCTCCATGACCTTGCCGTTCTCCTCGTGGGTCAGAACGTGCGGGGGGCTGACCTGCAGCTCATAGCCCTCGCGGCGCATCGTCTCGATCAGGATGGACAGGTGCATTTCGCCGCGGCCCATGACGCGGAAGGAATCGTTCGTGGCGGAATCCTCGACCTTCAGGGCGACGTCCTTCAGCAGCTCGCGCATCAGGCGGTCACGGATCTGGCGGGAGGTGACGTACTTGCCCTCCTTGCCGGCAAACGGGGAATCGTTGACCGAGAAGGTCATTTCCACCGTGGGATCGTTAATCTTGACAAAGGGCAGGGGCTGCACCTTGCTGGGGTCGCAGATCGTGTTGCCGATGGAAATATCGGGCAGACCCGCAAATGCGACGATGTCGCCGGCCTGGGCGCTCTCGATCGGCTCACGGCCATTGGCCTTGAAGTCGAACAGCTTGGTGATGCGGCCGCTCATGTGTACGTCGGGGTTGTGCCAGTCGCAGACCTGGATCGGGCTGCCGACCTTGATGACGCCGTTCTGCACGCGGCCAACGCCCATGCGGCCCACGAAGTCGTTGTAGTCAACGCTGGAGACCAGCATCTGCAGCGGCTCGTCGGGCTCGCCCTCCGGCGGCTGCACATATTTCAGGATAGTGTCAAACAGGGGCTTCAGGTCCGTGCCGGAGGCAGGATCGGTCCAGTCGTAGCTGGCCGTGCCGTTGCGCCCGGAGCAGAACACCATCGGGCTGTCCAGCTGCTCATCGGTAGCGCCCAGGTCCATCAGCAGCTCGAGGATCTCGTCGATGACCTCGGCAATGCGGGCATCGGGACGGTCGATCTTGTTGACGGCGATGACCAGAGACAGGTTCTGCTGCAGAGCCTTCTGCAGAACAAAACGGGTCTGGGGCATGCAGCCCTCGGCTGCATCGACCAGCAGCAGAACGCCGTTGACCATCTTCAGCACGCGCTCGACCTCGCCGCCGAAGTCGGCGTGGCCCGGGGTGTCGACGATGTTGATCTTGACGCCGTTGTACTCGCAGGAGCAGTTCTTGGCCAGAATCGTGATGCCGCGCTCACGCTCGATGTCGCCGGAGTCCATGACGCGCTCGGCCACCTGCTGGTTGGCACGGAAAGCACCGGACTGCTTCAGCATCTGGTCGACCAGGGTGGTTTTGCCGTGGTCAACGTGCGCGATGATCGCGACGTTGCGGAGATTTTCCTGAATCATATACGTTCCCTCTCAAATTGAAAATGCCGATATACTGATATTTGCAGGGGCAAAGCCCCAATATCCACATACTATTTTATAATACGCTATAATGTGGTATTTGTCAAGAATCGCAAAACGCAAAAATGTGTGCTATAATATGGATTATTATAGTGATATTTTACACTAATTAAACCATACGGCTTTACATTCTCCTTGGCCCCCTCTGGGAGGGGGCTCCCGCCGCAGCGGGTGGGGGAGAGAGCCTGGCCAGGTGAGAAGGCTTCGGGCAATGGCAAGGTTCTCTCCCTCCGCCCCTTCGGGGCACCTCCCTCCCAGAGGGAGGCAAGGACGCGAAGATGAGGGAAACAAAGTATACGAGGGAGAACCACTATGGCAAACAACACGGTACGCCACATCAACATCATCGGCCACCAGAACCCGGACACGGACTCGATCTGCTCCGCACTGGCGTATGCCTGGCTGAAAAACCGCGGCAGCCTGACCGGCCTGTATGAGGCCCGCCGCGCCGGACATGTGAACCGGGAAACGCGGTTCGTTCTGCAGCACTTCGGCGTGGAGCCGCCGCGGCTTTGCACCGACGTCAGCCCGCAGATCAAGGACATCGACATCCGCAAGCAGGCGGGCATCGACGGCGAGATGAGCCTGCGCGCGGCCTGGAACCTGATGCGCGACGTCGAGATCGACACGCTCTGCATCGTAGACGGCGACAACGAGCTGCAGGGGCTTATCACCATCAAGGACATTGCCGACGCGAACATGGACCTGTTCGACACGGCAGTGCTGGCCGCGGCCAACACCCGCTGCACGAATCTGCTGGAAACGCTGGAGGCTGAGCTGGTGGTCGGCAGCGCCGACGCCCACATTGACAGCGGCAATATCTGCATCGGCACCAGCCCGGAAATCATGGAGGAGCTCGTCAAGCCCGGCGACCTTGTGCTGGTCTCCAACCGGTACGAGACCCAGATGTGCGCCATCGACTGCGGCGCACAGGCCATCATTGTCTGCTGCGGCTCCGCGGTGCCGCGCACCATCGTGGCACGTGCGCAGGAAAAGGGCTGCGCCGTGCTGGCGACCCCCTACGATACCTACGCAGCCGCGCGGCTCATCTCCACCGCTGCGCCGGTGCGCCACTTTATGCGCACGAAGGAATTGCTGAAATTCAGCGTAAATACGCCGATTGAGGACGCCAAAAAGGTTATGGCCAGCGTGCGTCACCGCTATTTCCCGATTCTGGATGAGAACGGCAAGTACTGCGGCGTCGTCAGCCGCCGTAACCTGTTGAACCTGCACCGCAAGCAGGTCATTCTCGTTGACCACAATGAGCGCACCCAGGCCGTGGACGGTCTGGAGCAGGCGGACATTCTGGAGATCATCGACCATCACCGCATCGGCAGTCTGGAGACCACCGGCCCGGTCTATTTCCGCAATGTTCCGGTGGGCTGTACGGCCACGATTTTGTACCAGATGTACGGCGAGCAGGGCCTGACGCCCAGCCGCGAGATCGCGGGTCTGCTGCTGTCGGCCATTCTGTCCGATACGCTGGTGTTCCGCTCTCCGACGTCCACCCCGCAGGACGAAGCCGCCGCCAAGGCGCTGGCCGCGCTGGCGGGCGAGGACATCCAGTCCTACGCCGAGCAGATGTTTGAGGCAGGTGCCGACCTGACGGGCCGCACGGCGGAGGATGTGTTCAGCTCGGACTTCAAGGCGTTCAGCCGCGGCGACGTCAAGTTCGGCGTCGGCCAGTCCACCTACATGACCGACAAATCCCGCGCCGCCGCCGAGGCGCTTGTGCAGCCGTTCCTGCCCGAGGCGAGCCGCCGCGAGGGTCTGCCGCTGATCTTCTACATGTTCACCGACATGAAGACCCAGAGCACCGACCTGATGTTCTACGGCCACAACGCCGAGGAAATCATCCGCGATGCGTTCCACGTCGAGCCGGAGGGGAACATAGCCAAACTGCCCGGTGTCGTCAGCCGCAAGAAGCAGCTCATCCCGCCGCTGCTGGCAGCTTTGCAGGCGCGGCAGTAAGATTAACGGCAGTCTCCCGGGAGGTCCTACTTTCTTTT
>OGLJ01000943.1_pt1 | contig 28067 bp, 42 predicted proteins | sample 1572801 | NCBI WGS metagenome assembly OGLJ01 (sample SAMEA2581877, study PRJEB24529) | metagenome | biome: Human gut stool | place: China | collected 2011
GGCTTTTCCCATTCTGCGTGAAATTCCATCTTTAAGGGGTATAAAATGACCAAAACAAAGTGGAAAAATCGAATTATCAAACAATTAACGGCAATGGGGACCGATATTGACACCTATGAGGCGGTGATTGAGGCCCTGGCCGCCATCCTGGCGCAGCGGGACTGCACCAGGGAGGAGTTTGAACTGGACGGGGCCCGTTCGGTGATTGCGCATACCAACCAGGGCGGGTCCACCAACACGGTCAAGAACCCCTTGCTTGTGCTGTGGGATGATCTGAACAAGTCCGCCCTCGCGTACTGGCGGGAACTTGGCATGACCCCCAGCAGCTACCGGAAAATGACCGGAGACGTCATGCAAAAGGAGAAGCGGCCCAGTTTGGCCGCTGTGCTTGCCAGCATTGAATAGGACCAAGGCGAAAAACTGGCCGGAGGTCTTGGAGTACGCGCAGTCCATCCGGGATGGCCGAAAGATCGCCTGTGACGAACTGAAACAGGCGGTGGAACGGTTCTTCCACGACTTGGACAACCCGGACTACTGGATGGACCACAAGGCCCCGGAATTCTGCATTGGGGTCATCGAAAAGACCCTGTGCCACCAGCAGGGGGAACGCCTGGATGGAACGCCGCTGCGGGGGAAGCCTTTCCTCTTGGAGCCCTTCCACAAATTCATCATTTATAATCTGGTGGGATTTAAGCTCGACGGGACCGAGCTGGTCAGATTCCATGAAGCCTTGATATACATCCCCCGGAAGAATATTAAAACTTCCTTCGCGGCTTCCCTGGCCTGGGCCCTGTCTCTGCTGTATCGCCGCTCGGGCTCCAAAATGTACATTGCTTCGGCGGCCCTCATGCAGTCCATGGAATCCTATAACTTCCTGGCATACAACGTGCGCAGGATGGGGGAGGATGCCAAGGACGGTGGGTCGGTGCGGATCATCGACAACCACAACGAGCACAGCTTGTCGGCGGACCTGGGAGACGGCTCTCTTTATATCCGGGCCCTGGCCGCCAACCCAGACAGCCAGGATTCCCTGAACGCGAACATCGCCATCTGCGATGAGATTCACGCCTTTAAGCAGCCTAAGCAGTACAACCTTTTCAAGGAGGCCATGAAAGCCTATACCAATAAATTGCTGATCGGCATCTCCACCGCCGGGGACAATGAGCAAGCGTTTTTGGGACAGCGGCTGAAATACTGCCGGAAGGTGCTGGACGGGACGGTTACGGACGAGCAGTATTTTATTTTTATGTGCTGCGCTCCGGAAGGGGTGAAGGACGGGTCGGTAGATTTTACGGACCCGAGCATCCACGAGATGGCCAACCCGGCCTATGGGGTGAGTATCCGCCCGGAGGAAATCCTGAACGACAGCCTCCAGGCACAGAATGACCCCCAGCAGCGCAAGGACTTTTTTGCCAAGAGCCTGAACGTCTACACCAACGCCATGGCGGCCTATTTCGACATTGAGGAGTTCCGCCGCAGCGACCAGGGGTATGACTGGACCCTGGACCAACTGGCCAAGCTGCCCATAGACTGGTACGGGGGCGCGGACCTGTCCAAGCTCCACGATCTAACAGCGGCGGCCCTGTTTGGCCACTACAAGGGGACGGATATTATCATCACCCACGCCTTTTTCCCGGTGGTGGCGGCCCACCTCAAGGCGGATCAAGACAATATTCCCCTGTTCGGCTGGGCAGAAGACGGGTGGTTGACGCTGTGTAACTCGCCGACTGTAAACCACTCTGACGTGGTTGCTTGGTTTGAGAACATGAGAAAGCGTGGTTTCAAAATCCGGCAGGTGGGCCATGATCGGAAGTTCTGTCGGGAGTATTTCCTGGGGATGAAAGCGGCGGGATTCCAGGTCATCGACCAGCCCCAATACTACTATCGGAAGTCAGAGGGGTTTCGTTACATTGAGCAAAGCGCCAAGAACGGCGCACTGTGCTACCTGCACAGCGAAGCCTTTGAATACTGTGTGGAAAATGTCTCCGCGGTGGAGAAAACAGACGATATGATTCAGTATGACAAGGTGCAGCCGGAACACCGGATCGACCTGTTTGACGCCGCCGTGTTTGCCTGTATACGGTACTTAGAGAACATGGAGAAGCAGAAACGAGGCCGGGACTGGTGGGGAGCGGCCGAGCAGAAAGGGGTGACCCAATGAGCAAGAGAGGACGACAGAGAGCAAGGGCAGAGCCCGCCAAACCCCGCAGCAGCGCCGCATGGCTGTGTGATGCGGCAATGTTTGACACCCTGGCTTGCAGAGGGTATGTCAGTCTGGCGCACAACCCGGAGATTGCCGCCGGTGTGGACACCATTGCCCGGCTGGTTGGTTCGATGACCATTCACCTCATGCGCAACACGGAGGACGGGGACATCCGGGTTCGGGATGAACTGGCCCGGAAGATCGACATAACCCCGAATCGGTATACGACACGGGCGGGGTTTGTCCACTGGATCGTCCGCACCCTGTATCTGGAGGGCAATGGGAACGCCGTGGTCTACCCGGACACCCGCGCCGGTATCATCCGGGACCTGAACCCGATCCCGCCCGCTTTGGCCTCATTCATCCCTGATGGGTGGGGCTACAAGGTTGTTATATCGGGCCGGGCGTACAAGCCGGATAAGGTCCTGCACTTCGCGCTAAACCCGGACAGCCTCTACCCGTGGCGCGGGACAGGGTACCGCGTGTCCCTGGCCGCCGTGGCGGATAATCTGAAACAGGCGTCCGCAACGCAAAAAGGATTCCTGGAGAGCAAGTGGAAACCATCGTTGATCGTCAAGGTAGACGGCATGATTGAGGAGTTTTCCAGCCCAGAGGGACGGAGAAAGCTGTTGGAATCCTACGCCATGAGCGGAGAGGCCGGGGAGCCCTGGCTGATCCCCGCCGAGCAATTCTCCGTGGAACAGGTGAAGCCCCTGACCCTGTCGGACCTGGCCTTGGACGCCATGGTAACCCTGGACAAGCGGACGGTCGCCGCTGTTTTGGGCATTCCGCCCTTTGTGTTGGGGGTGGGAGACTTTAACCGGGACGCCTGGAACAATTTCGTAAATATGACCATCATGCCCCTGGCCCGGCTGATCGAGCAGGAGCTGACCAAAAAGCTGTTGGATGCCCCGGATTTGTTCTTTCGGTTTAATAGTTGGAGCTTGTACAGCTATTCCGTGACAGAGCTTGTTTCCGCTGGATCGGAGATGGTGGACCGGATGGCCCTGCGCCGGAATGAGTGGCGCGGCTGGCTGAACCTTCCCCCGGACCCGGAAATGGCGGAACTGTTGGCTCTGGAAAACTATTTGCCTGCGGATCGTTTGGGGGATCAGGGGAAGTTGGTACAAGGAGGTGAGCAGAGTGGAGCATAGATACCTTCCCATGGAGAACATGACCACCCGGGAAGAGGGGGATGAGCTTTATCTTGAGGGATACTTCGCCGTATTTAACGGGGTGTATGAGCTGTGGCCCGGCGCCACGGAGAGCATTGCGCCGGGGGCATTCGACGACAGTGTGGGGGATGACGTCCGCGCGCTGTTCAACCACAATACGGACCTGGTTCTGGGTCGGACCTCCGCCGGTACGTTGGAGCTGCGGCAGGATGCCCACGGCCTGTGGGGCCGGGTGAAGATCAACCGGGAGGACACGGACGCCATGAACGCCTACCGGCGGATTGCCCGGGGCGATATCACAGGCTGTTCCTTTGGCTTTGACGTGGCCGCCCAGGAGACGGACTACCGGGACGACGGGACGGTGCATTGGACCCTGACCCGTATTTCCCCGCTGTATGAAGTTTCCCCCTGTACCTTCCCCGCCTACCAGGATACCACGGTATCCGCCCGGAAGCGGGACCTGGACGAGATCAAGCGGAAGCGGGCCGAGGTGTGGAAGCACCAGGCGTTGGAGCGATTGCATGGTACTCAGTGAGACAGCAAGAAAAGCCATAGAAACCATCCTAACCAAGGGGGAACGGGTGGAACTCGTTCCCGTCAAGGACGGCGTAAAAATCTATGAGGTCAAACGCCGGGAGGCTGCGATGGATACGAATTAAAAACAACTTTGGAAAGCCGGATAAGGAAACCGGGAGACCTCCCGCCTCCTCCTGATTGGAGCCGTATAACGAAACAGCGATTCCCGCCTCTAAGCGTTGTAGGCGGAAGAGCCGAGCGTGGCTGACTACCTGTGTGGTAGTTGGTCACGCTTTTATTTTTTACCCGAAAGGAGACAACCAGATGCTGAAAGTTTTGATGCTCAAGCGCTCTCTGGACGCCAAACGTGCTGAACTGGCGGACCTGGAGCGCAAGGACGAGAGTTTTCAGACCCGGGAAGCCGAGCTGGAAACCGCCATCAACGAAGTAGAACCCGGCAACGCCCAGCAGGAAGCCGCCGTTAACGCCGAGATCGAGGCATTTGAGGCGGACAAGTCCGCCCACGACACCGCCAAGGAATCCCTGCGCGGTGACATTGCATCCCTGGAGGCCGAGCTGGAGGAGCTGGAGCGGAATGCTCCCAAGCCCCCTGCCGCCGAAGAAACAAAATCCAAAACCATTGAAAAGAGAGGTGTAGCTACCATGCCTACCATCAACATCCGGTCGCTGCCCATGAGCCAGCGGGCCTTTGACGCCCTGCCCATGGAGCGCAGAGACGCCATGCTTTCCTCCTCCGAGGTGACGGACTTCCTGGGGCAGCTTCGCGCCATGAAGGGGCAGAGCCGCAGCATCACCGGTGCGGAACTGACCATCCCCATCGTTTTCCTGGAGCTGATTGCCGAGAACATGTACCGCTATTCCAAGCTCCTGAACCGGGTGCGCGTCCGCAATGTGACCGGCGAGGCCCGGCAGACCATCGCGGGCACCGTCCCCGAGGCCGTGTGGACGGAGATGTGCGGCGCGATCAACGAGCTGTCCTTCTCCTTCCACCAGATTACCGTGGATGGCTATAAGGTGGCTGGCTTTGTCCCCGTCTGCAACGCCCTGCTGGAGGACAACGACATCAACCTGGCCTCCTGGATCGTGGAAATGCTGTCTGAGGCCATCGGCCTGGCCATGGACAAGGCCATTCTGTACGGCAAGGGCAGCGCGTCCAAGATGCCCCTGGGCATTGTCACCCGACTGGCGCAGCAGAGCAAGCCCGGGGACTACCCCGCAAACGCTCCCGCTTGGGAGGACCTGCACACCTCCAACGTGATCAAGATCACCGATGCCGCCGCGACCGGGGCTGCGTTCTGGGCTGCGCTGATGGAGGCCACGGGTGCCACCTACACCCGCTACAATCGCGGCAATCTGTTCTGGGCCATGAACAGCAAGACCTATTCCAAGCTCAAGTCCAAGCTCATCACCTTTACGGCCACCGGTGACATCGTTGCCAACCTGTTTGGTACGCTTCCGGTCGTGAACGGGGACATTGATATTCTTGAGTTTATTCCTGACGGAGATATCATCGGTGGCTACGGCGACCTGTATCTGCTGTCTCAGCGTTCCGGCATGACCATCGACAGCTCCACCGAGGTGCAGTTTATCCAGGACAACACTGTCTTCCGCGCGAAGCAGAGAGCGGATGGTCAGCCCATTATCCCCAAGGCCTTTGTGGCCATCAACATTGAGAACAAGGCCGTGACCACCGCCATGGACTTCGCAGCAGACACCGCCAACGATGCCCAGCTGACCGCACTGAGCGTGGAAGGCGTGACGCTCAGCCCTGCCTTTGCCGCCGACCAGTACACCTACACCGGCGGTACCGCAGCAAAGAACGCGGGGAAAATTGAGGCCACTTCCTCCCAGCCTGACGCCCAGATTGCCATTGCGGTCAACGGTGAGAACCTGAGAAACGGCGGCACGGGGAAATTCACGGCAAGTGCCTCCAACACCGTGACCGCCACGGTCACCCAGGGCAACGCTGTCCGGGTGTACACGGTGACCTTCACCGGCGCGGCGGGGGATTAACCCATGGAGGTCTCCACTGTTCTGTCCTTGCTCCAGGTGGATTTGGGCGAGCTGTACCCCTCTGAGCAGCGGCTGGCCTATCTCACCCAGGTGATCCGCGCCGCCCAGTCCTTCATGGAAAGGGAGGGCATCTCCCTCAATGACAGCGTGGAGGACTTGCAGTTGGTGGAACTGTACGCCGCCTATCTGGTGCGCAAGCGGGCCACCCAAGAGGCCATGCCACGGATGCTGCGGTGGGCCCTCAACAACCGGCTTTTTCACCAAAAAACGCAGTCTGGGGGTGGTCCGGGTGTATGACAGCGGCACGCTGATTCTCCAGCGCGGGGTCAATACGGCCCCGCCTGGGGAAGCGCCGGTGATGGAGCTGTCCACGGTGTGGGAGAGCTATTACGAGGCCCGCACAGTTGGCGTGCAGAGATACTATACCGCCATGGAGCACGCCGCCCAGGCGGACGCGGTGGTCCGTGTGCCCCGTTACTACGGCATAGCCCCCGACACCGACAGGATCACCCTGTCCCCTGTGGATCACAAGGATGCCGGGGTGTATAAGGTCCTCCAGGTGCAGCACGTCATGGACAGCGACGGACTATCTGCCACAGACATCACGTTGGAAAGGACGGGAGCGTTGGATGGAAGCACTTAAACAGGCCCTGCTTGCCCTCACGCACAACGTGTACAACTTCACGGCTGCTCCCGGCACCGCTCCGCCCTATCTCGTGTGGCAGGTAGACGGGGGGAACGACCTCAGCGCGGGGAACGGCCACGCGGAGACCGCCGCCGTGGTGATTGTGGACCTGTTCACGCGACAGGCCGCAGACCCGCTTACGCAGTCTATCCCGCAGGCATTAGAGGGCATCGGCGCGAGTTGGTACCTCAACTCCACGCAGTACGAGACAGAGACGGGCCTATACCATTACGAATGGTACGTGGAGGTGGTGTGAGTGCCCAAGATACAGCTTAAGGGTCTGGATGATACCGTGTTTGTCCTCAACCGGCTGACCGACAAGTCAGAGGGGGTTATAAAGCGCGCGATCTACGACGGCGCGGGGATATTGGCTGACGCGGTCCGCGCCAACATCGACACGATCAAGCCCGGCGGCCCCAGCGACTGGGAGCGCCGCAGACGAGAGACGCAAAAGGCGGGCCTCCGGGCCGGGCTTACCACCTTCAAGATTGAGGAAGCAGGCGGAACGATTGCGGGCGGCGTGGGCTTTGATGGCTACAACGAACTGGGGCAAGCCAACCGGATGATTGCCCGGGTGTTCAACAGCGGCACGTCATTTTCCAGCAGGCAGCCGTTCTTCGAGCGGGCGATCCGAAGCGCACGGTACGCAGCGAGACAGAAAGTGCTCTCAGAGATAGAAGACGAGATTGATAAACTGACGAAAGGATGATCAAGTATGGCAACGATTGGTTTGAGTAAACCCTATTATGCCCTGTATCAGGAGAGCGGCGGCACCGTGACCTACTCCGGGGGCGGTCTCATCGGCAAGGCCACAGAGATGTCCCTGGAGCTGGAGGGGGCGGACGCCAATATCCTCTACGCCGACAACGGCCCCGCCGAGAGTGACAACCAGTTCGCCGGGGGCACCCTGACCATCTCCACGGATGACCTGCTGCCCGAGCCCATGCTGGCGATTCTGGGCCTGGTGGAGGAGGAGATGACCTTGGAGGCGGCCTCTACCGCCACCCCCAAATGGATTGTCTACAACGATGACCAGGCCATCCCCTACGTGGGGTTTGGCGGCATCATCAAGGCCAAGCAGTCCGGGGTGACCAAGTGGATTGCCGTGGTGCTGACCAAGATTCAGTTTGCCAACCCCGGGATCAACGCGGTGACCCAGGGAGAGACCATCGAATGGCAGACCAAGGAACTCACCGCCACCGTCATGCGGGATGACAGCACGAAGCACAAGTGGCAGATGCAGTCCACCCCCATGGACACCGAGGCGGACGCGGAGGCAGCGATTAAAAAGGCGCTGAACATCACAAACCCTAAGCCGGCCCTGGGCGCACTGACGGTTTCCAGCGCCGCAGGGTCTGTTGCAGGCAAGACAAAGCTGACTGTGACCCCTCCGGTCACAGGTGGAAACCACTATGGATATAAAACCGGCGCAACCGTCACACTGCCTGCCGCATACGGGGAGGATGTCTCCAGCGGCTGGACCAGTTGGAACGGCACGGACGAGATCACCGCCGCCACCGGGCAGGAGATCGGCGTGGTAGAGGCCAATGCCGAAAACCAGGCGGTGGCAGCCGGAAAGGGCACCGTGGCCGCAAAGGAGGGCGAGTAAATGCGGACCGGAAAGATTACCATCGGCGGAAAAGACTATATCACCTGTCTGTCCACCCGCGTCCTGGTGGCCCTGGAAGAGCGGGGCGGGGACGCCGACCAGGAGCTTGCCCGCATCATGCAGGGCCGGAAGCTGGGAGACCTTTTTTGGCTCCTGGCCCAGATGATCGACGCAGGCGACCGCTATGCCAAACTGGAGGGGCTGGACAATCCCGGCTCGCTCAGCTTGGATGCGATTATGGACTGCATGGGGCCGGACGACTATGAGGCCATGACCGGGGCCATGGCGGAGACCGTCAAGGCGGGGACCACGTCCACGGTGGAGGCCAAGCCCGGCAAGGGCAGCCGAAAAAACGCCGAGGCCAGACCGGCGGAAGGGTAACGCCGGCCTGGTATCTATGGTACGGCCTCCAGGTGGGGCTCACCCGCCTGGAGGCCCTTGACCTCCCCTTGTCCGTGCTGCTTGACTTGATCGCGGTCCACCAGATCAAGACCGAGGGGGCGGAACACAAACCCACAAAAGAAGACGAAGCACAGGCGTTCATGCGTCTGCTGACATTCCGATGATGGAGGTGAATTGATGGCAACGGACGTATCAATCCGGTTGGGCGTCACCGGCGAGCGCGATCTTACCGCGGCGCTGAAAGGCGTGGAGAGCCGGATTAAAAATCTAAACGCCGAGATGAAAGCCGCCGTTTCATCCATGGCGGGCATGGACAGCGCCGAAGCCAGCACCGCCAAGAAGACAGACATTCTCGGCCGCTCTGTGGAGGCGGCGAAGGAGAAAATCGGCATCCTGTCCCAGCAGTACGACAAGGCCAAGGCAAAACTGGACCAGCTGGGAAATGAGCTGGACCAGGCCAAGGCCGCCTTTGGAGAGAACTCTGCCGAGGCCCTGAAGGCCGAGGCGGCGTTCAACCGCCAGGCCTCCACCGTCAACCACTTGGGCGCCAAGCTCAACAACGCCACAGCGGACTTAAACCGTATGGAGGCCGAGCTGCGGGACGTGGACAGCGCGGCGGACAAGGCGGGAAATTCGTTTCAGCAGTTAGAAGCGAAAATCTCTGCCCAGGAGAACGAGTTAAAGAGCCTAAAAACGGCTTACAGCAACGCGGTTTTGGAATTTGGCAAAGGCTCCAAAGAGGCAGCTGAATTGGGAAACAAAATTGACCAGCTTTCCAGCGACCTTAAACAGAGCAAGACCGCGATGAAGCAAGCCGCCGACGCGGCAGACGAGTTGGACAATTCCCTGAGCGACGCTGGAGATGGCGCTGACGGCTTTCTGGGAAAGCTTGGAGGCATTAAAGATTCGCTTGTGGGCGGTGCCATTGGCGGCGCGATCTCCGGCCTTGTCCAATCGGCCATTTCTGGAATTCAATCTCTGGTCCAGGAGACCATGGAGTATCAGAAAATAATGGGGGTCCTGGAGGCCTCCAGTCAAAAAGCTGGGTATACCGCGGACCAGACAGCCCAGAGCTACCGGCAGCTATACCAGGTCATCGGAGAGGACCAGGCCAGCGCCACGGCGCTGGCCAATCTCCAGGCGCTTGGCCTGTCTCAGTCAGATTTAACCACGCTGATTGACGGCACCATCGGAGCCTGGGCAACCTATGGGGATTCCATTCCTATTGACAGCTTGTCAGAGGCCATCAATGAGACCATTCAGGCGGGGACGGTAACGGGGACCTTTGCAGATGTTCTCAACTGGGCAGGAACCAGCGAGGATGCATTTAACCAAAAACTCCAGGCGACCAAGGACCCAGCGGAACGGGCCAAGCTGGTGCTGGAGGAATTGGCGCAGCAAGGGCTCCCCCAGTTGGCTGACGCGTTCCGCGAGGCGAACCCAGAAATTGTCGCCATGAACGATGCCCAAGCCCATATGCAGGAATCCATGGGGAAGATGGGGGAAGCCTTTGCCCCGGTGGTTGCCGCTGTAACCGACGCATTGGCCGGCCTCATGGAGGCCTTTGCCCCGGTGGGAGAGGCGTTCTCCTCTGTGTTTCAAGGGACCATGGAGCTGCTGCAGCCTGTGATCGAGGGGTTAAAGGAGCGGTTTCAAGATGTAAAAGACGCCATCAACAACGCTTTTACCCCGGAACAACAGGCGGCAATTTCCAACTTCTTTGAGACTTTGGGCAGTTTGATTTTGGCGGCTCCTTTTGCCGTGTTGAGCGCCGCAATCAACATTGTGGTGACTGCCATCGAGCTTTTGATTCAAGTGATCGGCGCACTGGTCGGGTTCTTCAGTGAGACCCTGCCCAACGCCATCCAGACCGCGGTGGAGTGGATCTCGCAGCTGCCGGGGAAAATCAGTTCCTTTTTCTCCAACGTTATCTCTACCGTCTCAGAGTGGGTCTCAAATATGATCGCCAAAGCAGCAGAAGTGGGCGGAAATTTCCTGTCTTCTATTGGCAACTTCTTCGGACAGCTACCGGGGCGGATTGGTTCCTTCCTTTCCAATGCGCTGAGCACCGTGGCTGGGTGGGTGTCCAATATGATTGCCAAGGCCAGGGAGGTCGGCAGCAATGTGCTGTCCACCATTGGTAACTTTTTCGGGCAAATCCCGGGAAAGATCGCTTCCCTTTTATCTTCTGCCCTGTCTGCCTTGGTTTCTTGGGCCTCCAACATGGTAGCACGGGCAAGAGATGGGATGAACAACGTGAAAAATACCATTGTTACCACGCTCCAGTCCATTCCCGGAAAAGTCATTTCCGTAGGCCGCAATATTGTAGAGGGACTTTGGAATGGGATATCTGGCGTAGCCAGCTGGCTGCTGGGAAAGATCAAAGGCTGGTGTGGAAGTATCCTCAACGGGATCAAGGGCTTTTTCGGCATTGCGTCCCCCTCCCGGGTGATGCGGGATCAGGTTGGCTTGATGATTGCCCGCGGCCTGGCGAAAGGCATTCAAAAGGGGGAGAAGGAGGTCTTGCATGTTGCCGATACCCTGAACCAAAAACTCCTGGACAAGGAGGAGGCCCTGACCAAGCAGTTGGAGGAGACCGGCTTGGACGAGGCGACCAAAGAGGCCCTAACCGAGCAGCTCAATGTGGTCAAGGAATTCCGCAGTGAGTACGAAAAGGCCCTGGAGGATATTCAAAAGTCCCAAGACAGCATGGCGCAGAAGCTGAAGGATTACGGAGATTTGTTCCAAACCGTGAAAACGGAAACCGGCTCTTTCCTGGAGCTCAATGACCTGGAGGCACAGCTCAACGGGATCGAACGCTATGGCGAGGCCCTGGAAGCCCTCAAGGCCCGGGGGGTGTCGGACAGCCTGCTGGATGAGATTGTTGGAATGAACGTGGAAGACGCCACAGCCTACACGGAAAAACTCTTGGCCATGACCGACGACCAGTACACCGAGTATATGGCCCTCTGGCAGCGGAAACAGCAGGAGGCCCAGGCCATTGCCCAGACGTTTTACCAGGATGAAATGGACGCCTTGGGCAAGGAATTTGTGGACAAAATCCCCCAGGAACTGGGCGATGTCAAGGATGAAATGCGGTCCATCGGCGTGCAGGGGATTCAGGGCATGATTGATGGGATGTATTCCAGGAGCGGGGCCCTGTGGTCCGCCGCCGCCTCCATTGTGTCCCAGGCCATTGCCGCCATGCGGGCCGCCGCCGACATCAACAGCCCGTCTCGGGTGACGGAAAACCTGGTGGGAAAGCCGCTGGCCCAGGGCATTGAGGTGGGCTTTCTGGACACCATGGCCCGCGTGAGCCACAGGATGGCGGATACCATCCTCACACCCTTCCAGTCTGTGACACGGGGCGACCTGCTGGACGCTGCGGCGGGGGTGGTCAATGGCAACGCCGGTCTGGTGCTGGCCGGGGCCGGAACGGCGCAGACCATCGTGATTCCCGTGCAGCTTAACGGCAAGCAGATCGCGGAGGTTGTGTATGATCCCCTCAAGCAAGTGGGACGTCAAAGGGGGGATTGATATGGACCATATTGTCATCGGCGGCATCGCAATGCCCCGGACCAAAACCCTGGAAGTGGGCGGATACTACGAGAGCAAAGAGGCTGTCATGGCGTCCGGCAAAACGGTCCGGGACGTGTTGGGCTGGCGGGTGGAACTCACCGCCTCCTGGGAGTGGGTCCCCGCCGGTCTCCTGACCCAGCTTGTGCCCTTGGTGCGGGGCGGTTCCTTCGTGCAGATCGAGTATCCCGACGCCACCGGGGCCACGGCAGCGGGCACCTTTGCCGTGGAGATCGGCAGCCAAAAGATTTTCAAGTTTGTGGACAGCGTGCCCATGTGGTACAACGTGGAGCTCACCGCCACAGCCCAGGAGGTGGTATGAGTGGTCACAATGCCCGATACCTACGCGCCCTACACCGACACCCGGCGCGTGGAGCTGTCGTTTACCTTTGGCGTGGTGGCACCGGACGCGGCGGCTCTGGCGACGCCGAATGCTTCCGGGAATTCTTCTGTGTCCCAGATCAAGCAGTCCGTGGATGCGGTGGAGGAGATGAGCGGGGACTACACGTCCCTGGAGAAGAATATGTGGGTCCTGGATGGGTCTAAGGCGATCTATCCGTCCCCGGTGTCCAGCGTACAGACAGGCTGGAACAGCGATGCCATATCAGGGGATGACGGGTCCTATGCTTCCCCACCGTGGCTGGAGTTCTCCTTCCCGTCCAACCAGGATAGTTTTGGGTTCACCTTGCTTTTTGACAACACCCAGCCGGACAACCACCCTGCCCAGGTGGTCACCACGGTCTGGGACGAGAGCGGGGACCAGATCGGGACGGTGACGACAGAGCCGGACAGCTATTTCCATGTTGTCAGTCTGCCGACGCAGAACTACCGGCGGGTGCGCTTCACCTTCAATAGCTCCAGCATACCGCACCGGCGCGTTCGAGTGTGCGGAATCCGCTTTGGCATTAAATATAACTATGACGTTGGCAGTATATCCGGCGTGGAGGTCCGGCAGTCTGTTTCCCCCTGGGCGGAAAGTCTGCCCTCCGCCGAGGTGGATGCCACGATCGACAACTCAGACCAACTGTACAACATGGTGAATCCGTCTGGGTTATATGCCTATCTACAGGACGGACAGTATATGCAGTGGACACTAACGGTAAATGGACAAGACGTACATATGGGACAGGCCTATTTTACAAACGCGGAAAGCGAGGACGGTGGTCTCACCGCGTCTATCACTTTTAATGATTGGTTATATGCCCTTGATAATGTTGAGTACACCGGAGCTGGCACCGGCACCTGGACGCTCCAACAGGCTGTCGCGGCGTTGCTTGCCGCTGCGTCAGCGGAGTTTACAGCTGTGTATGAGGATGGTTTGGCAGCCGTGGAGATTGCAAACACCGTCCCACAGGGGACCAGTATCCGCGAGAGCTTGCGGCTGTGCGCTCAGGCAGCCATGTGTACCTGCTATGTGGACCGCAATAACGCCCTGCACTTCTTCCGCCCGGTCCTGAAGGATCGGGTAGACGAGTGGTCTCGGGATGTGCAGCACGGGGATGCCCAGGTCAAGGTGGGTCAGATGTACAACGCAGTCAAGCTCACAGTCAGCGTGGACGCAGCGGGAGAGGATTTGGTGTACTACGCAAAAAATATAGCCACGGATGACATGGAGAGGATGTACGAGGTATCCAATCCCTGCGTAACCGCTGCCATGGGCAACCAAGTGGCTGCATGGATACTCGGTTGGGTGCAGCGTCGGGTGTCCTATGAGGCCACCGTGCGGGGCAACCCCGCCGTAGATTTGCTTGACACCGTGCAGATCAACGACGTGTACGGCGTCAACGGCGAGGCTGTGGTAACACAGCTCAATTACAGCTATGATGGGGGGCTGACATGCGATGCCGCAGCAATTAGATAAGCTCATTTTTGACCGGACCGCCGCCGACGTGGCGCAGCTCAAGGCCGTGACCGCTAAGCTGGTAGACAGGACCGCCACAGCGGAGGAGCAGGCTGCCTTCCTGGCCGGGATGAAAGGGGCCTACAACGACACGGACCTAAACCGTGTCGGGGCCGCTGTGGCGTACCTCACAGCGCGATTGGGGTCCCTGGGGTACCACGTCAACACCATGCCGGTGACAGACTGGCAAGAGGGAGACATACCATCGCCCGCACAGATGGCGCAGTATCTGGCCAATATTGCCGCCTTGCGGGACCGTCTCCCCTACGTTGCTCCAGACACCCCGGAAGATATGGAGGGTTTAACCTACCAGGAGGCCAACGCCATAGAGGAGATATTGTACACATTGGAGGACGTGTTGGAGGCCATGCAGGTGGCTTTTCTGACCAGGCAGGCCAACACATTGTTTATGATTGCAGGAGGTGTATTTAATCATGCGTGATAGATTGCCGACGCCGGGAAAAGAGAACCGGGTGCGGATCACCCTGGACAACGGCCAGGTTGTAGAGGGGGTCCTATCCTATGCGGATGACGCCACACAAGAGGGCAGCACATACACCAAGGGCAATGTGCTGCCGGATTCCCTGTGTGATACCTTGGGGATTGATCCAGAGAGCAGTGAGCCGAAAGATGCGTTTTTGGCCCTTCGCACGTACAGCGGCGCAAAAGAGAGTACCTTTCAAAAGTTGATGACTGGGAGGTTGATTTAATATGGGAATGCAAATTTTTGAGAGCAGCGGAACCTTCGACCCTGCCGTTCATGGCCTGAAAATTGGTGATGTGTTGCAAATTGTTTGTGTTGGCGGCGGCGGTGGCGGCGGTAGTGGAAGCAATGGCGGTGGTGATGCTGGTAAAGCGGGGAGTTCCAGAGGAGGATGCTTAGGCGGCGGTGGTGGCGGCGGCTACGGCGGTGGCGGGGGAGGCGGTGCTGGCAGATATCCTGATAGATATGAGGCCAACGGCGGTGGTGGCGGCGGTGGTGGCTTCGTTAAATTTGCAACCCACACGTTAAATTCCCTTGCGTCAATTCCGGTTACAATAGGTTATGGAGGAAAAGGAGGCGCAGCAACGGACCATGAAAAAGAACCACATCCCGGAAGTAGTGGTGGGACTTCATCGTTTGGCAACATTGTAAGCGCGGCCGGTGGTGGCGGTGGTGCTGGTTCTGGGAACGGAGGAAGTGGTGGCAGTAGCGGAGGTTACGGAGGAAATGCCACAGAATGGCGAAACTCTTTGCTTGAATGCGGAGGAGGTGGCGGAGGAGGTGGCTATGTCATTGGCTCCAACATCGTTGGAGGCGGTGGCGGGACCGGCGGAGATTCCTTCGTTTCAGGCGGCAACGGTAGCGGTAACGGTGGCGGTGGGGGCGCAGGATGCTCATATATATCAACTGACTGGAGAGTTTTCCCAACAAACGGAAACAGTACCTTCGCTGGCGGTTCTGCGGGCTCTGACGGTGGACCTGGCAGCGGTGTCGTCGTAGTCACATGGTAAGGAGGAGAAGAGAATGTATATTTTACTTGAAGATAACAAGGTGAAAGAGATTATCCCGGACATCGCCCCCATTTTCCCCGGCATCCCGATTGAGGCGCGATACACCGCCGAATTTGTAGCCTCCCTTCTCCATGTGGAGGACGGGACAGAGGTCCAGCAGAATTGGATTTATGACCCTGAAACGGAGACCTTTTCTGCACCCCCTAAACCGGAGCCGAAACCAGAACCTGAAATGATCTCCACCTCGGAATTGGATGCCGCATATCAAGAAGGAGTGAATAGCTATGTCTAATCAAATTTACTTCGATGCGATGAAAGCCAAAGGTTTGGCCGATGCTGCTGACTTGCAGGAGCGGTCTTCCTCTCTGGATGGGACAGCCTTATATGCCGAAGAGGATAAGATTCCCGACTTTGCGGAGGCTGTGAAGGTCAGAAACATGCTGGAGCGCAAGGCGGGCCAGAAAGATGGCTTTGTCTGCCGGTCCAGCGCCGGGCGGGTGGTTCGGCTCCTCCAGGTCTACGACAGTGAAATCTATCCCCAGGAGCCGGAGGAGCTGCCCGCCCAGTGGGGATTTGTCTGGTCCACCGACCCGGGAAAGGCGCTGCCCTTCCTCTCCCTCTCCACGTCCCCCTACGCCAAAGGGGACTGCTGTACTACAGATGGCAAAACCTGGCGCAGCAAGATTGACACCAACACCTGGTCCCCGGAGACAAGCCCGGAGTTTTGGGAGGAAGTGGAACCCTGACGAACCATCCCACACAGAGAGAGGAGGGCTGTTATGCCCATGGACAAGTGTACCTTTAACCCCGGGAATGAATGCTTGGGGCTGCAAAAGGCTAACATGTTGGAGAAGTCTCTGAACAGCCATTTGGATGCGGCCCGGCAGACCCATAAGGAGATGTATGACCGCATCCGGGCCCTGGAAACTGAGAGCGCACGCCGGGACGAACAGTATGTTCAGATTCTGGACAAGCTGGATGAAATGTCCTCCAAAATCACATCGGCACTCAGCCAGGTGAGTGAGCTCCAGATCAAGCCCGCACGCCGGTGGGAAGGGTTGGCTGATAAAGCAATCTGGGCTGTTTTCGCGGCAGTGATTGCGTTTCTGCTGGCAAAAATCGGGCTGTGAGAGGGGGTGAAGGGAATGAGTGAGAAATGGAAAGCCTGGTGGAAAGCGGCGGGAATCCGTGCAATCAAGACCATGGCAGAGACCGCCATTGCCACGATTGGGGCGGCAGCGGTGCTTTCTGCGGTGGAATGGCCGGTGGTTCTGTCGGCCACCATACTGTCCGGCATACTGTCCTTGCTGGTTAGTATCAAGGGCCTGCCGGAAGTTGAGAAAGAAACTGCAAACAAAAACTAAAGACAAAGAAGGAGAATTCGTATGGCAAACCGTTTTTATGCGAATCGCATGGCAATTAAGGCTATCAGCGAGAAAGAGGGCGTGGATGTAGATATCGCCTCCCGCATGTATGCGCAGCAGCAGGGCTGGACCGGCTGGGAAAAGGAAATGGACGAGTGGAACGATATTCAGCGTTCCTACATGAAGTCTAAGACAAAGACACTGGCAGACCTTTTTAAGTAAAAGGGGGATTCCTATGGAAGAAAAGAATGCTACTCTGTCTGTTGTACATCCAGAAGATGATATTCCAGAATCTATGCTGGACGAGATGACCAACGGAAAAGGGGAAGATAAAGATGAGTAACAGCCCTCTTGTGACCTACACCAAATTATCCCCCAACCATTCCGGGCGGCGCAACCACGTAATCGACACCGTTTCCGTTCACTGCATGGCAGGCAATGCCAGCGTAGAGACTTGTGGGGCCTTGTTTGCTGACCCGTCCCGCAAGGCCAGCAGCAACTACGGCATTGGAAGCGATGGGCGGATTGCTTTATATGTAGATGAAGCAAACCGGTCCTGGTGTACCTCCAGCGCCTCCAACGACCATCGAGCCATCACCATTGAGGTGGCCAACAACGGCGGGGCGCCGGACTGGCCGGTATCAGACAAAGCCTACGCCGCATTGCTGGACCTATTGACGGATATCTGCCGGAGAAATGGGATCAAGAAACTACTGTGGAAAGGGGATAAATCCCTGATCGGCCAGGTGGACAAGCAGAATATGACGGTTCACCGGTGGTTCGCCGCCAAGGCCTGCCCGGGGGATTATCTGTATAACCGGCACGGAGAGATTGCCGCCGAAGTCAACCGGCGGCTGGAAGGAGAGGATGAACCCATGGACATCGCAAAATTGATTTCTGAAATGACCAACGAACAAGCCTACCAGCTCATGCAGAAAGCAGAGCTCTGCGCCAAGACCATCCCGGAGCCCAGCTGGAGCCAGGAGGAGGGTCACTGGGCCGAGGCTACTGCGGCCGGCATCGTGGATGGTACCAGCCCGGAGCGCCCGATGAAACGGGACGAGGTGATTGCGGTGCTGGGGCGGAAGGGGCTGCTGTAAAGTAAAAAACAGCCCTGGAATCCAAGTATTCCAAGGCTGTTTTTCTGTATGCAATAGGTATGCAGTAATGGAAATTGTGCCAAGTCCCATCGAAAAATAATCAAACAAAAAAGTTCCGAAAATCACCCAAATAAGATGATTTTCGGAACTTTTGGTCCGAGTGTTGAGATTCGAACTCAAGGCCTCTTGAACCCCATACAACGAAAAACCATTGAAAACAAAGGATTTTTTCACATTTTGCGTGCAATAGGCATGCAGTAGGCTTCTTAAATGGCATCGGTAATTTTTCGCAGATCCTCCAAGTTTACGTCCTGGTAATGCCGGAGCATTTCCGTGGAGGTATGGCCGATCAAGGCCAGTTTATCCTTGTCGGACGCCGTTACATTTTTCATCAGGGTCGCAAAAGTGTGGCGGCAAGAATGGGGGGTGTAGCGCCGGCGTTTGGCGTCACCCTCTCCCTCTATGGGGTTCTCGATGCCGCACTGTTCCAAGACGCGGTAGAAGATCGCGCGGTATGTTTTGAGGGGCATTCTGGCGCCGTCTGGGCCGCAAAAGACAGGGCCGCCGATCTTGTCCTTTGTCAGCCGGTCAATGATGGGCTGGATTTTTGGGGAGACTGTGACCACGCGGTTGCGTCCCGCCTCTGTTTTGGCTCCCCCTGTGAAGGCCCGTTCCGTCCGATCGTAGTGGGCCACGTCCAGATCAAGGAACTCAGAGGGGCGGAAGCCAAGGTAGCACTGGCACAGGACATAGTCCGCGTTGGGGACGGTATCTTGGTTTGCCTCAAGCGCCTTTACCGCATGCAGCGGAAGGCCCTCCCGCTCCTCTCCGGACTCCCCGCCCACCCGGAGAAACTCCGCCATGTTGAGCCGGGCCAAGTGCCGGGGAATGGCGTATTTATACAGCAGGCCGCACAGCGCCTTCATATTCTGCTGGGTGCGCTTTCCCTTGGGGCAGTCGTCCATGCAGTCTTGCAGGTCATCTATGGTAATGGTGGCGATGTTCTGCGCCCACACGGGCTTGAAATAATTCATTGCCGCGCTGTAACACCCCATGGTAGAGGCCCCGGCCTGGTGGGTGGGCTGCCAGATATCGTACACCTGCTTGAAGCTGCGGTCCTTCACCGCGGGCTCTTTGGTTAGTAAAGGGAGATATTCCTGGGCCTCCCGCTTTGTCTTGAAGCCCGACTTGGTTCGGACAACTCGCTTGACCTTCCCGTCTCCGTCTATGTAGTATCCAGTGGTTTTGGCCGCAACCCAGACCTTGCCCCGCTTATACACACTTCCAGTCCCGTTGCCGCGGCTCTTCGTGTGTTTGGACAGGGTGACCTTTGCGCCGCACTGGGGGCAAAATTTGCAGTCGTCTGGAATTTCCACACGGCATTTCCGGCATTTCATTTGCTTTTCCTCCTATTCTGGTGTAAAATAAGAGGGCAGTATCCCGTCCAAAGTTTACTGCCCTCTTGCCGTCCCCGGTGTTGGTAGCACCGGGGGCGGTTTTTATTTTTTATTGCAAAGTAGTGGGATCAAAGGTTTTGGTTACCATATCATTCTCAAGAGTGAAGGCTTCTGTCATTTCAACTTCAACCGGAGAAGTTTCGCTGGTCATAACATAAACTTCTTGGAAATCTTGCGTTGTTCCAGGACGAATTTCCTTCATGGAAGCTTCTGCATCATATCCCTCAATAGAACCATCCGTAATTGCGGTCTCAAGCTGTACTCCGTCTTGGAATGCTTTTCCAAGAAGGGCAACCATAGCACTTGTTGTGTCCTCGCTATTGTTCGTCCATGTGTAATTGACTACAATAGCAGGATTTCCTTCGTAGTCTTTTGCTAAAAACGCATCCTTGATTTCTACGTCGTAGTTTCCCAATGTTGCCTTGGAAAGATCGGTAGGTGCTTCTTCTTTTTGAGATTCTTGTGCTGTCTCTTGTTTTGAATCCTGCGTTGTGTCTTCCGTAGGTTCTGGTTCTCCTCCACATGCACACAGGGACAAGGCCAAGAGACCACCCAACAGCAAAGCCAACACTCTCTTTTTCATGTTTTGTTCCTCCAATATTTTTATTCTTACCGCCCCCGGCGGTGGAGTTACTGCACTTTTTCAACTTCTCTCCCGCCTATCTGCCACGGGTCTGTCCTCCGTCAGCGCTCCGCACCAGTCAACTGTTTGGAAAGCGCCTGAAAGAGGGCAAGATGGTTTGCACCAATGCGCTGGAAGATCTCACCGGCGGTGGCGTCATTGTAGATGTGGGAGGTCAGGTTGCGGTCCTCCAGCAGCTTGAGCCAGCCGGACTGGTCTGTAATCAGCCCATCCGCGTAAGCCTGCCGCATGACGGCTTTGGGGCTGTTGATCTCCGTGTAGCCCTGGTCCAGCAGATATTCCCTGGCGGCCTTCCAGGCCAACTCTGTGGTGAATTCAAAACGCTGGATCACACCGTCCCGGACCACGGTGGTGGGGGTATCTCTGTATGCACCCAGAGCCTCCTCCAAGCGGGCCAGGGCCATGTTCAGCTTGTCGCGTTTTTCCAGGGTCCGATCCATCAAAGCGACCCCCTCCTTTTCAATATTTTCTAAAAATTTCTGCTCTAACCCGTCTGTTATATGAACGATATCCAGCTTGAGAAGGGTGTCCAATTCCTCGGTATCCGCCCAGAAGAAGGGCCGGTTTTCTGGGGGCATCCCGTAGACGGCTAAGTCGATATCGCTGCGCTCTGTATGGTCCCCCCTGGCCCGGGAGCCGAAAAGGACCAGCTTTTGCGCGCCGTGCTTGGCGGCCAGGGCGGTCAGCTGGGTATAGAGAGGGGAAAGTGTGTGATCCATAATGATCTCCTATCAGGTTGGTGCAGACGACATACGGACGACTAACCCTAAAATATCTATCGATGGGGAATACAACAGATCATAAAGGACAGTGCTTTGTTATTTTTCGCTTTTGTTCGTATTGTACTTACTGAAGACTTCTTGCAAAGCGTTCAGAAGATTTTGGGCGCACTGCCCAGTCATCACCAGAGTCGAAACAGGGATATGTTCAGTCGGCATTTCAGAAGCTGCTCCTGTTTTTATGCCGCCTGGAACTTTCGGGACGCTTTGAGAAAAATTGATCATAACTTCGGTACCATCGGAATTCATGGCGATGGTAAATTGATTGGTATACATTTGCATATCAATACCTCCGGTCACAGGAAAAACAAGGCTTATTGGGTGCTCTGCCAGGAAGGTTCTGGCGAAGTTGCGGAAACGTACTTAGCAACAGAAGCTGCGGTGGCTGCTGGCGTCGGAGAGACAAAATACGTCTTTGTTTCAGAGATAGGACTTCTGAATGAGATAGTTAAAGGCAAATTCAATCTTTGAGAAATTTCAATCAAAGTTTTGATCTGAAAATTGCAATCTGCATTTTCCCACTTAGACACAATGGCTTGTGACTTCCCGAGTTTTTCCGCAAGCTCTTTTTGTGTGAGTCCGAGCGCAACCCGGCGTTCGATGATCTGTGCGGCCAAATCTGAAGCAATGTCAGAAAAGCGAAGATCTTCTGCAGAAAATTCATCAGATAAAGATGAGAGCAACGTTAAAATATCATTCTGATTCGTCATGACTATACGCCTCCAATAAAGATTTTAGGCGGGCTTTCGCCACAGGAATGTGGGGCCCATAAGAGGAAATACGCTTCCCGCTTCGCTCGTGGAATCCTAACAACAGAGCGGGCGCCCCGTTGGGAAGAAACGCATATAGAATCCGTATATTGAATCCCTTCCCAATCAGACGCATGCTGTATATCCCCTCGGCTTTGTTTGAGAGAGACTCAAAGCCTTCTCGATATAAAACAGCTGCTGTGCCATGCTCCGAAAGGTATTTGAGGCGGACCAATAAAAGATTGAAAAAGTTCCTCTCAAAGCCAGAACGCGAGATGATTGTCACGAGTTCATCTCTCAAACTTGAATCGATTGCAATAGAACCAAATGCCGCTGCCAAGAAAGCGAGAACATCATCTCGATTCATACTATTCCCCTTATCACAATCTTATTACATATAAGATATATTTTCAAGCGAAAAATAAACAATATTATATAAAAGTTGTGCGCGTAAATTTTCGAGCTTGTCCCCGTTCCAATACGGATAAAATTTTTTCTTCTAACATAGTAAATTTCCTCCTCATAGAGTATGTCTAACTTCTATTGCCACACCAATAATGCTCGCGTATCCATCATCAAAGTCCTTTGCACGGACAAGGATTGGTTCAAAGTCTGGATTCTCAGGCAAGAGCAATACGGTGTCTCCTTGCGGCTTGTATTTTTTAAGGGTGGCCTCATCTCCATTGACACGGGCAGCGACAATCTGACCATATTCTGCACTGGACTGTTTCCGGATCAAAACCAAATCTCCACTTTGAATCCCTGCATTGATCATAGATTCTCCTGATACACGGAGAAAGAAATAATTTTCCGCATCTTTATATGGGATACTGGCGTAACCCTCAATATCTTCAAACGCCAAGGCGGGATAGCCCGCTGGGATAGTCCCGACAATGGGCGCGACATAATGGTCATTAAAATCTTCAACATTGGATGGTTTAGACTTCTCATCCCGTTCCATTGGCACATCTTCGCCCATTAACCAAGCCTCATTTATATTTAATGCCTTTGCCATTTTATATATATTTCTTTGCTTTGGCTCATACTTTCCACTTAAATACGTACTGATAGAGGACTTTCCAATACCAGTTGTTTCAACCAAGTCAGATTGCTTCATATTCCTGATGTCAAGCGCCATTTGCAACCGGCGTGCTATCGTATCCATAAAAATCACTTCCGTTGCCTGTTGTTGAATCTAATATAACATGGGTGTTCAGAAAACGCAACACAAAAAACAAAAAAGAGAAAATAAATTTCAGAAAAGTGAACTATCCGCTTGACAAGGGATATTTCGCGTGCTATACTGAGTTCAGAAAAAGCGAACTAAAGGAGATGATATCTTTGCAGAACCCAGTTTTCGACTATTCTAAGCTACGAGGAAGAATTCGAGAAATTTGTGGGACACAAGATGCGTTTGCAGATGCAATCGGCCTTGGAAGAGTGTCTGTAAGCCAGAGATTAAACAATCAGCTTGAATTTTCGCAGAAAGAAATGATTAAAGCAGCGGATGTACTATTATTCCCACACAGCGCTATCCCTGAATATTTTCTTCGCGAGAAAGTTCAGAAACACGAACAAGAGTAAAAAATACAATCTGAAAGAGGAGGTGATTATAAATGCATATAGGTTATCTTTGCATGGTATTTATCCAAACGATTTGTCTTTTACTTATTCTGAATAAATTGGATAAGAGAAAGTAGGAAGCCACCAACAGCGCAAACCCAGAGAATTAACCGACTTGCTTTAGAACAAATATTTTTCAAGTTTAATTGCTTTGCTTGAAAAACAAACATTCTTTTAACTCTGCGAATGGCTTTTCTTGCGTTAGACGGAGGATGACGGTTGGCATAGTTTATTATTTCTCGCACATCATCATCTGAAAGCGTTCCGTTTTCTTGCAATGAAATTATCTTACGAGTGGAATAAGCGCTGTATTTCTTTATCTGTCGTTTTGTAATGGTTTTCATACAAGTCCTCTTTTCTGCGATACTGCGGATTAAAGCCAACATGGAGGGAGGGGAGTGTGGTTCCCTCTACAGTTTTGGAAAAGCTGAGAAATCTGACCGGAAGATCTGTGGATTACCTTTTGGGTTTGACGGATGTAGTGGGCTGAGAGAGGAGGTGAAACTATGAATAGAACAATCAACTTTCCGGTTGTTGGCGGTGCGGCTGACTTTGCAATCGAGCGAACAGATACAGGGTATGACTGTCTGCTGAATGGAGTTCTTATCCCTTCGGTCATATCGCAAAAACTGGTTGTTGGAGATGGTGTGCCGAAGGTTGTTTTGGAAATTGCAGTGAAAACCTATGCCGAAAACGATTGAATGTAGATTAAGAGAGCAAGAGGAAAAGGCTATGATTAAGGAACTCTTCACCTGCAAAGAAGTGGCAGCCCGGTACAATGTTTCCGAAGACACCGTCTGGAGGTGGATTCGGACCGGGAGGTTGAACGCTGTAAAAATCAACAGTAGAAACTACAGGATAACGATGGAATCTCTGGAGGCGTTTGAGAAATCTCAATAAAACAAGGTGGGAAATGCTCTCCAAAACATCCCCCACCCCGCTGGAATTTTTACGCGCCGTGCCATGCATGAGACTTGGCCAAGTCTCAATGACGAGTTGGAGCTCGCCATTCTTGTGGCACCCTGCAACTCACGCAGGTCCAGACTGCGGAATATGTAGGAATGACTTACTTGGAAAGCTGCCCTCAGATCAAGACCAGCTGACGGTTCTGAAATTCCTGCACGCATCGGCAATTCGGTTTCAGCAACGGGCACAAAAGACTATGTACACTCCTCTTTTGTGCTGTCTCTCTGATTCAGCGCGAACGTAGCAAATGCAAAAATTCGGTCATACGACCACCTCCTTGCATTTTATTGCAACAACAATATAGCACAAAAACAAACAAAACACAAGAAAACAATATTTTGTAACCATCATGCTCAGGTGGATGGTTCTGTAATCAGGAAGGAGCTGATTCCCCCATGACCTTAGAGGACGTCCGTACCCTCAAGAAAGACACCCTGACCCCTGCCATCGTGGCGGATGTGTTGGACTGCGACCCACAGTATATCCGGATCGCGGCCCGGCAGTGCCCGGAGCGTTTAGGGTTCCCGGTGGCACGGATTGGAAACCGGGTGAAGATTCCCCGCCTTGCCTTTATTCGCTGGATGGAGGGGGAGAAAGAGGAACTGGTTTAGAAAGGAGAACTTGGAATGAACCCAGTACAAGAGATCAAGCAACGCCATGACATGGACATCCTGCTGCGGGCCATTGCCCCAGCGGCCAGAAAGCGCCAGGAGGCCCGGCGCAGAAGGGAGATGGGGAAGAGCCGGATCAACGCCGCCTTGGCCCGCCGGGGCATTCCCTTCCGTGTGGTATGAGGGGCGCGGTGTATCGTCTCTGCCGCCGGTGTAAGCAGCGGTGGAACGTGTCCGCCCTGGAACCTGGAGAGAAGGTATATCTCTGCCCCAGGTGCGAAAGGGGGTGGGGATATGGTGAAGATCAACGGGGTCAAGGTGCAGACCGAAGGGAGGAAGCCTTGGAACACCGTTCCCTCTGGGCCCGGCTGTGACCGACGAAAGAGCAAAAATGGGGTTGTCCCTGTGTGGGATTCCCCGGAGAAGATTCAGCGGTGCTTGAACTGTACCAATCCAGATTGCAACGGGCGCTGTCCGCGTGAGTTTCGCACGAAGCAGGGCCGCCCCCTTATTCCCATGCCGGCGGACTTTCCAGAGAAGGAGAAGCTTCTTCGATACCATGAGCTGATCGACCATTACGGCGTGAATACCACGGTTATCACCCGATGGAAAAAAGAACTCCGTGGAAAAGGCGAAAAATAAACTCTGCCGGTTTGCAGCACCGGCAGAGTTCAGAAAGGAGAATACTTGAAAAAATAAGCTATGTTTCTTCCGCTTAACTTTATTGTAACAAAAATTGGAGGTTTGTCAAGATGGAGGAACGAATCAACTTTTTCCCCAAAAAGGTGGTTATAGAGGTTTCTGCCAGGACATGCCGGAACTTTATCATGGACACATGCCTGGATGACTTCATGGATTACATGTTCTTATATAACAGTTTCACCATGTCGGCCTATCTGGACGAGAAGATGGACCTATTTCAGGAATACCTGGACTGCGGCGAAAAGGGGGAGTGACTTATCGGGATTCCAGTTTTGATTTATGGCAAGAGCGGGTCTGGGAAGTCCCGTTCTCTGAAAAACTTTGCCCCAGATGAAATCTTTTTGATTAACGTGGTGGGCAAACGCTTGCCTTTCCCCGGGACCTTCCGATACCAGATGAAGACAGACAGCTACCAGACCATTACCACTGGCCTGCAAAAGATGCCCACCAAAACCGCTGTCATTGATGACGCTGGGTACCTTTTGACGAATACCTTTATGAAGTGTCACTCCGCCCCCAAGGCGGGAAGTTCAACATTCGATCTCTACAACGATATCGCGGACAACTTTTGGCGGCTGCTGATGTTCATTCAGGCACAGCTTCCAGAGGATGTCATCGTCTATATCCTCATGCACGAAACTACATCCGATTTTGGAGAAACCAAGCTGCGGACCATTGGAAAGCTGCTGGACGAGAAGGTTTGCATTGAGGGGATGGTCACAATCTGTCTGCGCTGCATGGTGGAAGGGGATCGCCATTTCTTCCGCACCCAATCCAATGGAATGGACATTTCCAAGTCGCCCGAAGAAATGTTTGACCTGGAGATTGAGAATGACCTGAAATTTGTCGATCAGCGGATTAGAGAGTATTGGGGGCTGCTCCCCACCACATCTCCCAAGGAGGCGACAGACAATGGCTGAATTCTCCCACGGGGTGAAGGAATATATCCGCGCCCGCGCCATGGTCGAGGTAACGTTTCCCGTTGACTTTAAGGATAACGTGGACATTCGTTGCTGTCAGTGCAAATACTACCGCCGCAACTACCGCAGCTGCGGTCTCAACGGGGAAATTTGCGAGTACCCAGACAAATACATCGGGAGCAGATGCCCCCTTATATTTTACACAGAGGAGGAACAAAGCGAATGATCCAAGCACCGGAGAACAAAGCTGACATCAATGAAGAATTAAACAGCCTGTCAAAGTCTTGCATATTACTTCTTCATTATCAGGAAGAAGTTATTTTCTCCATGATCGGCATTCTGGATACAATCCGAAATGAATTAAATCAAATCAACCACGAGGAGGAACAAAAACCATGATTCAAAAACCGAAAAATTGGGATTCCGTGCAGGAGTTCTCTGACCGTCCCAAACTCCCCCTGGACGCCTATGTCTGCCGGGTCAAGCAGGTATCCTTTGCGGATACCAATTATGGCCCCCAACTGCTGGTCCTCTTCGACATTGAGGAGGGAGAGCAGAGAGGGTTCTTCTCCAAAGAATTTAAGGCCAACACCATACAGGATAAAAAGTGGAAGGGAGTTCTGCGTCATTTCCTGCCCAAAGACGATGGGACTGACAACGACGAACGGACAAAGAGCTCCTTCAAAGGCTTGACCACCGCCTTTGAGCACTCCAACCCCGGGTACACCTGGAACTGGGAGGAAACTTCCCTGGTGGGAAAGTTGGTGGGCATCCTCTTCCGGAATGAGGAATGGTCCTATAACGGGAAAACCGGATGGACGGTACGTCCTTTCCGCGCCATGAGCGCAGATCGGGTCCGCAGCGGGGAATACACCTTGCCCCCGGACAAGCCCTTGAAAAAGGCCGCAGCGCCCTCGAACGGCTTCGCCGCCATTCCTGATAATGAACCCTTACCCTGGGACAATGACAGTGGGGACGGACCGCTGCCGTGTTGAGAAAGGAGCATAAAATGGAAAAATTGTTGTTGACCCGGAAAGAGGCCGCTCAGGCCCTTAATATCAGCACCGATACTCTGGATAGGTTGAGGGAATCTCATGATATTCAAGCAGTCAACATTGGCAGCCGGGTTTACTTTTCCCCGGACGAATTGAAAGCCTTCTTATCCAAACGCGGGGGTTCGATCTCTACCTCTGGGATTCGCTTATGATTGTGCTTTCCCTCACAGAGGAGGATCGGAGCCTCCTACTTCCCCTTACCCCCATTCAGCGGGACAGGGTCATTTTGGCCCTTCTTGCTGGTGGGGAGGCGGAGGAAAATTGGGGGGAAATTGAGCAGGGGATATTAGAATCCATTCGTCGGAGAGGCCGGAGACGACGCGAGAAAAACGAGTATAGCAAACGATATTATCATGCGAGAAAACAGGGAAATGCCCAAAATGGTGTCCAAAATAACGTCCAAATTGCTGTCCAAAATGGACGCTCCCCCTCCTCTCTTCCCCCCTTTCTTCCCCCTTCCTCTCTTTCCCCTGAAACCCCTATCTCTCTATCCCCCTATAATCC
>OGLJ01000972.1_pt1 | contig 27291 bp, 22 predicted proteins | sample 1572801 | NCBI WGS metagenome assembly OGLJ01 (sample SAMEA2581877, study PRJEB24529) | metagenome | biome: Human gut stool | place: China | collected 2011
TAGATAAGATAATAAAGTTTAATACAAAAGTGATTCATAATAATAATGTATATCTGAAGGTATCAGATGTTGCAAAAGTATTTAATATGAAGATGGCAGATTTTAAGCAATCACATTCTGAATGTATTGAGAAGATACCTTCCTGTGGTGATTGTATTTTAGAAACAGAGTTCAATAAGCTATTATCATATGATTATACTGCTATGGAAAAACAAGGGCAGTTAGAGATTACTAAAGTAGAATCACTAAGAGCAAAAACAGATTCTGTCATAAGTTTTCATCCATTAAAGATGCTGCTTGGAAGAAGTATGTTGCAGCAACTAGCAGATATGAAAGGCTGTAAGTCTATTGAGGAATATATAACAACATATGAGTTACCAGAAGAGATGAACAAAGCACTTAATGAATTGTTGCAAAATTCTGAAAGAAATACCGGATATATTAAAATGGTTGATTATACATTTCATAAGACAGATGAGTTTGATATAGAAAAGATAAGGTCATTTGGATTAGATGTGCAGGTGCTTACAGCTATTAAGTGTGATGGTAGGATGAACTTAGATGTATTTGTTGTTGGTAAAGGAATATTCTATGGAATAACAAATTATGGAGATTATGAACAATGGGACAATCTATATACAAATAGTAATGGAGATTTAATACTACCATATTGTGACTTTGATTCTAACAGTCCAGAAGAGATAGAGATTAATATTTCTCATAGTGGAATTGACAGAGATTTTCGTGAGTACAATGTCATTGAAAATATAATCTGGTGTATAGAAAATCTGAAAGTTACAGAAATTGAAGATTATGAGTATGATGTGATTGGTTGTGACCTAGATACTATTAAATTTTCAGTACCTATTGAATTACTCATTAAGATGATAAGACCAGATGCAGTCAGTACAGTGTATATTGATAAGATTATTGATTTTGAACATGAGGGTTATTTAACAGATGTAAAAGCTATGAAAGTATTTGTGGAGATATAAAAATATATATGGATATTGAAACTATAAAGGAATATACAAGTTTTTATGTTGATTCATTAAAGTACGATAATGCTTTTTATGATGAAACGTATAGAAATAGACAGACTGATAGGATTGCAAACGCAGAAAAATTAGAACAATGTTTAAATGCAGTTAATAAAGGAAATAGATTTGATTTTCTTAACTTTCTACATAAGTATGGTGTAATAACGGATCAGGAATGCGCAGACATGGTATATTCTATTTGGACTATGCAAGAAAGATTTTATAATTGCGGAATGGCGAAAACTAAGATGATTAAATTTATGAAGATGGCTGAAAAAACATTAGTTTTACCAGAAGATATTGCTAAGTTACCCGATGATTCTATGATAACTATTTATCGTGGAGTAAAAGAAAATGATTACAAAGGTTTATCATGGACTATAGATAGAAATATTGCTGAATGGTTTGCAAAGAGATTTTCTTATAATGTAAATAAAGTCTATTTGTTTTCAGGACAATTAAAGAAGAAAGATATTATAGCATTCTTTGATTGTAGAAATGAAAACGAAGTAGTCTGCGATTATAGAAAAATTAAAGATGTTCAATGTGAAGAGATTGAAAGTAAATTAGATAAAGCAATGTGATACGAAGAAAGGGGGATAATAATTATAGGGGCAAATATAACACGTATTAAATATATAAATGTCTTGGACAAGTTATATAAAGTAACAGATATATCAATGTCAGATATGAGCATTAAAGCTGTAGAATGTGAAAATGATATTCTGGTAGCTGTTGAAGATATATTTTTGCTTGAAGAGTTGCAGGAATTCTATATTACACTATACAACAAACACGAAAAGTCCAATATTACGGATTTTTCAGAGTGGAAAAAGCAGCATAATTACCAATGAAATCGACATTTCTTTATAGTGTATATGCCATTATATATATAGGGATAAATAACATAAAATGGTATCAAATACAGATGATATTGTTTTAGATAGTAAATTGTGTGTCTGGCAGGTAAAAGTGTCTGTTTGGTCTGTCAGAAGCGATTTATCCATTGTATAGGATGGTAATTATAATGTGTGTACATTGAAAATTGAATATTGGTGGTTAGGATAATCACTAAGATCAAAAAGATAGCTACGTGTACATTAATTATTATGTGTGGTATAATTTTTTCTATAGTAGATAACAAAGGAGTGAATTTTTATGGAAAGATTGTTGCAATATACGGATTTTTTGTTTGCAATAGGAATTATCCTTTTATGGATGTTTTTAGTTATACTTTTTTTGAGTATGCTGATAGAAAGTAAGTATACAAAAAATAAATTTTTTAAAGCTGCTCGAAAATCTTTAGAGTTTGAAAAAAATGAAGTCATACTTAGTGAAATACGTAATGATTTCGAGGTATACAGAAAACATAGATTTATATTCAAAAGTAATACTGTTATTGAATTGTGTCAAGAACTTGAACAAAAAATAAAATTGGAAGGAGAATTGGAAATTGTTAGTAAATTGAACAAGGCAATTAGTTCTTTCAAAGATGAATACAAATTTGATGATGAAAAAATGAATGAAGTTATTGATAATGTTGAAAAAAAGTCTGGAAAAGATGATGCTAGAAAAATTAGGGAATATTTAATCCAGTTAAATGCTTATAATGATGGAATTTTATATGAGAAAGATAGACATCTAATAGATATACAAGATAAACTAACACGGAGAAAATGGTTTACCTGGATATGTGGAATTGTAGGATTTGCTGGAAGTATAGCATCAATATACAGTATATTTAAGTGAAATTTTACTAATACCAACCATCAATATTCGGTGGTTGGTATTTTTTATCCCAAAATCACAATCAGAGCAGAGAATATTATATATAGAAAGACATTTTTACGAAAGGCGGTAGAGCATTATAGGACACGTTAAAGCAGGAAGGGTAAGGATATATAAATTAAATACATTCAAAGCATTATCAGATGAAGAGAATGAGATTTATAATGACAAGAAGAAAAAGAATGCGGATTTATTAGAAGCCATTCATAATAACAAATCTGTCAGAGAAGTATCAGATAAATACTTGAATGAAAGAAATGAGATTGCAATATTTGAGAATGATATTGTCAGACTTGCATTAGCTGATAGAGAGTGTGAGAAATGTGATTATCAGTTGTTGGATGAGATAATTTATATGGTAATCAACCATAATGAAATCTTGTGGCAGATTCTAAGAGATGGAATCAAAATCGGTGGTAAAGAATATCTGTTATTTACTGCCACAACAGGACAAGTCAGAAATGTTACTGTTACTCTTATGAGGAAAGATTTTTTTGAAAAGCACAAAGATTTTTTGATGGTTGGATTGACTACTGAAAGTATCAATGCTAATGGTGGTATGAATGTAGGAAAGTATTTGTCATATAATGCGTTATCTTTATCATCAAGTGTAAAACCTAAAACAGTAATAGACATTGACCGTTGTATTGTTGTAGAAGGTCTTGAAACTATTGTTACAGACAAGGTTAAGTATATTGATATTAGGACAGATGATAATGGACAATGCTATGTAAATGATACACCAAAAGAGTATCAGACAAAGAGTATTTCTATTGAGCATACAGATGGGGCTGGTATGTTTATTCCAGGTGAATTACCATCAAGTTGTCAGATAAGAGGTGGTTATATAAAGGGTGCTATGTTCCCATTTGATTTTAGATTGTTTACGCATGAAGTATCTCATAATAGTATTTTGGTTGATCCGTGGGGAACTCCGCATGATGTAGAAGAGGAAGATATAAGATACATCATTACAACAAGTCAGTTGAAAATGTGGAAACAGTATGAATCATGGGAACATTACAAGGCTAAGTTCAAGGAAAACAATCTGGAATTATCTATAAATTCTTATGCTAATCCTCCGAAAGAAGAGGTTACATTCTCTTATCAGTTCTTACAGACACTTCCATATAATACCGATATTACAGAATTATGTAAGCCAGCCATTGAAGATTTAACAAAGCTGAAAACAGATTTTGATTATATGAAGTCACAGCTAGGATTGACACTTGATGAAGTGACAGATGATGATACAGACGAAGAGACTAAAGAGCAGGAATCACAGACAGTAGATACAAATGTTGAAAGAGCCAATTATTATATTGCAAAGGCATTAGATATATACCCTCCGCTTATTCACGATAAACATATTATGAATAAGGTACAAAGTCTATTCAAAGCAAAGAAAAGGGCATATATGGGCGGTAAACTTCCAATGAGAGGTTACTACAGTTATGTTGCACCAGATATGTATGCTTTTTGTGAATATCTGTTTATGAGTAATACTGATCCGCAAGGCTTAGTTCCAGAGAATTGTGTGTATAACAAATATTATGCTGAATGTGAAGATGTGGAAGAAGTATTATGTCTTAGAAGTCCTCATTTATCAAGATATGAATATCCAAGAAGAAAATTAGTATCTTCTGATGAATGTAATAAATGGTTTGGATATATGGAGAGTGACACAGTTGTAAGCTGCCATGATTTAATTTCCAAGTCATTACAATGTGACTGGGATGGTGATGAGATTTTAGTAAGCCCCAACAAAGCATTGTTGAAAGCAGCAGAATCATTACCACAAGAGCCATTATATTATGATATGCAGAAAGCAGAGCCACAGCAGATAACGAATGAGGCAATTTATAGCACTTTGGTTAAAGGCTTTAGCAATAATATCATAGGTGAATCAAGTAATGCTATTACAAAGCTGTGGAATGTTCCTGAGTTAGCAGATAATCCGCTTATGTATGATGATATGATAAATGTTATATGTGCATTATCAAATTATGCAATAGATTTTCCTAAGACTGGTAAGAATCTTGACATAGGCGAATATCAGAAGTTGTATAAAGATTTAGTTCCACCAGAGGACATAAGAGAAAAATTCGAGCCACAGAAGATTAAATATCCGCAGTTTTTTAAATATGCCAAAGGTAAGAAATCGAATCTCGCCGAATACACAGATAGTCCAATGGATAGAATTGCACAATACATTGATAAAACAGTCGGTAGCAAGCATTATAAATATGAAATTGGAACTAATAAAGAATTTGATTACAGACAGTTGATGAATAATTCTGTTGACGAGAATAAAAAGCCACTATATGAAGTGAACCGAAAAGATGAAAGATACTTGAAAGCATACAATGTCTTGAACAGCAGGAAGAAAGCAAAACAGAAGTTATGTCAAGATATTAAAAAGGAAATAGACAGGAAAAACACAGATACCAAAGAGATAACAGCTAAGTATGATGTATTTCATTATTACTGTATCAAAGAGATTAAGGATATTTTCACGGATAAAAAGGGTATATTCAATGTTAATCTTGCAGTCAATTACATAATTGATATGGAATATAACAAGGGTGATTTTTATACTACAAGTAAGGATATTTTGTGGAAGTGTTTTGGTAATGTGATTGTAGACAACCTCAATCAGAATCAGAAAACTGGTATAACACTAAAGGAAAGACCAAGAATGTGTTATGAAAAAGCGGTTAGTAGCAATAACAATGATGAATTAGACCAGATGGTTACTAATCGGATGGAGCGAAAGAGCGTTGATATAACACAAGCTGATATGAATTATATGGGAGCAGCCCTTCAGACAAAGAAAAACGGTTCATATTATCAGAATGATGTTGGGTTACTATTTGCTTTATTATGTCATTATAAGTATGCTAAACAGTCTGGACGATTAAAAGAAGATGGTTCATTCTATATCACAAGGAAAAAGCACAAGACTATTATTAAGCCGAATGGTAAAAAGAAGAAAGTGGACATATCCTATAATATGAATAAGATTATGGAAATGGTCGGTGCTAAATCTTATGCAGGAAGTTTTACAAGGTTTATATATAGCGGTATTCAGATTGAAATGGATGAAAATAAAATCAGCATAAATCTTGATATTGAGGAAGAAGATAATAGTGAGATACTATTTACAGTCCAAGATATTTACAATCCGATGATATATTTGCAAGCATATAATGAGCACAAGGAATTGTCAGAATGTGTTGTATGTGGCAAGCATTTTATTAAGGATAGAAATAAAAAGACCTGTAGTGATAGGTGCAAGAGCAAGTATCATACAATATGTGTTAATAGAAACAATGATAAAAATAAGTCTGCTGCCATAACAGATAAAAAAGCAATTTAATATTTTTGAATAAGAAACAGAGTATCAAAAAAGCCTAGAAAATAAGGAAATTTTGGTACTCTGATTTTATTTTTACAAAAATTATATAGGGAGAAGAAGTAAAGACTTTTGAAATTTATTTTATAATAGCCGAATTATCGGTAAATTTTAATTAAGGAAAGGAGTTTATATGGATTTACAAACAAAAGTAAAAGACCACTTAAAGCGATATGGTATAAAGAAAATATATCTTGCAGCTTTAATAGGTATCTATCCTTCTCAGCTATCAGAATGGCTATCTGGTAATTATGAGTTAGCAGATGAACAGATAGATGTTATTGAAAAATTTTTAAAAAATAAAACGTAAAATAAACCCAATTTATATTAAAACAAATAATAGTAAATGGCAATATGTAATGTTTAACAAAAAATATTAACAATTATTGTTGATATTTATCTATCATTTCAGATTATTCTAATCAAATTATCCCCATAAAAATATGAAAATAAAAGTTAATGACAAGGTTCTTTATGATGAATCTATTTATACAGTTGTTGCAATAATCTATGCAACTATCTATTTACGAATCAGTTATGATTCAGATTCTTATGATTATGATATTAGCGAAGTATATAAGAAATACAATGATGTTGAGTTCTTATATACATAGGAAGGAAATATGTATTGAAAAATAAATATGATGATGTAGATATGCTATTGAACGATATTAAGTCTGATATGGAAGATGTATTGTCTAAAGAAGTATTTGATGAAGCAAGGAACATTGAACTTAAATATATTCAAATGGAAGTTATTAACAGAAGCACACCTACTATTTATCAAAGACGTACTACGGGCGGTATTGATGATCCTAACAATATAGTAGGTTTTGTTAAGAATATGACACTTGCTGTAGACAATGTTACTCAGTTTAACAATGGTTACGGCACATATAATCATGGCTATGGATTACCCCAGTTAATAAATGATGGCAGTAGAAGTAATGGCTTTTACTATGACTTCCCCGGAGAGCATAATCTGCCAAGACCATTTGTTGATTATGCTGTAGATGAGATTGAAAAGTCAGACAGGATAGACAAAATATTTCAGAGAGCAATGAGGAAAAGAGGCTATGATGTTAAGTGAAAATTGCAGAGAAAATTATGGAAAGGAGCAAATGATTGAAACAAATAAACATTAAAGCAAATTTGGACGAATCCGAGTTTAGGAAGAAACTTAAGGATATTGAATCTGGTAAGTATGATGTCAATATCAATGTTAATAGCAAGAATACTGTACAAGGTCTGAATAACATTAGTAATTCGGCAAAAAATACTACAACAGTATTTAGTAGATTAAAGAATGCAGTAGCAGGTACATTTTCGAGTAGGAAAATAGAAACTACTGCTTATTTAGCATTATTAAAAGAGATAAATGATGCTGCTGAACGTGCAAAAGATACTATGGTACAGCTTGATAAGGTTGTAACAGATTTATCAGTTGCTACAGGCGATAGTAGATCAAGTGTTAAGGACTTACTGAAAGATTATAACAGTATGGCTAAACAGCTTGCAAGTACAACAACGCAGGTTGGTCAAGCAGCAGATGATTACTTAAGAGCAGGTAAGTCAATGAAGGAATCTAATCAGTTGATAAAAGATTCTATTATGCTTAGTAAGTTAGGTCAGATTAATTCTAGTGAAGCAACAGAGGATTTGTTAGCAACTATGAATGGATTTGATATGTCTGTTAATCAAGTTAATGATGCGTTGGATGCTATGGTTGCTATTGATATGGCAGCTAGTACGTCATCTGGTGACATAGCCACAGCATTAAAGTATTGTGCTAGTAGTGCGGATGTAGCAGGAGTATCATTTAATAAGCTGGCTGCTATGATAGGTACAGTACAGGATAAGACAATGCAATCAGCAGAAACTGTCGGTACATTTATGAATACTTTGTTATCAAGATACAGAAATGTAAAGATTGGTCAGTTCGTAGATGATGATGGTGAAAGTCTATCAGATGTAGAAACAATATTGAATTCAGTAGGTATCAAATTAAGAGATACCAACCAGGAATTCAGAGATTTTGAAACAGTATTAGATGAAGTTGCTAAAAGTTGGAATACATATTCAAGTGTGCAACAAGCTTCTATCGCAAAAGCTTTCAGCGGCACACGACAACAGAACAGATTTTTAGCACTCATGGAAGGTTATAATAAGACATTAGAGCTTACAGAGGTTGCAGCTAATTCAGCAGGAACAGCAGTTGAGAAGTTTAATAAGTCTTATAAAGAATCGCTTGAAGCTAAAACTAACACTTTACAAGCCTCTTTTGAATCTATGATAATGAATTCTGATATGTCAGAAGTATATGGTGGTATTCTTGATGCAACAACAGCACTTGTAAATCTCATCAATAAGACAAATGCACTTAAAGGGGCTATGGGGGCATTAGCAGTAACAGGTGTTACAAAAGCCTTCCTATCTATAAAAACAGGAGCATATGAAGCATATGTTAATCTGAATAAATTCAAGAGCGCAATGGATATAGTAAATGTAACAAGTATATCTTCAAAAAGCTTTGATAAGTTGTTATTACTGTCTAACGGCTTATCGAAAAGTCAGTTAAAGTTAATGCTATCAACGGATGCACTCACTATTAGTCAGAAGAAACAAGTACTTGTTACGGCTGGTCTTAGTGAGGAACAGGCACTTGCACAGCTACAATCATGGAAGATGGTAGCAGCTAATACAGGTCTTACAGCTTCAACAACGACAGCTTCTAATGCTATCAAAGGTCTTGGTGCTTCATTAAAAGCACTTGCAGTTGCACATCCGGTATTACTTACTATAACAGTAACTTTAGGTGCTATTGCAGGAGCAGTTAAGATAGTAGATGCATTAACAACATCTATGAAAGAACAGCGTGAAGCATTTGAAAATGCACAACAGGACTATACGGATGCTTGTACAAAGCTTGATGAGTTAAAAACTAAGTTATCAGAGACTACAAGTAGAATAGCTGAATTAATCGAAAAGTCTAATAATGGTACTATTACATTAGTAGAACAGTCTGAACTTGATAAGTTGAAACTCACTAATGAAGAGTTAAGACTTATGATACAGAACCAGGAAGATGTTAAGAAGCAGAAAGCAAAAGAAGCCTCTGACGAAGCATATAAAACATACACAAGAGAAAATCGCATGGAAACTGACGATACTGCTAGTAAACAGGAACAGTATTATCAAGCATCATCTGATGCAGAAGGTTTCCATGTCGGTGCATTTTTAGACAGAGCGAGTGAATTATCTGATTTTGATTACGCTATTAAAGCTAATGAACAGAAATTAGAGGAATTTCAGAAACAAAACGAAGAATTACAGGCACAATTAAATGCCACTTCTGATGAAAGTCTTAAAGCTCAATACCAGCATAGTATTGATCTCAATAATAATCTTATTTCTAATTATACAAACTCCAATGAAAAGTTAAAAGAATCTGCTGAAAAGATGGCAGAAGAAACCTTCTCTGATAAGATAGAGAAGTATGAAGCATTTAAGCAGACATTAATGAATTCTATGAATTCTGATGGTACATTTGACAATCCACAATATCAAGCTATGTGGGATGATATACAGAAGAAGGAAATGGATTTATACCGATATACTGGTAGGTCTGCTGAATGGAATACAGTCAAACTAGATTCTATTATAGATGATAAAAGTTATCAGGCAATAGTTGATAAGCTTAAAACAGCACTTAATGAAGGTACTCTTACTGAGGATGATATTAAGGGGATTGATGTTCTTAATGATAAGCTGAATGATACTGATTTAATCTTAGAAGATGGACAATCAGCAGCTGATATATTTATTAAATATCTTAACAAATTTAAAGAGACAGGAACTAATGCAGCACAATCTGTATCTGGTGCATTTACTGATTTAACTTCTCTTCTCACAGAATCAGATGATAAATCACAAACAGCTAATCTTGCTGATCTTCAATCAGAAGCAGATTTATTATCTACAATCCAAAAAGAATTAGATGATAATGGACGTATAGGTGTATCATCTATGCAAAGCATTATCAAGAAATATCCAGAAGCAAAGGCAGCACTTTCAGATTATATGCAAGGTATAATATCTGAACAAGAGTTATTTTCACAGCTTGAAACTATTTATGAGAATGACAAAAATCAGTACATACAATCTGTAGTAGATAAGTCACAGACTGATGAAGAATTCTTTAATGCAGTTATGACTAATTACCCAGAATTATATAATGAACTTTCTAGTTTGTATGGCAATGACGTTGATAACTGGTCAAATATGGAACAGGCTAAGCTAGAAATTACCAATAAAGCTATTAAGGAATTAGCAGGTGTCTGGTCTGACTACTTCAAAGTTGTTCAGGATGCAAATGGTAAATTGATGATACAGACAACTGGCTGGTATGATGCAGGCATGTATTCGGCAGATCCAGATGAAGTAGAAGCTATGGATGAAGAATACAACAATATGTACAACCATTTCCAAAGTATTGTTGATGGTGCTAACGCTGCGGTAGATGCTTTAGATAATTATAGCTTTAAACAGGTTAGTTCAAGCATTAATGTCGATTGGAAGGGATTGGGTAAAGATTCCTCATCTTCATCTAGTGGAAGTGATTCATCCTCCGAACCATCACCACAGGACTTCAACTGGGTAGAACCTCTCTTATCCAAAATCTCTAAAGCCTATGACCGCTTAAAGAATAAAGTATCTGATACAACACGTACATGGCTTAATCGTAATAAAGCCCTCTCTGATTCTATGGAAACATTGTTATCAGAGATTAACGCACAGTCAGATGCTTATGACTTCTATATGGATAGATTCAATTCATATGACCTTGACGGATATTACAAAGATCAGATTGCAAATGGTTCATTTAATATAGAAACTATTTATGATGATGACCTTAAAGAAGCTATTTCAGATTGCCAGGATTTATATGATAAGGCACAAGATGCTGCTGATTCTGTACAATCATTAAACATTGAGATAAGACAGCTTGCTAAGAGTAAGTTTGATAATATTCAATCACAGTTTGAAGAAGTTCTTGGAAAAGTAAATTCTATTAAGGATTTATATAGCAAGGATAATGACCTCTTAGAAGAACAGGGCTGGTTTGCTTCTACTCTGCTTAATAATTCTATGATGGAACAGGAGCAGAAGAATCTTGAAAAGCTTGAACAGGAAAGAGACGCACTTACAAAGGCACTTAATTCTGCTATGGCATCTGGTAAGATTGAAGCTGAATCTGAAGATTGGTATTCTATGCAGTCTGCCATAGATGATTGTACTTCAAGTATATTTGATGCTAAAAAGGCATTAGTTGAGTATGACAATGCTATCAGACAGATTAATTGGGATGCTTTCGATAGAACTAGAGATGATGTCAGTAACCTTATAGACGAAACTCAGTTCCTTGTTGACTTACTAAAGGATGAAGATATTACAGATGATAATGGTAATATGAATGACAACGGCAAAGCTGCACAAGCATTAATTGCACAGAAGTATCAATTATATCTTAATCAGGCAAAAGCTTATAAGGACGAGATACTTAAGATTGATGAAGAGTTGTCTAAAGATCCTTATGATAAGGAATTGCTTGATAGAAAGCAGGAACTTATTAAGGCTCAACAGGAGGCTATTAATTCAAGCATATCTGAAAAGGATGCTCTTAAGGATTTGGTTCAAGAGGGCTATGATACATTTCTTGATAAACTTGATGAAGTTATCCAGAAATATAAAGACCTTATGAGTCAGCAAAAGGATGCTTATGATTATGAAAAAACTATCGCTGAAAAAACAAAGGCTCTTAATGCTTTAGAGAAACAATATTCTGCCGTTCAAGGAGATAATTCTGAGGAAGGTAAGAAGAATATCCAGCAGCTTAAAGACCAAATTAATACTGCTAAAGACGACTTGAAAGATACTGAGTATGAAAAGCTTATAAGTGATACTCAAGCTATTTTAGATAATCTTGCAGATACTACAAAAACGTGGCTCGATGAGCGACTTGATTCATTTGATATAACTATGCAGGAAATTATTGAGCAGTCTAATGCTAATGCAAGTAATATTGCGGATACTATTACTACTACTGCCAATGATTATGGCATTAAACTCAGTGAATCTATGTCTTCTATATGGAGTACAAACACTAATAATATAACTAAGGTTTTAGGTGATTTTGGTACAAGTTTTGTTGACAGTAACAATAAAATCAAAGATGTTTGTGGTGATATTAATGCTGCTGTACAAGGTTTATTGAAGAATAGTAATGATGAAGCACAAAGAGTTGCCGATGAGATTGCAAGACAGCAGGCAGAACAGAATGCTAATACCAATGGTGGTTATTCTGATGGCGGTGGTTCATCTGATAGTGGTGATGATTGGTCTGATAATTGGGATAACTCTGATAGCGGCTCATCTGATGATGGTGGGTCTGATGGAGTTGATTGGATATATGAGGAGGATTCATATCCAAAAGATTTATTGGATATAGAAAATTCAATAGTTGACCGCTTGAAATACAACTCGATTGCAAGTAGTTTTGGTGCAAGAGCCGGTTATTATGAACAAATAACAGGCGATAGTGATTATTACGGCACAGCGGATCAGAACATTCTTTTATTAGATTATCTTAAGTCTCACGGACTAAAGAAAGGCTCTAAATCTGCTCATGGTGGTCTTACTCTTACAGATGAAGATGGTCTTGGTTCAGAAGTTATCTTCTCTAAGAAATATGGTACTCTTAGGAAGTTAGATGCTGGCGATATGGTATTTAATGCAGACCAAGTAGAAAAGCTTTGGAATTTATCTAAGGGGATGCCTAATATGTTTGTGGATAATCTTGGTGCTAAATTACCTGATATTCCTAATATATCGAATAGTTTAGCCAATAAGGTTGATGTGTCGTATGGTGACGTAACATTATCATTTCCTAATGTTCATAACTATGAGGATATTATGAAACAAATGCAGAAAGATCCTAAAGCTGAAAAAATGATTCAGGAGATGACTCTTGGACAGACTTTAGGTAGGAATTCACTTAGTAAACTAACATTTAGATAAGGTTTATGGGCGTACTGACTTTATGTTGGTATGCCCTTATATTGATTAATAAATCAGATTTACAAATATATGCTCTTGTAGTATTCTGTCGATTATTGGTATATAATGTTATATATTAGTAGTTGGAGGTAGACACGTATGAGTTTAATACAAGCATATATAACTAAAAACTTTATTCTTGTTGGTGGTGATACTCGTGGTACAAATGGTGACATAATTGTATCAAATGGGGTTAAAAAGGTTTTTAAAATAAACAAAAATATAATAATAGGAATGACTGGAAAGGTTAATGGCAACTGTGTTTTATTTGAAGACTTTATTAAATTTAACGATAATAAGTTTGAGTTTAAAGACGTTAATTTCAATCAACTGACATATAAAGAATTCACAAGTAAAATAAATGAATCTTATTATAATAATAATGATTATCTTCAAGAAAATTCTATACATAGCATTGTATGCGGATATGATGGAGAAAAATTAATGGCAACAACTTATATCACAAAAGATGTCAATAAAAGTCTTAATAAACCAATAGAAATAATTCCTTTAAGCGAAACAGATGTAAGAGTTATAAATTGTGGAGAAGAACAACATTATTTAGATGCATTTGAATTAAAAGATAAAATAAATGCATTAAACATATTACAATTTAAAAATTTATTTAAGGATGTACTACAAAAAGGAATAAAATACGATAATACTATTAATAACAATGCTGATTTTGAAGCTATTAGATTAAAGGATGTGATCATATAAGCTGTATTATTGCCACTTGGACAATAAAAAATGTTAATGAAATGGACTTAACTAAAGTTTTAAAACCTTATAATGTTCTAAGTGAAAAAACTATAGATAAATATATAATTCAATTACAACTAAATAAAAAAACACATAAAGACACATTAGTTTAGGCTAGTGTGTTTTTTATTATGTTAGAAATTATTAAGAATTATTAAAGATATTAAAATTAAGGATAGATTGGAGAATGTAAGATGTCAAATAAGTTAGTTAAGAGTAAAAGTAATATGGAAAAGAAGCTGGAATATTATGAAAGACACTGTAAAACTCTTGAAAAAGAGATAGGAATGTTACAGGCTGAAAAAGAAAATCTTAAGAAAGAGAATGTTGAGTTGCAGCTAAAGTTAGGTATAGACTTAGAGCATATTAAACAGAATAATGCAATGGATAGAAAGGTTATTGCCAATGCTTTATACTCACAGAAGTTATTTAACGATGGTAAAGCGGAGATGGACGAGGCATTAGCAGTATTGACTAATGAAATAGAGAAAGCTAAAGAATTGAACAAAGAATATAAGAATATTACAGATGCTTTATTAGAAGAAATGTTTAATAAGGATAACTATAAAAAGTAAAAACAGCATATGTAGAGTAGATTTATGTACCCCTGTCCGTTATGGATGGGGGATTTTTAATTATAATTAGTAATTATAGGGAGTGACAACAGAATTAATATGACAGAAGAAAAATGCTTATTAAATATAAAAGAATTATGTGATTATTTAGGAATAGGGCAGACAAAAGCGAGAGAACTTTTAAGAGGGCGTAATGGATTTGGTATTCAGATAGGTAATCGCTGGTATGCAAATAAGAAAAAATTAGATAACTGGGTTAATAAACAATCAGCATAATGTAATTCTTTTATTGAAAAGGGTAAGTGTAAAATGGTATACTAAATAAGTATATCTATGCTTAACTTTTTGATTAAAGAAGTCAGAAAGGATTAATTATAGATGGGTAAATCATTAAATGGGAAAGAACTTGGACAAGGTATATCTCAAAGAAAGGATGGGCTTTATCAAGCAAGGTTTACTAATAGGTTTGGAAAAAGACAGACCATATATTCAAAATCAATAACAGAACTTAGAACAAAGTTAAGAGATGAACAATATGAGGATTCAAATGAATTGAATGTAATTGATAATGAGATTACATTAGATGAATGGTTCGATAAGTATATGAAAGTACATTCACCTTCATACCGACCTAATACAATATCTAATTACATCGGTGGTTATAATCGTGTAAAAGAGGATCTAGGATGGAGAGTTATGAAGGATATTAATGTTATAACATTTCAGGAATCATTCAATAAACTAACATCTGATGCTAGTAGAAAAAATACGAAAAAGGTGTTAATGAATCTTTATAAATATGCTTTAGATTGTAATATTGTTAAATCTATTAACCCTATTCAACAAGTTAAGACCAAATTAACTGATGTAGGAGTTAAGATAAGGGTTTTAACAAGAGAAGAAACGAAATTATTCTTAGATAATGGTAAGAATATAGCACATTTTCCATTGTTTGAATTGGCACTTGAAACAGGTATGCGTATCGGGGAAATTTGTGGGCTTCAATGGGATGACATAGATTTTGAACATAAAATGATATATGTAAGGCATACTTTAACATACGCTAAGAAAGATGGTTTATGGGGATATGAGTTTCAACTAAACGAACCCAAAACTGAAAATGGAATAAGAAAAATTCCTATGACTAAGAAAGCAGAAGATTTATTAATTGAACAACATTCAAGATGGGAAAATATCAATAATCAGTGTGTTGCTGCCATAGGATATGAAAACTTGGTGTATATTACAAAGAGAAATACTCCCATATGTACTAGGAATACAACTGTTTCAATTAGAAGAATAGAGGAGCGTATAAGAGCTAAAGGAATTGATTTTGAACCAATAACGCCACATACTTTAAGACATACATTTGCAACACGATGTTTGGAAAATGGAATGAATGTAAAAACACTTCAAAGAATTCTTGGACATTCAGATATAAGAACAACAATGAATACTTATTGTCACGTTACAGATGATGAATTATATTCAGCAATGAATATTTTTGAAGAAAAAGGAATTCTGAATACTGATATTCAAATTGGTGTAAAAGTGGTGTAGTAAACAAAATAATGTTTGAAAAAAGCCAGTATTTATGCGTGTTTGGAGATATGATAGAACATTCCACGACAGAATGTAATCATACGAATAGTATAATTGCTTAAAAATTAAATGGGATAAAAGTGGCTTTAAGTTGTATGTTTACTGGTGATAAGTTACATTAAGTTATAACAAAAATGAAAAAGCTACCTGTATTCAAAAAATGCAGTACAATCTGAGATGATTGTACTGCATTTTTGAATTTCATTATACATCAGAAAGTTCTGTACGATATTTTTTTATGAAAAAGTTGTAAAGTGGTGTTATACAGGAATGAGGCAGTAATCGCAAACACAATCCACAATACAAAATGATATTCTTTTTTTCTGGATGTTTCTGTGATATACTTATACGCAGTCGTATCAGACCGGAAAGGAAATATTATGTTACAAAAATTATATGTTTTTTTCAGGAAAGAAACCGTTTTGTCAATTGCAGTGATCCTGGCGCTTCTTTCTATGTTCTGGGTCAGACCGGATAAGGCTTATTTTACTTATATCGATTTCAGGACTCTCGGGCTCCTCTTCTGTTTGATGGCAATTGTAGCTGGTTTGAAGGCTGTTGGTGTTTTTGATATACTTGCCCAAAAATTGCTGATGGGAACATCGGGAACTGTGGGTGTGATCAGGCTGTTGGTACTCTTATGTTTCTTCCTGTCAATGGTGATCACCAATGATGTGGCATTGATTACTTTTGTTCCTCTTGCACTGATCATTGTGCATAAACTGCCAAAGGAACTGGGCAATTACTGGCTTCTTAAAATAGTAGCCATGCAGACAATCGCTGCTAATCTCGGAAGCATGCTCACACCAATCGGAAATCCGCAGAACCTTTATCTATATGCCAGAGCAGGGATGTCCGCGGCAGAATTAATAACCCTGATGCTTCCCTATTCCGCCACAGCACTTATCCTTCTTCTGATATGGATACAGGTAGCCGCTGCCAAAGCACCTCACGTATGCGGTTCCGAAAAAGATAAAACTCTTTTGGGATTCTCTGACAGAAAAGAACTTAACATGGAATACCTGGCCGCTTACCTGATCTTATTTACAATCTGCCTGCTCACTGTTGCACGTATCATTCCATACCAGATTCCTCTTGTATTGGTTCTTATATATATGCTGCTAAGAAACAGGGAAAATATAAGCAGGGTGGATTACTCCCTGCTTGCCACCTTTATCGCATTATTTATTTTTATCGGCAACCTTGGAAGGATTCCGCAATTCAGCAGTTTTCTGGAAAGAATCATGGCAGGAAGGGAAACACTTACTGCTGTTCTTGCCAGTCAGATTATGAGCAATGTTCCCGCTGCGCTTCTTTTATCCGGCTTTACAGATAATTACCGGGCTTTAATTGTCGGAACCAATATTGGAGGTCTCGGCACTCTGATTGCATCCATGGCAAGCCTGATAAGTTTCAAATATATTGCAAAAGAAAACAGGAATCTGAGAGGGAAGTATTTGGGAATATTCACAGCCTCCAATATTATATTCATGATATTCATGTTAATATTGTATTTTTTTCTTAGATAAAAGAATAGATAAAATGTTAAAAAAGCATCTGATACCTAACATTTGAGATATAAATCCTAACAAAAAGGTATAACGGATGCTTTTTTTTATGCTATACTTGTATCAACAAACATAAGGAACAAGTGCACAGGTTCAATTGTAAAAGAGGTAATATATGAGACAGATTATTTTTCACAAGGAAACAAAAACTTTTCATTTATACAATAAAAAAATCAGTTATATCTTATGTGTATTAGAAAATGGACATCTGGGACAATTATATTTTGGAAAACGACTTCATGATAAAGCAGATTTTTCTTATCTGGTTGAAAAATGTGGACGCCCAATGACATCATATATATATGAATGGGATCGTACTTTTTCATTGGAACATATCCGACAGGAATATCCTGTTTACGGTACGACAGACTACAGACATCCGGCAATTGAATTGTTGCAGGAAAATGGCAGCAGGATCAGTGAGTTCCAATATGACAGCTATGAGATCATTGACGGAAAACCGAAACTCTCCGGATTGCCGGCAACTTACACAGAGTCCGATGAGGAAGCACAGACATTGCGCATCTTCCTGAAAGACGCTTTGACCGGTGCAAGACTGGCGCTTTTATATACGATTTTTGATGAATATAGTGCAATTGCAAGAAGTGCTTATATTGAAAATGCTGGTGAGAAAAATCTGCATGTATTAAATATGATGAGCTTAAGCCTGGATCTTCCGGATAAGGATTATGAATGGATGCAGTTGTCCGGTGCGTGGTCCAGAGAGCGCTATATAAAGAATCGAACATTGGAGCAAGGCATAACAGCTATCGACAGCATGCGCGGAAATTCTTCTCACGAACATAATCCGTTCCTTGCTTTAAAACGTCACAACACAGATGAAAATGCAGGAGAAGCAATCGGAATAAGCCTTGTATATAGTGGAAATTTCCGTATGCAGGCAGAGGTAGATACACATGATGTGACACGAATTACAGCCGGGATCAATCCGGAAGGATTCGATTGGAAATTAGAACCGGGAGAAAGCTTTCAGACACCGGAAGCAGTTCTGGTTTACAGTGAAAATGGATTAAATGGCATGAGTCAGACGTTCCAGAAGCTGTATGCTAAGAGACTCGCAAGAGGGTACTGGCGTGATAAGGCAAGACCGATTTTAAATAACAACTGGGAAGCAACTTATTTTGACTTTACAGAAGATCGCCTTGTAGAGATTGCAAAGAAAGCAAAAGAATGTGGAGTAGAACTGTTTGTCTTAGATGACGGATGGTTTGGCGCAAGAAGAAATGACAGAGCCGGTCTTGGTGATTGGGTGGCAAATGAAGAGCTTCTGCCAAATGGCATCAAGGGCCTGTCAGAAAGAATAGAAGCACTGGGATTAAAATTCGGTCTTTGGTTTGAGCCGGAGATGGTAAATAAAGACTCTGATCTTTATCGAGCACATCCAGACTGGATCTTACAGACACCGGGAAGAAATACATCACACGGCAGATACCAGTATGTACTCGATTTTTCAAGAAAAGAAGTAGTAGATCATATTTACGGAATGATGGCAAAGTTATTATCGGAGTCGAAAATCTCATATATTAAATGGGATATGAACCGAAGTATTACAGAATGCTACAGCAGCAAACTTCCTTCAGACAGACAGGGAGAAGTGTTCCATCGTTATATTTTAGGTGTATATGATCTGTATGAACGTTTGACAAATGAGTTTCCAGAAGTATTATTCGAATCCTGCGCCAGCGGTGGCGGAAGATTTGACCCGGGAATGCTGTATTATGCACCACAGGGATGGACAAGTGATGATTCGGATGCAATTGAGCGTCTGAAGATTCAGTATGGAACTTCTATGTGTTATCCGCTCAGCAGTATGGGAAGCCATGTGTCTGTTGTCCCGAATCACCAGGTATTTCGCAATACCCCATTACATACAAGAGCGAATGTAGCATACTTTGGAACTTTTGGATACGAACTGGATCTCAACAAATTGACAGAAGAAGAAATCAAAGAAGTAAAAGAACAGATCACATTTATGAAAGAATACCGGGAAGTGTTACAGTTTGGAACATTTTATCGTCTGAAAAGTCCATTCGAAGGAAATGAGACGGTATGGATGGTGACAAATGAAGACCGCTCGCTTGCAATCGTAGGCTACTATCGTATTTTAAATGGAGTGAATCAGCCGTATAGCCGTGTCAGATTACAGGGATTGAACCCTGATATGATTTATGAAAATGTATGGAACCATACAGAAAATTACGGAGACGAATTGATGAATTATGGATTGATCACATCCGATGTGACAGCTGGTGAAGTGCCAGGGAATGTGACTCCTTGTACCGATTTTGAATCTAGAATATATATGCTGAAAGGCAAAAAAGTTCAGGAGGTAAGATAGAAAATGACGAAGACAAAAAGTGGACTTCCAGAATAGGCAATATTCCATCGCAAAACAGGCTGCAGAACCGCCTGCTCTTGATATGCGTTTTAGTAACTGTTATATATAAACAAAGGGCGAAAAGCTGATTTTTCAAGCTTTTCGCCCATCATTATCCTAGAAGAATCTAATTTACAGACTTTTCTTCATAGTCTCCTTTCTACAAAAAAGCTGTGAAAAAATAAAAACTTCTTACTATCTCACAGCTTTCTTTTACTACTTATTATTTTTTCATAAAATGGTACAGTCTGCTGACCGCATCTCCCCAGAAATCTTTAAACAGATATCCGCCTTTCATCAGAATTTCTCCTGAATAGCTCTCTTCTGTTCCTTCTAATTGATAGATTGCTTTTGGATCTAATCCCTGCAGCTTTAACTTTCTACTCTTATTATTCGTCATACCGCGTACCTGGACATAAGTTACAAGTGCTTCAGATTTATCCTTCGCGACTTCCATGTAGCAATCATAATGACCATTTTCAGAGAAGGAAGCGATTCTGTAATAATCCCCCTCTCTTACAAGGTCATTGTACTTATGATACATTTCTGTCTGTTCTTTGATCATTTTACGCTCCTCTTCCGGAAGCTTTGTAATATCCAGTTCATAACCGAATGTTCCTGCAAGTGCAACATGTCCTCTTGTTTCGAATGGTGTTATTCGTCCTACGGAATGATTCGGACACACACTAACATGCGCTCCCATTGTAGACAGCGGATAGATAAGTGCAGTTCCCTCCTGAATCTCCAGACGCTCTACTGCATCCGTATCATCTGAGCACCAGATCTGTGGACTATAATATAACATTCCCGGGTCAAATCTTGCACCGCCTCCGGAGCAGTTTTCCAGTAACAAATCAGGGAATTCCGTAATCAAACGTTCCTGCATTTTATATAGACCAAGCACATAACGATGGAATAATTCCTGCTGCGAATCTTTGTCAAGATAACTGCTGCCAAGATCACTTAACTCCCGGTTCATATCCCATTTCACATAGTCAATCGACACACTTCTTAAAATCTTTGCCACAGATTCATATGCATAATCTATAACCTCCGGATTAGAAAGATCAAGTACATATTGCTGACGGATCTGTGTTGCTTTACGTCCCTCAATATGAATTGCCCACTCCGGATGTACTTTATAAAGTTCAGAATCCGGTGAAATCATCTCCGGCTCAAACCAGATGCCAAATTTCAGTCCTATTTTCTTCACTTCTTCTACAAGATGCTTAAGTCCGCCATTAATCTTATCTTCATTTACAAACCAGTCCCCAAGTGAACAGTTATCCGAATTTCTCTTACCAAACCAGCCATCATCCATAACAAGCATCTCAATGCCGTCTTTTTTCGCTTCTCTTGCAATATCCAGAAGTTTCTCTGTATTAAAATCAAAGTACGTTGCTTCCCAGTTATTGATCAAAATCGGACGCTTCTGATCTTTGTATTTACTTCTGATCATATGCTGACGATAGAAATCATGAAGAGATCTTGTCATCTTCCCAAGTCCTTCTTCCGAAAATGTCAGCACAACCTCCGGAGCCTGAAATGACTCACCACCTCGTAAATTCCAGCAGAATTCTTCCTGATTGATTCCCATTACCATACGGACAGTATCAAACTGTGTCAGTTCTGCCTGTCCGATGAAGTTACCAGAGTATACGAAATGCATTCCATACACTCTTCCCTGCTGCTGGTTTGTTCCCGGCGTCACAAGTGCTATAAATGGATGTTCCTGATGTCCGGATTTTCCTTTTGCAGATGATACAAGCTGCTTTCCATAACAAATTACCCGACGCTGGATATGACGCTCTCTGCCCCAGGAGCCATGAAGTGTGAGCAGTTCAAAATTCTCATTATCCATATCCAGACATGCACTGTAAACTTTCTCAAGTCTTACCTGCTGTTTTCCTGTATTTACTATTTTCACGCTTCTTGTTATTACATCTTCCTTTTCAAATGCTGAATAGGAAAGTATTAATTTCAGATTTAAGACCGGATCAACACAGGTAATCTCAAGTGTAGTGACGTCCTCTGCTCCTCCAAAAGATGCCGGAAGCCCATCCAATGATGGTTTCCCCGTCTTAATTTCATAAGAATCGTAAAAGAACTCACTTCCCATACATCCTGCTTCATTTCTGACATTAATGCAGCTTTCTCTATAATCTCCCACTCCTCCGGACGGATATTCTGTCGGAAAGTAATCTAAAAATGAAGATTTTTCACGTTCATTTACAGATGGTGTAAACGGAGGTTCTTCTGTTCTTAACAAATAGTACGCATCTGCATCCTCTAAATATTCTCCATAATATACATGCCCAACATATCCTTCCGGTGAAATACCGATCAAGTATGATGTATTTTCTGTATCCAGCTTAAAGATTCTTCTTGTTTCATTATATATAACAGACATTTTATGCCCTCCCTTTTGTCATAGCTTTCTCAAGCTCTTTCAGTTTCTCTGCCGCATCTTTTCTTATATCAGCTTTGTAATCACGCACTGTAAATGATATTTTATCTTTTGATTTTAATAAGTGCTGTTGGTGATTTTGGCTTACCATCCCTATATATCTCCCCTGATTTCATAAGAGGATTTATAACCTCATTTAGGAATTGGCTTCTGCTTCGGTAGTTAAGAGACATCTGCAGTTCCTTAATTGGCTTTGGTCCTTCCATCTTAAGAATAGCCAGAACTTTTTCTCCATCAGTAAGTCCTTCCAAATCAAGTTCTATAACTTCATCCCTATATAATCTGTCGAATAATTTCAAATTCAAGAATCCCGGATATATAGATACTACCGGTTGAATTTCATCAGGACAGGCTTTGTAGGATTCAATCATGGTTTGAAAACCGGTTCCACCTCTCTCCATCAGATTTGCCACATCCAGGCAAGCTGCTATGATAGCATTTCTTCTGATAGAGGGTATTGAACCAGCTGGATATGCATTGTAATCTTTAGGCAGTAACCATGACCCCGGTGAAACTATTTCTATTCTGTCTGAGTATATGTCAACATCAATCTGTGTTCCCGAAATAGAATAATCCCTATGGGCAATAGCATTTACCAACGCCTCTCTTACAGCTTCCTTAGGATATGATCTGATTTCATTCCGTCCGCCATTTTCTGTTTTTACCCAGCCTGTTTTTGTATTTCGTTCAATAAAGTTTAATGCATTTGTAAAAACATTTGCAATAGACCCCCTGAATCTGTTGCTATCTAAAACGATACCTGTCTTGTTTTTACCTTTCCACAAACGGCAGCATATCATTGTATCATCTTCACTATAGTTGTCTGAAAACATTATAAATCCTGATTTTGCATACCCATCTTTTGAAACTATTTCTTCGTTCTGCAATTCTTTTATTGTTGGAGCGGATTTATCTTGTCTGTATTCCTTACAAAGATTAAGGTATTCTGACCACTGATTATCAGTATATGCCACTTCGCTTGTCTCATTATCTACACCATATTTTCTCTTTGAAAGTGAGATAATTTCTTCCGGTGTTGCAGGAGTCGCATTTCCATCTCCCTTTATAAAAACTGTTTCATTGTAATCTCCCTCTCTATATCTTATTACAGAGTCTGCTGGAGCAACTTTAACGGCTAGTACAAAATGTTCTGCATTAGAATCCACGCTCCGCATCATATATGAAATCTTAATATGTGGGAAAATATGTCTGTCATTAATCCTTGAAATTAGCAGTTTTGTTTTATCAACTTCTTCAAGGTCAATTCCAAAGGCTTCACCGTCGTTTGATACCCCTACAAATAAGGTTCCGCCCCTATCATTTGCATATCCAATAAGAGTTTTTGCCCATTTAATCGGACTATCCGGATTTAACACCGCTTTATATTCATAACTTGTATCTTCTGTAATAACATCTGGATATAGCTCTCTGATTTTCATGAATCTCCTCCATTAACAATGTTCTTAACATAACTATATCAAACATTACTAAACATTACAATAACATTACTAACACATTATATACGGAAATACACAGGCATTTCCATCTAATTAAAGTAAAATGAGGATTCGAAACATTATATGACATTACTCAGACATTACAACAACATTACTTATATCCATTTGCTACTTTGACCGCCTCTTTTTGTCCCAAATATTGTATATTATTCGTGGTATTTTTCAATAGACACTAAAAGATTCTAAAGTGGCAAAAATTATTCCTCTTCAACAAGTTTCACAAAATCATCTGGCAGAATTATCTTTGTTCCACCTGCCTGATAATCTTTTATATTTTTTGTGACAATATAATCCATATCTTTTCTGGATGCCACCTTTTCAACAACTGCATCCTCATAGTCACTGATTGCAGATGCAAGTGCATCCATGCAGTCATCCGCTGTAACCTCTAATATTCCAGTCAATGAATAAAGCTTTCCCATTATCATCTTTGCTGCTTCTGTGTTATGCAAATGTTTCCTTATAAGATAATAGATGTCTGTTGCTGAACTTGCAGTAATGTACATTTCGATTGTATGATTTGCTGCCATAAGAAATATTTCTTCTGCACTTTTATTCCATGGCTCTCTTGAAGTCAGGGCATCTATTATCACATTTGTATCTGCAAGAATCCTCATCTATTTTGCACCAAGCCTTTCTTCTTTTGCTTCATTGAGGTCTGCATCCTTTGGTAAAATTCCAAACAGGGATTTTGCTACTTCTACTCTGTCCTGATGTGGATTTGTCAGTTTTGCCACTATTTTCCCATTCTTTGTGATAAAAATATCTTCTTTTGCAGATAATAATAAATATTTTCCAAGATTATTTTTCAATTCAGTTGCTGTAATTGACATATCACCACTTCCTTTCTTCGTACTATTATTATACTTATTTTGTACGATTTTATCAACGTATTTAGCTAGAAAATATTATTCTTCGTCTACACTTACATTTTTTCGATTCATCCACAAATAGAAAATCACATTAAGCACAATTCCCTGAAGCATAACCCAGACCGTCTTATCATGACCGTTAAAGCATCTTCACCTTTTACAAGATTTTGTGTGATTATTTGTTTTTCTAAAAAAAATGCCATCTCACCACTTTTTTGTGATGAAATGGCATTTTTCAGTCCATTTATGCAGTTCGTCACAGTATTAGAGCTTTCTTTTATTGTTTATTTTCCTTTATGAATGGGCAGCCAGTTTTGCCAGCTTCTGCATAATTGCACTTACATCCTGCATTACATTCAAATTTTCTTCCTCTGCCTGCATCGTCTCACCTGCGTGCGCCGATACCTGCTGGGAAATCGCTGAGATTGTCTGAATGGAATCTATAATTTCCTTATTTGCATTCTGCAACTCGGAAATGCTTCTTGAAAGAGTATCTGCATTTTTCTGAATTGCCCGCGTATTGTCCTCGATACTTTCAAAGCTTTCTTCTGCATTTGATGCACCAGTCTTCTCTTCGTTAATTCCATCTATCATATTGGAGACAACACCGACCACCTCCATGATTGCATTGGACACGTTGCTGATCAACTCTGTAATATGTACGGTTGCTTCTTTGGTTCTCGTTGCCATACCGGAAATTTCTGTTGCAACGACAGAAAATCCTCTTCCTGCCTCTCCGGCACGGGCTGCTTCAATGCTCGCATTCAATGCAAGAAGACTTGTTTGGTTCGTAATTCCTCCAATCAGTTCTACAATGGAATTCATTTCATCCATATACTGGTTCAGATTTTCCAGTTTTTCTGTAACCTCGGTTCCATTATCAACAGAAGCTTCAACTTCCGATGCCAGGTGCTCGATATCCTGCTTGCCTTCCGCTAACGCTTTCAGTGTAAGCGTCATGCTGTTTCCAATTTCTTCCACAGCGGTTGCAACTTCATCCACCTTATCCTGAATTGCATGTGTCTGTTCCAACTGATTCTGCACATGTTCTGCGGTATCAGTAGCACCTGCAGATACTTCCTGCATTGCCTCAGTCGTTGTCTTAGATGCCGCTGTCAGCTTTTCGAAACGTACATTGATATCTGCAATATTGCCGGAAAGCTGCTGATCAAGTTCCTCATTTCTTTCCAGAAGATTTTCAGCCTCTGCTTTTGCCTGCGCCACTTCTGTAAATCTCTTTCTTGCGTTTTCGCGAATCACTTTTGTAGTCAAAACAGAATTCGCTCCAACCATGATCATAACAACAATCTGTACAACTGCTGCTTCAATTCCATGATACCCAAAACCACCTTTTGTCGCACCGATCACAACAACAATGATACTCTCTAATATGGTACCTGTATTAATCAGAAGAAGATAACGTGTGTCACTGTAAGTGGTGACAACAAAAATCATCGGAATTACAAATACATAAATCAGATTTGTCGGTGAGGTAAAAAGACATATTGTGTAAAACAATGAAAATCCATAGGAAACCAGATGTTTGATCATCGCATGTTCCGTATTACCTTTCCAACAAATCACCTCGCCAATCAAAGGTATGACACCAACGACCGTAGCGATTGTCATATATACCGGAGACAGTTGTCCTCTTACGCTTTCCCATATCATAAAAAACACCATAACCGTTACCGTACTGATATGTGCCAGCATCGCAATACGATTCGACCGCGTCAATTCCGAGATTTCTTTTGTTTCCACCATCATAATTCCTCCTCTAGAAAAGTTTTCCTACTTATATGACTATTCTTCTAACTTTTAAAATATCATAAATATCCACATCCTTCAAGAAAATCTTTCTATTTTTTCACAACCACATGACCTCAGCGAATCGACTTCGCCAACCAAATATTTTATCGCAGCTCTTGCCTGTGAAAACATCTGTACCTCATCAAAAATAATAAGAGGGCTTGTGTCTGTAGCAGCATAAAAAATGTATCTTTTCCTCATTTCAAATCATAAATCTTACCTGATTATATTGGGAAAAGCATGTATTACCAGTAAAAGTTTTTTGACAGATAAACAATCTGTCTTTTTGTTGTGCTGCAAAATAGATAAAAGAAAAAAACACATCATATTTATCAAACAATTGCAAATATGATGTGTTTTAT
>OGLJ01000974.1_pt1 | contig 27216 bp, 17 predicted proteins | sample 1572801 | NCBI WGS metagenome assembly OGLJ01 (sample SAMEA2581877, study PRJEB24529) | metagenome | biome: Human gut stool | place: China | collected 2011
TTGTTCTTGCACCTTCCTGATTTGCGATAACGGTAGGTTTTCCACCTTCCATAACTGCTACACAGCTGTTTGTTGTTCCTAAGTCAATACCAATAATTTTACTCATAATAATTTCCTCCTTTAATTAGCTACCTTTACCATGCTGTGTCTTACCACAGCGTCTCTGTACATATAACCTTTCTGAAGTTCTTCCGCTACTATATTTTCACCAAGCTCTTCATCTTCCACATGCATGACTGCATTATGGAAATTTGGATCAAATTCCTGTCCAACTGCCTCGATTGGTTTTACACCAGCCTCCTCTAATGTTGTAAGGAATTGTTTGTAAATCTTATCCATACCAACGACAAATGCATCTTCCTTTTTGTCTTCCGGTACAGCCGCAAGTCCGCGCTCGAAATTATCGATCACCGGAAGCACTTTCTCAACAATTGTTTTTGCTCCCATATCAAACATCTGTGATTTTTCTTTCTCTGTACGTTTGCGGAAATTCTCAAATTCTGCCATCTGGCGTCTCAGACGATCGGTAAGATCTTCAATCTGTTCATCTTTCTTATCTTTTTTCTTCTTGAAGAATCCCTTTTTATTGTCATCAGAATCCTCTTTGGAAGATCCTTCTGTCTCTTCCGCCGTTTCCCCTGTGTCTTTCTCTTCTGTCTCAGAAGCTGTATCCTCAGTCGTTTCAGCTTCTTTTACGGAATCTTCTGTCTGATCTGCCTGGGACTCTTTTTCTAAATCCTCTAAAACCTCTTCTAATACTTCTTCTTTCTTCGCTTCCTGCATTTCCCAGCCACCTTTCTATACTTCTCCTTTTGGCTTATCTAAGATGCCATCCAGAGATTTTTTCAATGTGTTCAGATTCGCCATTACTTTCTCATAATCCATCCGCTTCGGTCCGACAATTCCTATCGTTCCCCGAACACCTTCGCCCAATTCATAAGTTGCAGTCACAACGCTGCAGTCCTTCATCGTCTGGATTGGGCTTTCATTTCCTATATAAACCTGAATTCCTGTATTCTCTTCATCCAACAGGTTTTCAGTTACAAGGCTTGCCAACTGCTGTTTCTCCTCAAATGTGGAGATCAGTTCACTTGCTTTCTCCGCTGAATCAGATAACTCCGGATATTTGAAAAGATTTGTCGTACCACTTGTATAAATCTTAATATCCTCATCCTGACCCATTGTCTCACCAAGTGTATCAAGCACGTTGCTTACGATATCGCTGTGGATACCTGCCTGCCCTTTCAGCTTGGCGATAGTCGCAAGATTGATCTCTTCTAATGCCAGACCATTCAGATTCGAATTCAGCAGGATATTCAACTTCAACATCGTCTCATTATCAAGCGGTTCTGATACCGGAATGATCTTATTCTTGACCATGTTGCCCTCTGTGACGATCACTGCAAGGATCTGTTCCTCATCCACATTAGAGAGCTGAATGAACTTCACTTTGTTCCGATGATAACTCGGCGCTGATACCATTGTTGCATAGTTGGTATTGGCTGCCAGAACTTTTGCAACCTTCTGCAGTACCTGTTCCATCTTCTCGGTGTGTTCGATGACAAACTGTTTCATGTCATCCACTTCCCGGTTCTTCTCTTCCATCAGATGATCTACATAGAAGCGGTAACCTTTATCGGAAGGAATCCGTCCTGCCGAAGTATGCGGCTGTAAAATGTATCCTAATTCCTCAAGGTCTGCCATCTCATTTCGGATCGTTGCTGAACTTAAATTCAGGTCTGTATACTTTGAAATGGTTCTTGAACCAACCGGTTCACCTGTTTCCAGATAGTTGCGGATGATAGCATTTAAAATTTTCGTTTTACGTTCGTCTAATTCTAATTCTTCCATTCACTCACTCCTGCTTCTGGAAATATCATAATTGCCCAACAACGCTTGTCACTGAACAATTATCTGTGTGTTTTTAGATTTGTTAGCACTCATTTGATTGGAGTGCTAATATCTATGTACCTAACATAGCACCATCCTATTTTTTTGTCAACAGTATTTCTGATGTTTTTTGAAGATTTTTTGTGAAAAAATTGTGTCCTGCCAGAGTTTAGCGGTCGTAGTGTCGCAGATTTTATGGTGCTTTCTTAGGTTTTGAAGTGCATATATAAATGTCCGTTCACAAGGCAATTTTATATGTAATGAAAAAGAAAAACGTAGGATTGTAAGTGTGATTGTGGTAGAATTATGTTTAGTAATGAATTTATAAAATCAGAACTTGAGGAAGGGAGCGTGATTGTATGAAAAAGAAGCTATCTGTTATGACTGTAATCATTTTGGCTCTTGCGATATGCGTATCGGCATGGTTTTATGGGTACTACAATCGCAAAAGCAACGACAATCTTCCCACTCTGACGGCAATCGCAGAAATGAGTGAAGCCGATGTTAATAGCCTTTTGCCTGGATACCATATTGACCAGCTTAGAGAGGTATGGGGGAAGCCTGATACCAGTGAAAACAGCACTGCATGTTGGAAACTTGGGAATGACACTACTCTCGTTGTAAGTTATAAAAATAATGGTATAGTTGCGATTTGTGGACTTAAAGACGATAGCGGTGCCTCCATAGGAGAATAACAAATTCCAGTTTGATAGCCCGGCTGATTTTTCGAAATAGTTATTTGAAAAAGTCGGAGTCGGCCCATCAACCAGTTATGTACGAAAATAAAACGAATATATATTTTGATCCTGCACAGAATCGTGCAGGGTCATTTTTGTTGATATGTTCTGAAAAATGCTATCCGCGTGGCATGGCTACTTGATGTATGTCAAGTGCAATGAACTAAAAATAGTGATTGTGGAAAAAAATCAAGAGAACGTACTCTTATAGTATAGAGCAGCAACGCTCATACAAGGATGGCAAGTGTACCATTGTTTTTGTACATTTCCCTTATGAATTTGCCCCTTGTACAATGAAAGAACAAGGAGGCGTTCGAAATGACAGACTATATTGGGAATTACAAGAATCGACCGCGCAGGGTGGTGTTTTATGGCCGCGTTTCAACAGAACATGAGGAACAGCTATCTGCGCTGGGAAATCAGATGGAATGGTATACAGACCTTGCATTACGCAATCCCAACTGGACCGTTGTAGCGCAGTACATAGACGAAGGCATAACCGGTACCCAAATGAAGAAACGTCCATCATTTATGCGGATGATAGAGCACGCAAAGGAACACCGCTTTGACTTGATTGTCACCCGTGAATTGTCGAGGTTTGCGCGTAACACGGTGGATGCGTTGAATGCTACGCGAGAACTGAAGCAATACGGCGTGGAAGTCTATTTTGTAAATGATGGCATCTGGACAATGGACGGTGATGGAGAAGTTCGCTTGACCATTATGGCGAGCATTGCCCAAGATGAAAGCCGCAAGACCAGTGAGCGCGTAAAAGCCGGACAGAAGATGAGCCGTGAGAAAGGTGTACTCTATGGCAGCGGTAATATTATCGGTTATGACCGTGTGGATGGAACTTATGTAATCAATGAGGAACAGGCGGCAACGGTGCGAAGAATCTTTAATCTGTACGCCGAGGGGCACGGAGAAACGACTGTTGCCAAAATGCTTATAGAAGAAAACCGCAAGGATGGCGGTGGTGGCCTGAGCTGGACGGCAAGCAAGGTATCACGGGTACTCCGCAAGGCCACTTACAAGGGCTATATGACCTATAATAAATCCCATATTGATGACTTCCTCAGCCATAACCGCATCAATCACAGCGAGGAAAACTTTGTTCTTGTAAAGGGAAACTTTGAGCCAATCGTCTCAGAGGAGCTATGGGAAACCTGCAATCAGATCCGCAGTAAGCGAGCTGCATTTGTCAAAGGAAAAGATGGTCGTGCCCATAAATTTGGTGTGTCCTTTCCGCAGAACAAATGGACGAAAATTCTGTTTTGCGATTGTGGGATGCGATTCCAAATCGAAGGCTACGATAAAACGGCCAACGGTGGGAAAAATATGCGGCTTATCTGTGCACGGTCGAAAATGTTCAAAAAGAAAGATGTCGCCAGAGCACTGAACGGCATTCCTTGTCCGGCACCATACGCATCTGAATGGAAGCTGGAATTGATGGCAAGGGAAGTGTTCCGTACAGTTTGGAAAGAAAACGCCGAGGATATACTGGGTCTTTTGCGGATGTTGGATGCAAATCTGAACACAACCGGCACACCGAATGATGGAAACCAGCTGGAGAACAAGCTCTCTGCGCTGAATGAGGAATTGGACGATCTTGTCAGCCAGCGGGCAAGCCGAAGCATAACTATGGATGATTTCTTAAGCAGAAGTACGGAAATCAACAATGAGATTATAAATGTCGAAGGCTTACTGCAAAGTTCCATACAGGAACAGCGTCCTAAAGCAAGGTTAGATATGCACAGCATCGAGGCTGCACTCAGCGATGATGCCTCTTTTCCGGATGGTAAAATAGAGCCGGGCTTTCTGGACAGGTATGCCAACCAGATTGTAAAAAGCAATAACCGCTACATTTGGATGTTGCAGTTGATGAATGTGCAGCAGATCATGCCTATCCAATCGGAAAGGCAGCCGATAGCGATGGTTACCTATAAAAGTGGCGTTCCCTATGATTTTGAGCAAGAGCAAATCGGTAAGCAGGATAAAGAAAGTGCTGGACCCGATTGCGCGACAATATGTCGTCCACAGGATTTCTTTTTGAACATGAGCCGAACCAAAAGAAAGCGTAAGTTGGTGGAATGGCTGGAAAGCTGTCAAGAAAATCAGGTGAGCGTGCTGGATGAAAAGATACCACTTTTGAGTTTTGCGGTTGACTTTGTGACAGCCTATGAGTATCAGAAAGCGCGTGGGATTAAGATCCACCCCGGTTTGTGGAAAGATATGCGTGTGGATATATTTCTGGTAAAAAAAGAAAATTGAAAAAGTTGTGGAAAAAATCCGATTCGCTGTTCTCTTATGTATTAGGAGGTTCCAAACCTCCGAAAAAGTGAATAGCGTCCTCTGCTGTACCGCATTGGGGAAGCAGCGCCATGACTGGATTCCACGAGCGTGCCAAGATGCGAGAAAACATATCGCATGGCTGCAAAGCGATGCGAGACAAAGCGCCGGGAAGGGTTGCCTGTCTGGAATTTGCAGAGGGAGAGAAACGCACAGCTATAACGACAGATCGTGCCGTGGAGGAAATACTTCCACGGCATTATTGTGTCGTTATGGAATGACGCTAGATTTGCTAATTGAATCAGTAAATGGTAATATTATAATTCGGATGAGGAATAGACCGTGATGGCAACTATTCGGGAATTCCGAATGGTTCAAACAGATGACATCTGACAGGTTCATCGAAGGGAAATTATCGCAATTTGTGGCTTATTGCGCCTTTCGAGTTTTATCTGCATATATTTTTGAAGATTATATGCAGAAAGCAGGATTCCATGTGGCAAAATTTAATCATCGTCATAGCAGATGAGGTGTCTGCGATGATAGATCATGCTATGAAAGAAATCCCTGCTGCGGCGCTTTTGTACTATTATATATAGGGTAGGGAAATTTCCAACTTGCTATTTGTATCGATAAATGGTACTATATGACTATACTAATGTCATTTGAATGGTTAGAAATAAATGACTTCTGAAGGAGGCTTTGGCGAAATGGGAAGATTCGTGAATCCGGATAATAGTGCGTTTCAAGTTGCACTGAATTCAAAAATTTATATGGATAAAACGGGTCTGCTGGAATATACCAACAGCGTTCTTGATACACCAGAAGCATATATCTGCAATAGCCGCCCCCGGAGATTTGGTAAGTCCTATACGGCTAATATGCTGGCAGCCTATTACAGCAAAGGCTGCGATTCAGAAAAGATGTTCGATGGGCTTACAATCGGCAAGAGTAGCGACTTCAAAAAGCATCTCAACAAGTATGATGTGATCCATATAGATGTACAATGGTTTTTGTCCAGTTGTGCAGACATCAAAAGTATTATATCCTACATTACGCAATCGGTTTTGGAGGAACTAAAAGAGTACTACCCTGAAGTTCTTCCTAACGAAGTGTTGACATTGGCGGACGCTTTGTCGCGCATCAGAAACTCGACCGGTCAGAAATTTATTGTGATTATTGATGAATGGGATATTCTGATCCGAGATGAAGCAACCAATAAGGCTGTTCAAGAAGAATATATCTATTTCCTGAGAGGCTTATTCAAAGGTACAGAGCCGACAAAATACATTCAGCTTGCATACCTCACCGGCATTCTGCCAATCAAAAAGGAAAAAACGCAGTCGGCCTTGAATAACTTCGATGAGTTTACCATGGTCAGTGCCGGCACGTTGGCACCTTTCATTGGCTTTACGGAAGAAGAAGTTAAGAATCTTTGCGAGGAGTACCACAAAGACTTTGACAAGGTAAAAAAGTGGTACGATGGTTACTTGCTGCGGGATTACCAAGTTTATAATCCCAGAGCTGTTGTCAGCGTTATGCTGAAGGGAGAGTTTAAGAGCTACTGGTCGGAAACGGCTTCCTATGAAGCAATCGTTCCCCTTATCAACATGAACTATGATGGGCTGAAAACGGCAATCATTGAAATGCTTTCCGGTGGGGAAGTTAAAGTAAACACGGCTACCTTCAAGAACGATACCGTTAATATCCAAAGCAAAGATGATGTTTTGACATATATGATCCATCTTGGCTACTTGGGATATGACCAGAACCGAAAAACAGCGTTCGTTCCGAATGAGGAAATCCGGCAGGAATTGACACTTGCGGTGGAAAGCAAGCATTGGAATGAGATGTTGCTGTTCCAGCAGGAGTCTGAGAAGTTGCTGGATGCGACATTGGATATGGATGGCGATGCAGTAGCCACTCAGGTTGAGAAAATCCATGATGACTATGTTTCTGCCATCCAGTACAACAATGAAAACTCCTTGAGCAGCGTCTTGGCGATTGCATACCTGAGCGCTATGCAATATTACTTTAAGCCGGTTCGAGAGCTGCCCACAGGCAGGGGCTTCGCAGACTTCGTTTTCGTACCAAAACCGGAGTACCGAAATGACTATCCGGCGCTTGTTGTGGAGTTGAAGTGGAACCAAACGGCGGAGACTGCGATGCAGCAGATTAAGAAAAAGAAATATCCGGATTCGCTGCGTGGCTATACAGGAAATCTTCTCTTGGTAGCTATCAACTATGACAAGAAAACGAAGAAACATCAGTGCCTTATTGAAAAAGTAGTATAAAGATCATGCCGTGGAAGGAACCTTCTTCCACGGCTTTTCTATACCATGATTGAGTCATTGACTTGTACATTTTGAAAATACTGAATGCAGTGTTATACTGATGGGGAAGGAGGGAAAACCGATGCAATATGATAAAGCAGACCAGCAAAACTGCCCGCGCAGAGTTGTGTTCTATGGGCGCGTGTCCACGGAACTTGAGGCGCAAATATCAGCACTGAAAAATCAAATGAACTGGTATCTGGAGCTTGCAGAACATCATCCGAATTGGACGGTGGTTGGGCAATACGCCGATGAAGGAATCTCAGGTACTGGCATGAAAACCCGACCTTCTTTTATGAAGATGCTGCGAGATGCCCGGAAAAAGAAGTTTGACCTAATCGTGACCCGCGAGGTTTCCCGTTTTGCCCGAAACACGGTGGATACTTTGGTTACGACCCGTGAGCTGAAACAGTACGGCGTTGAAGTGTACTTCGTCAATGATGACATCTGGACGATGCGTGGCGATGGAGAAGTTCGCCTGACCATTATGGCAAGCCTTGCGCAAGATGAAAGCCGTAAAATGAGTGAACGCACCAAGGCGGGCATTCAGACGTCACAGAAAAAAGGCACCTATGTTGCGGGACCGACACCGTTTGGATATAAGCGTGATAAAAAGGCTCATACGCTTGTGGTGCAGGAAAGTCAGGCAGAGACTGTCAGAAAAATTTTTGCTTGGTATGCTGATGGCATAAATGGCACCGAGATAGCCCAGACACTAACGCAAGAAGGCGCACCGAATAAATCCGAAATGCCACAATGGAGCGCGCGTCAGGTTCTCTCAATCACCAAGAATACGATTTATAAAGGGTATTTGACATACAACAAATCGCATATTGATGATTTCCTCAGCCATAAAAGCATCAAGAACAGCGAACAGGATTACATTCTGGTGAAAGGCAGTTTTGAGCCAATCATTTCAGAGAAACTATGGGATAAATGTCAGCGCCGCAGACATGCATGGCAGTCGTACAAAGACGGCAATATAACGCAGGCTTACTTGTATGGAAAGAGCGAACACGCCGACAAATGGGCTTGCCGCCTGTTTTGTGGCTGCGGAGCCAGAATGCGGGCGTTCCGCGCAGAGAAAGGCATTGTTCGATATATCTGTTATCAGCGGTCGCTGAGGAATGTAGCCCCCAAATGCAGCGCCCCCAATGTGCAGGCATGGAAGCTCGAATTGATGGCGCGAGAAATCTACAAAAACGTTTGGCAGGATCACCGGCAGGATATTTTAGAAGAATACCAGCAGGAACAAGAAAACGGAGCTGCTAATAGTGAAAAGGTAGAGGAAGCACTCAGCTGGCAAGAGTCGTTCCCAAACGATGAAATCAGCCGGGAATTTCTGGACAGATTTGTGCCGAGAATATTCTCCATCGATGGACAGAAATTCATCTGGGAAATAAATCTATTTCAAGAGCCATGCACTGTTCAATGCAATGTGCGCGGAACGTACAATTACCATTCGATTTCGGCGGAAAAAATCATGCCGGGAAAAACAAAAGCGAAGAAAGGGGATGGGGCCGTCAATAGGATACTTGAGGATGCAAACAGTACGCGCTTTTGGGTACATACCTATGATGACGACCCAATAAGCAGGCAGCTATCAAGTCGCCTCGCGGCTGATTTGCCAGCGAGTATAACCATTAAGTTGAATTACGAACAGGCTCGCGCCTGTAGAAATTCGCGTGGTTACGTACTTTGGCCGGGGAATTGGAAAGACCTGACAGTTAAGGTTCTTCTATAAATCCTATCAAGTCCCGAATTGCTTGTATCTGCAATTCGGGACTTTTTGTTTTATTTTGCCCCATTTTGTACATTTTCCTGAAAATGTACACGGTTTGATGGGTCAGACAAAAAAAGCGCACACCCCTCGGTGTGCGCTCGGATTTCACGTCTGCGTCGATTCCCGCAGGCTTACCTGGTAACCCAACTCCATGCGGGTTTCAACAGGCTGCCCCTGCAAGGCGTACAGCAGCTGCTGCGTTGCTTTTAAGCCAAGGATATCCGCATTAAACTGCACGGCGGAGATGGGCGGCACGGTATTGACCAGATTCTCATTATCATACAGCGACGCCAGCCGGATATCCTGCGGCACGCGCAGGTTCAGCTGCTTGAGCATATTCAGAGTCAGCTGTGCCAGCCGTTCGTCCATGCACAGGATGCAATCCGCCCCGCGCTCTACAGCCTGCTGCACAGCCTCCATGCGCAAATCGTCGCTTTCCAGCTCCAAAAACAGCAGGCTTTCGTCAATTTTTTGCCCCATCTTGACATAAGCCTGGCGGAAACCCTCCAATCGGGATTGGTTGACGGTGTACAGCATACTGCCGCCCAGCAGCGCGATATGCTTCATGCCCTTCATCAGCAGCAGACTGGTCATCTCACGGCAGCCGCCCACCTGGTCATGGTCAACGGAAAGTACCTGATCGTCCTCCGGCTGACCGATGGCGACAAACGGCACCTTGCGCGCCTTCAGCAGCGGGATCAAGGGGTCACGCTCCAGTGTGCGGGTCAAGATCAGACCATCGATTTTGCGGTTATCCAGCAGTCGTTCCACAGGACGGGTTTCGTTTTCGCCCACCAGCGTCAGCAGGACATCGTAGTCGGAATCCCCGGCAACCTGATAGACAGAGCGCATCACCTTGCGCAAAAAGGGCAGCTCAAAGTCGGAAAATTGCGTGGAAATCACCAGCGAAATATTGTAGGAGCAGCGCTTCACCAGCCCGCGCGCCATCATACTGGGGGTATAGTTATGCTCTTTTACATAGTCCAGCACGCGTTGGCGGGTTGCTGCGCTGATGCGCCCGTTGCCGGATATGGCACGGGACACGGTTGTATTGGATACGCCAAGCGCCTGCGCGATTTGCGTGATATCGATCGGCTTGTCGTTCTTCGGCAAAGGTGACATGGTTTTTCATCTCCGATATGTATTTACTTTTATCATAATCGTTTTTTGCCGAATCGTCAATTATTTCTTGCGTAAAGCTTCCCCTTGCACAGCCCTCACACCGTTCGTCTGCACAGTTTTTTGCGTAATTTACGGCACAGGGTCTGTATCTCCCGCGCGGTTTCGGCGGTGCATGGATCGGGCGCAAACTGTGCCGCCTGTACGGCATCCAGCAGGTGCTGCACGGTTTCGAGGTCCGTCTGCGGGCAATGCGTTTGCAGAAATTCCGCAAATGCCGCTTCGTCAGAGGACACCTCCGCCGCCAGCCCACAGCGCCGCATCTTGCGATGGAGCGCACAAAATTCTGCCTGCACGGTCTGCAAAGGTGTGCGCCTTGCACGGCGCAGAAGTGCCAAGGCCAAGACGAGCAGCAGCAAAACCGTAGGCAGCACCCACAAAAGCGGGACGCTTTGCGGCGTTTCGGCAGGGGAGTCGGCCTCCTGCCGTGCGAGCAGGGGTGTATCACTGTCTGCGGCATTTTGCCCTGCCTGTGCGGCATCGGCGGCAAGCTCGCCCTCGGTCAGTTCGGCTGTCATACCGGGGGTGACCTCCAGCGGCGTCCAGCCCTGCCCGGAAAGGTAAATCTCTGCCCAGGCGTGGGCGTTATCATCCTGCAAAACGGCACGGCAGCTGCCGTCGCCCGCAGCGGTAAACAGACTTTGCGGTGCGGCGTAGCCTACCACATATCGGGCGGGCAGCCCCACCATGCGGCACAGCAGCACCGCTGCCGAGGCAAACTGTGTGCTGCTGCCCGCGTGGCTCTCGCTCAGGAAATACAGCAGCGGGTCGGTGTCGTCGGGTGTCTCGGCGTCAGCGCTGTAACGGCAGTGCTCGTTCAGCCAGCTGCGCACCAGTGCGCGTCGGCCATCGATGTCATCATCCCTGAGTTTGCGCTCCTTCACCAGCGCAGCCAGTTCCTTGTCTATGGCATCGTACCCGGCACCGTCGGGCACATCCAGGCAGCGCGCACGAACATATGCGGCGTAGGCGCTTTCCAGACGGTCCAGCACCCCCGCGTCATCATCGTCACGGGCCGCCAGCAGCTCCTCTGCCTGTTTGCGCGGAAAATAGTAGAACATATCGTCCTGCACGGTCTGCCCCGCTATGGCTCCGTCGCCGTCCGGCGTGTAGTAGTCGTTAAAATATGCGTTGTACGGCGCAAACGTGTAGGCATCGTTTGCATGCAGACGATGTACGGTCATTTGCTGCGGCTGTGCGCCGCTGTATGCCGCGCGCAAAAACGGCAGGTTCGCAATGGCAAGCCGCCCGTCGCCGTCGGTTTTCCAGTTTGCTGCGGCACTGTCGAAGGCGGCGGCATTCCCTGCCTGCCAGCCTGTGCCGTCATAGTCCAGGCCGATAAACCCGCGCAGGTAGACGGTCTCCTCCGGCTTGGCGTCGGTCGTGACCATTATATCCTCCAGCCCCGTCAGCGCCAGGCCGTCGCCCCGTGTCAGGCTGCCGTCCTCCACGCCGCCCGCAGCAGCGCTGACATGGAAATTGAGTGCCCCGCCGCTGATTTTCGGCAGCCACTCGATCGCCGCGCTCAGCCCGGCCGCGCAGACTTTGTCGGTCACAGGCTGCAGCGCGTTCAAGGGCAGCATCAGCACGGGGCGCAGTGCCAGGGCAGGCAAAAACAGCACCGCGCAAATGGCAGCCATGCCGACACCGGCCAGCCTTTGGTTTGTGCGGTGGGTCTGCAGGTTGGCGGCATAGACAGCGGAATCCTTGCCGCGCCACAGCCGTTTGCGCACCAGCGACCGCGCCGCCGCACAGCTTCCCAACCAGCCCGGCAAAAGCAGCAGCCAGCCCAAAACGGCACGGCCCGTCCCCGCCAACAGCGTGAACACCACGATCGGCAGAAGCACCGCCCCCAGCAGCAGCGCGTCGGTGTGGCGGGCTGTCAGCGTGGCCAAAAACATTGTAAACGGCACTGCCGTCAGCAGCGCAAACAGGCCCATCTGCGCCGAAACCGGCGAGGCGGACACCACAAAATTTGCGTTGAAGCGTGTATTCAAGCACAGCCTGACGGCATCCGCGCACTGTGCCGCACCGGCCAAAAACGGCTGCTGCACGGCAAACAGCAGCACCAGATACCCCACGGCCAGTGCCAGCGCCGCGCCGTAACGGCCCGCCTTGGAAAGCGGGACGCGGTGCAGTGCCGGCCACGCCGCACACAGTGCCGCCACGCCGAGCCACACCCAAATCGGCAATGCCAGTGCAAACGCACCGTTCAGTGCCGTCAGCAAGCCCAAGGCCAGCAGTTCCGAAATCAGCAGATCCGCCGCCGTTTCCGCCATGGGGTGGGCAGCGGCCTTGGTGCGGGGCAGCAGCACACGGTCCACAAATACCAGCCCCGTAGCGGGGTCGGTGTCCTTGCGGCGGGTCAATCTGCGCAGCCGCTTTACGGCGGCCTGCCCAAAGTGCAACAACTGCTGCTGCGGCGCGTTGGCCCCCTCTGCCAAAACGCTGCCCGCAGGGTCAGCGCGGTAGGCTGCGCCCAACGGCTCGCGAACGGTCAACTCGCCCACGCGGGCGGTCAGTTTCCAGTGGATCAGCTTCGGTGAATCGCCTGCACGGTAGGGGCGCAGATCATAAACGCCGTCGGTCAAATCGCAGCCCGCCGCAGTCACTTTTTCGGCGCAGTTCTGCGGTTTTGTGCCTGCGCCGTCGTCCTCGCCCTCGGCGGGGGGCAGCACACACAGTTCTCTGCTTTGGGGCGGCACGGCGCAGTGCGCGGCAAACAGCCCCAACAGGTCGCGCACGGTGGCTTCCCGCACACGGAACCGCCACAGACCGCTTTTTGCTGCGCGCAGGGTCACGCGCAAATCGGCACACTGATGCGGGGCCAGCATCGCGCCGCAGGGCAGTTCAATGGCCGTTCCGCTTTCGGCGTCCACAGCCTGCAAAACGACACGCAGCTCCGGCATGGGCCGCCGCCCGTTGTTGTGCAGTTTCACCAGTACGGCAAAATCCTCGTCGGGGTGCACGGGGCGGGCAGGCAGCTGCAGCGTTACCGTCACATCCCTGCGCAGTGTGCGGACATACCACGCCAAAAAGCCGACCAGCAGCACCGCCAGTGCCGCCAAAAAGACCGCAAACGACGTGCGGCTGACCGCTGCCGCGGCAAACAGCACGGCCAGCAGCAGCGCGCAGCCCACCTTACCTGCCATGGAACGGTTTCTCCGGGCGAGGGCGCGGCACGGTGTGCAGAACATCGTCAAGGATATTCTGCACTGTATCGCCGCCGGTGCGGGCCTGTTCGGTCAGGCGCAGACGGTGGCGGGCCGCATCGGCAAAAATCGCGGTAATATCCTGCGGGGCCACATAATTGCGCCCGCCCAGAAAAGCCGCCGCGCGCGCCATACCGGCCACTGCCAGCGACGCACGGGGCGAAAGCCCCAGCGTCAGGCGGCTGTCCTGCCGCGTCGCGCGGGAGAGCTCCACGATATACCGTCTGATTTCATCGCTCATATATACTTCGTCTACCTGCTGCTGCATAGCCAGCAGGTCGTTTTTGTCCATCACCGGCTGCACACGGTCCAGCAGGGCGCGGCGCGGCTGGCGGGACAAAATCTCCATTTCCGCCTCCGCATCGGGGTAGCCCATGACCACGCAGACCATAAAGCGGTCCAGCTGGGATTCCGGCAGCATCTGCGTACCCACCGAGCCGACGGGGTTTTCCGTTGCAAAAACGGTAAACGGCTGCGGCAGAACGCGCGTCACGCCGTCCACCGTGACGGCGCTTTCCTCCATGACTTCCAGCAAGGCGGACTGGGTGCGGGCGCTGGTACGGTTGATTTCATCGGCCAAAAACAGGTTGCACATCACCGCGCCGGGGTGGTACACAAATTTGCCGGTTTCCTTTTGGTACAGCGAGAACCCCACAATGTCGGACGGCAAAACGTCCGGCGTAAACTGCACGCGGTTTTGGGTCAGGTCCATAGCGCGGGCAAACGCCTGTGCCAGCGTAGTTTTGCCCACGCCGGGGATATCCTCAATCAGCACATGGCCGCGGGCCAGTATCGCCATCATGATTTTCAGCACGACTTCCGGCTTGCCCAGCACCGCCGTGCTTACCTCGGCTGTAACGGCCAGCGCCTTTTCGTTGATATTCTGCATGGGTCAATCCTTTCTATGCCTGCGCCAAATCAGCATACAGCCGATCACGGCGGCAATCAGCAGGCATCCCGCCCACAGGGCGTTATTTTCCAGCCAAATCATCCAGTTGGAGTACGCGCCGCCCGCGTTTTCGCCGCCGCCCTCGTGGGGCAGGGGAGTGATACTTTCGGGGGTGACTTCCTCCAGCGCGGAGGTACCGTCGGCCTCCACCGTCACTTGGCGCGGTGCGGCGTCCCAGGTTTCGTCACACTCGGCCAGGTCTGCCGCATGGGTGGCGGCCTCTGCGTCGGGGTCGCGCTCGGCTATCACCAGGTAGCGCTGGGTGTTTTGGGTGTAGGGGTGGCAGGTCGTCAGGGTAAGCAGGTCGCGGCCGGGCTGTATCAGCACGGCGTTTATGTCGTCCGGCTGTATAATTTTCAGCTCGCACACACGGTAAACCAGCGTGTCCCACGGCGTTGTCATAGTAATTTTGTCGCCGATTTGTATCTGCTGCACGTTGCGCAGCATTTCCGCGCCGTAATAGCCGCGGTGGGCGGCAATGACGGTGTTGGTGTTTTCGCCGCCCAGCGGCATGGAGGTCTGCCCCAGCAGTGCGCCGCCGCGGGCCATGTTGGCCGCGTTGGCCCCCAGATAAACAGGCAGTTCCAAGTCCAGACGCGGTATCCACAGCGCGGCGATAACGTCGTCGGGCAAGCCGCAGCCCGTCAGGTCAAAGGCGGGGGTCTCGTAGGCAAAGGGGTCTTTCAGGCCGCTTTGGCCTTGGGCAAAAAGCTGTTGGTTGTAGGCCAGAAACGCGTCGTACAGTTCGGGGTAGGCGCGCGCGGGTTCGGCGGCGGAGGTTTCGGGCGCGGCGGGGGCGGCAGCTTCGGCGGCCTGCACAAATTTTTGCACGGTTTTTGTGCTTTTCTGCTCCGTCAGATATCGGCTGACCGTGGGCTGCAGCATCAGCCCAACGCCCAGCAAAATTGCCAGCCATGCAAAAATTTGCAGAAACAGGCGTTTCATCAGTCTTCCTCCTCACGCTTTTTGCAGCGGTGCAACAGCAGCAGCAACAGCAGCGCCTCGCCGCCGATAACCACACTGCCCGTCACGCTGATCCACGGCCAGGCGTCCACAATGCGCTTTACCACGTTGCCGGTATTCAGCTGTTGGTACTGCACGGTCTGCGGCGTGTCGGGCTGCTCGTCCTCTCCGGTATACGGCACACGGGCGCCGCGCACAAGCATACGGTGGGTGTTGATGGCATAGGGTGTGCAGGTGACCAGCGTGCAGTAGTCCCCGCCGGGGATAATTTCCAAATCCTCGGTGTTTTCCGGCTCCACGACCTTGACCTGGTCTACCTGATACGCCAGCACCTCGTCCATGATGTGGAGGTAAAAACGGTCGCCCTCGCTCAGCTTGTCCAGGTCGGTAAACAGTACCGCCTCGGCCAGACCGCGATGCCCCGTCAGCACACTGTGGGTGCCCGCGCCGCCCAGCGGATAGCTGGAGCCTTCCAGATGTCCGACGCCCTTTACCAGCACATCGTCGCTTGTGCCCTCATAAATGGGCAGGTTTACGTCAATTTTGGGTATGGTAATGTAGCCAAGGCTCTCGCCCACGTCCAGCATGTCCACATAGCTTGTGCCGATGTCGTCCGCTTCGCCCGCCGCGTCGCGGTCAATGGCATTGTTCAGCTGTTGGTTGTAGCGGCGCGCAGCCTCCTTGGCGGCGTCGATTTTCTCGGCGTCCATCGACTGCACGTTGTCGTTGTAGCTTTCAATGACCGAGCTTGCGTGGCGCTGTGCCACCGCGTTGCTGACAACGGGGTACATGGCCACGCCGATGCCGGAGACGATCATCAGCGCAGCAAAGCCAAGTTTTAATTTGACGGTGGTTTCCATTGCAAAGAGCCTTTCTGTAAAGGGTTGACGCACTGCCACAACCGCCCATAGGGGAAGAACCGTTTCCGGCCCTTCCCCTATGGATTACCCGTTTATTTTGCTGTGGGTGTTTGGATGGTGTGCATTACGCACGGTTGGATTTCTTTTTCAGGCTGAACAGAACGCCGACGCCCGCCAGAACCAGCAGCACACCGATACCGCTGAACAGCAGCGTACCGAAACCGCCGGTGACAGGCAGCGTAAAGCCCGCACGGTTGACAACATTAACCGTGTGCACGCCGATGTTCTGTTCATCGCCACCGGTAAAGGTTGTTGTCTTGGTAATCGTGCCGTCAGCGTCTTTTGTAAACGTCGTGGTTTCCTTAATGTTCAAGGTAACTTTGACAGGAGATTTCAGCAGGTTATAACCCTCGGCGGTCTTCGTTTCAACCAGGTAGTAGTCGCCATTGGCCAGACCGCCCTGCTCCAAATAACCGTCTTTACCACTTACTAACTTTTCTTTGTTGATCTGGGTCCATTTCTTGCTGGCATCCAAGCCCAATGCCCTTGCGGCATCATCCTTTACGGTACCGTTCGCATCTTCTTTGTACAGGTCAAACTCGACGCCTGACAGTCCTTTTTGGGTATCATCGGCAGTTTTATGCACCTTTACTTTGAAGGTGTAAACAACAGCTTCGTCTTTCGTTTCTTTCTTGTCTTCTTCTGTCGGGTTGCCCTTGGGGTCTACACCGATTTTGTTGGTGTAGACGAGAGAAGCAGAGTTTGTGTTGCCCGTCGTGGTCTGGTCTGCCGTATCCTGTAAAGTTGCAGTATACTTGATAATGATGTCTTTTCCGATATAAGCAGCCATCTTATCAGGGACAAAGGTAACGGTAAAGCCGTCGCCGCTATTGGCAACAGTATATGCCTTTGTCTCCACAGCGGCATTATTACACTGGACGCTAAAGTTGTTCTCCGTGCCGTCAAACTTCAGGTTGGTCGGCGTATCGGTAACGGTAAAGGTCTTCAGTTTCGCGATATTCTGCGGTACAGTTACCGTAATCTGGTACGGAACATGGTCACCGATGCTGTAATCCGTATGGTTCGTGAGTGTACCGTTTTTATCCGTTATCCGTTTTTCAATAGCAGTGCCTTCATTGATAACAGGAATTTCGATTGCCGCCGCAGCATCTCCGCCGTTGTACTGGATTTTGCCCTCTTTGGTTACCACAAATTCAATGGGTGTCTTATCGATAATGTAGGGGGTATTTCCTTCAATGGACTGCTCGATAAAACGGTATTTACCCTGGGACAGACCACTTACAGAGACAATGCCCGATTCGTTTGTAGTCAGATTGAAATCGGCATTGTCCGACTCGCTCTTTGTTGCGGGCTTCCATGTGCTATCGGTGGCATTAAACTTCTCCAAAGTAAAGGTTACACCTTTGAGTGGGCTTGCGGCACCACCGCCAACACGAGCTGTTTTAAGAATCTTCACTTCGCCATAAGCCGTGCCGTTTTTGGGATAAACGTGGATATCGTACAACCACTCGTTGAGGTTGCTTGCCTTCGTCATAGGAACCGAAACAAGAAACGGCTTCACAGGGCTTGTAACCTTATCGGGGGTAGCCGTCTCAACCACAACATACAAGCCAAGCTCAAGGGAGTTGAAAGTTGCAAGGCCCTTTTCGTCAGTCGTTTGTGGTAGAACAAAAGGGGTGGAATAAGACTGACCCTCTTTGATTGCATCTTCGGTATCGTTCAGATAGTCCTCAACCTTAACCGAGGAGACGTTACTTAAACCGTCGTAATAAGCCTGAAGCTGGGTACGATTCATAACCTGATAAATGCTGAATGTAGCACCTTCCAATGGTCTGGCGGTATCAGTAGGAACATTTTTCTCATCTGTATTTTCGCCGGTGCTTTCCTTTGTGTCATTTCCATTATATTCATATTTATGAATCGTAATAGAGCCAGAGTTCTGTGTCCAAACATCCGTCGGCGTCGTGTCGTCTGCCGCCATGGCGGGCATGGCGCAAAGGCTCAGGGCCAGGGCGGCGCTGAGGACTGCGGTAAATAAACGTTTCAGTTTCATCTTGTTGCATACCTCTTTCTTTCTATGTTGTTTTGTGTAGAGGGCTTTTTTAGGGGGTTCAGGAATGTTTGCCCCCTTTCTTATTGTATCGGAACACCAGCACCAGCAGCACAGCCACCAGCGCGGGCAAACCTATCAGCAGCCACAGGCTGGGTGCGTCCGCGCCCGTGTGCGGCAGGGTAAAGCCCTTGCGGTTGTAAATGGTCAGGGCAATGTTGCACACGCCGTCGGCATCTGTGGTTTTCGAGCCAAACGCCGCGCCATCGCGTAGGCATTGCCCGTCCGCTGTCAGCGTAAATTCGATGGGCTCGGCCAGCAGGGTGTAGCCCTCGGCGGTCTTGGTCTCGGTCAGGCGGTAGTTGCCGGGGGTCAGGGGCGTAAAGCTGCATTTGCCTTTGTCCGCGCCCTCGCTGCTCGTCACGCACGTATCGATTGTTTCAGCCGTGTTGTCATCGTTCAGCTTTTCCAGCTTGAACTCCACACCGCCCAGCAGGGGAGTGGGTGTACCGTCTATGCCCTTTTTGGTAAGGTTCAGGGCAAATTTCGGGTTGGTGCGCTGGTTGGTCAGGGTGATTTTGCCATCGGCAAGGGGGTTCTGCGATGCGGTGTAGGTGTATGTGCCAAGCGTAACCGTACCTTTTGCCGTAAATGTGCCTTTTTCGGTTGCACACTCCGCCACGCGGTACACATATTCGGGGTTGCCGGTGACGTTGACATCCGTCTTGTCCAGACGTTTAAACGTGTGCGTCCACTTCCCGGTCATATAGTTGTATTTCAGCTCGACAGCGCTCGTTGCATCTACCCACTCGCCGGTTGTGTCATTCACATGGCGGCGCTCCAGCTTGACCCAAATATCCGGCAGGTTGTTGGTCAGCGGTTTGCCCTTTGCATCCTGCCACTGCTTTTCCACCTCAATATCCATCAATTGGTGTGCCGTGTTGGTAAAGGTGGCGGTGACGGGTGTCGTATCGCTGGTAACCGTGCCGCGCACGCCGTTGTCCACGTCGAACTTTGCGTCAGTGGCTGTACAGGTTACGCTTTTCAGGCTGCTGTTAGCGGCGGGCGTTTCAACTACCCGGAAGCGTGTGCCAATGGGGATGCCGGTAATTTCCCAGCTTCCGCCAACTGGAATGGTATTGGTCATTTGTGGTACGCTGTCCGCGCTGCCCAAGCCGATACCGCCAACGTTGCTGAAGGTGACGGTAAACGTGTAGCTGCCTGTCAGCGGTGTTTCGTCGGTCGGCTGTTTCTTTTCAATTACCAGCTTACCGACCTTGACGGTGTTAATGAACTTGACCTTCAATTCGGGGAATTCTTCTTCCGGCGCGGCGTAACTGCGGAACACCAGCGTATTTGCGTTTGCGGGCTTGCTGCCGTCGTAGTTGCTGCCTGTTGATGGTGTGTCCGCCGTTTCGGTTCTGCCGTCCTCCGGGTTTGTGTTGTCGCCTTGCAGCGGGGTGGTGATTGTGCCGCTTACAGACGGACTTGTCCCCGCTGTGTTGACCAACGTCCCGTTCTCGTACACTTCCCAGCGGGTGTCGTACAAGGCGGTGTTTTCCGCCTCTTGCAGCGAGATATAACTGCCACGGCGGAACTGGTCCGTAAAGGTCACGGTTTCGCCGTCTTGCAAATCAAACGTGCCATCGGTGTCCACCGCCTGCGTGCCGCTGCTCGCTACGCTGGACGTAAATATCGCGCCGCTGGCGGGCATCAAGGTTTTGTTATTCACCGAGCCATAGTCCGGGATATCCGCTTGCTCTACCGAGAAGCCCACCGTTTTGTTTGCCACGGGCTTGGCGGTAAAAACAAAATTGCGGAAGTAAACCGTGCGCTCGTAGTCATCGCCAATGAGGATTTTTGAGAGTTTGCTCAGGTCAAAGTCCGTGTCCTTTGGCATTTTGTTCAGCTGCAGCTTGACCGTGACCCACTTGTCGTTTTGCATCACAACGCTGCCGCTGAGCATGGTGTTCAGATAGGACTTTTGACTGTTGGCATCGCAGCCCATCTTCTTGCCGTTGTTGTCCACCAAGGTCAGATACAGGTAGTTGGTGGACAGAACGCCGTCACCCGGGTTGCCCACGGCGTAAACGTCAAAGGACAGATAGTCGCGGTTTTCGATGTTGAGCGGGTTTGTCAGCGTCATAGTGCCGTAGCGCAGGTTGCGGTGTGCGCTGCCTTTATCATACCCTTGGGCGTACCATTTTACGGTTTGGTCTTTGTATGCTTGGCTGTCGCTGTCGGACGGAGCTTCGTCCTTTTTCATGGTTGTTTTGTCAGTATCGCTGCTGCTGGCGGTGAAATTGCTGCCGACTTCCACGGGTTTGGGGGTGCCGTTGTCAGCAATTGGTTTTGCGCCGTAATGCGTAGCCAAGTTTTGCAGGGTAAAGGTAAAGAGCTTTTGATCTTTAGCTGTAAATAAACCTTTGAACTCTTCGTTTACCTTGTCGACATTGACCTCCTTTTCAACCTGCAATTGGTTGCTGTCGGGGAAGTTGAACGCCACCGCCATGTTGGAGTCCCACATACCGCGCTCCATATAGAACATGGTCAGGGTGTGGGTGGTGCGGTTTTTGTCCAATTGGGTGGGCTTGTCTGTCGTCTTGGTGAACTTGATAGGGTTCTGGTTGAAGTAGACGGTTTTGTTGTTGGCATCAGTCGTGTAAGCCATGGTGTTGTCGTTGTCGGTGTTCTTATTGGAACTGACGTAGGGGGTTACGGTGTTGTCCTTGCCAAATTCCAGCAGACCGGACGCTTTGCCGTGCGCACCGCCGACATCCAGAACCAACTTGCCGTCAATGTAGACCCACACGTCATCGTCACCGGAGAAGAAGAACTTGATGGGGACTTTGGTGTTGGAATCATTACCTGCAACGACCTGACCGTCGTCTGTAAGCGTAAAGTCAAATTGCAGCTTGGCGCCAAAGCCGTAGTTGTATTGGGCGGCATTGGCATTGCTGGGAACCGTTTCGTTAAACGGAAAAAAGCCGTGGGTGGCGCCGCTTGATGGATTAATGTTTTTTGATTTGTCGTGCGTGGTGGGTTTGCCATTATCTTTGTGGGATTCCAGATAATACTTGCCGTTGGTTTGGTCCTGCTTCAGATACAGCGAGGCTTTGCTGCTGTCATAGTACCAATAATTGGCGTATTGTTCGGGGTCACTGGTATCTCCACTTTTAAAAACCGCGTCCTTTGTGAACGGGAAGGAAACATCCTTATACACCTTGCCCAGCACGGTGTTAAAGCTGTTTTTGCCTTGCAAGAATGCTTCATCAAAGTGCGGGTCAACCAGCGCATTTGTTGTGATGGAATCCTTGGCTCTTAACAGCGGCAGACCGTTTGCCGAACCGTCAGAAGTCTTGCTTTCTACAAGACCTTGGAAGGTGCGGGAGTAATCACCTTCAATCTTTTGCCCCATATCGTCATAGGTGGAGTTGTTTACCGCCATAAAGGTGTTGTATAATGCCCTTTGGGCTGGATCGCCGTTTGGATCGCCCCAGCCACACAGATTCATACCACCGGCAACAGTCGCGAAAAGCGCCCCGCTAGTCGGTTCGAAATGCCCGGTGTAAAGCGGGTATTTGACATTGCCGCTTTTCGAATAAGCACTGCTGAGGGCGCGGTCAAACTGCTCAAAAGTGACAAATCCGCGCTGGGAACCGCTGTCAACAGTCGGGGCGCTGTCACGGTTCAAGCCGTTCAGCTCGTAGTCGGTGTAGTAATCGTACAGGGTGCTGGTGATATACTTTGTATCCTTCTGTTGGGTAAAAGTGCCGCTGTTATCAATGTCCACAACGGTCGCGTTTTTGCCACTTTCGGCATCGCGGACAGAGGCTTTCTCGCCCCAGTAGCCGTCACGGCTGCCGCCCGTGTAGGCCGACGGGTCGCCGTCATCGGCAAAGAAGCAGGGGTCTTGCAGGGTTGGGGGGATTTGTGCCGTGCTGTACTTTTGGGTCTTGTTGTATGCGAAGTCGTTTGGTTCCTTCGTTGTGGAGAATTGCACCGCGGTGTAAGTGCCCTCAGGAATTTTGCAAGACCACAGCTTGCGTTTGGCGGGGGTATCGGGGGCGGGGTCGTCGGGGTCGGTGGCGGTGGTGTCCTGCGTCATCGGCAGCGATTTGACCACGCCGTCTGAATCCGTCAGCAAACAGTACAGGGTTCCGTCGTCGCCCGGCATGGCGGACTTCTCTATACCTTCACCTTCGCCCTTATAACTGTACTCGGACAGCGTGGCGTCAAAGTAAATCGTTTTGCCCTCGGTAAGCAAATCACTGGCCGTACTTGCCCAAGAATTTTCAGTACCGTTATAGACATAGCAATTTTGGGTTGTTAAGTCCAGTTTCTGGGCGGCTGGGGCGGAGCCTTCGGTGTAGTCCGTGGTGAAATCATACAGGGCGCTTTCTTGGCCATTGTCACCCCAAGCAAATTTTACAAACCGCGAATCATTGTCGGGGATCCGGATCTGCTGCGCGGCAAGTTTGCCCGCATCCACCGTGCCGATCGTTTGGCTGTCGGTTGGTGCCGGGGCGCCGTTTTCCAGCTTGTAAAATGTTGCGGTTACGTTGGTAAGCGCGGTGCCGCTTGCATTTTTGAAGTAAAGCGATGTGTCTTTGTAATAGTACTCCACGTGCGTCCATTGGGCGGCGTTGTAGGATTGATCCCTATTTTCGCCTTCAAGGTCATTTCCACTAAACCTTTTACCGGCAAGTTGGTCAATCGCCGTCCAGCGTATGTCTGCGCCGCTATAACCGCCTCCGCCAAAAGCAAAAATCTGACTATTCCAATTGCCATTTACAAAATACTGGAAAATAACTCGATAAAAACCGCCCTCAGGATAGTCTGTGGAACTCAGCGTGACGCTGAAAACCTTGTGACCGTTGACTACCGTTCCGGTATCAACCATGTTCTTTTTTAAGTCGGCAATATTTGTGTCAGAAGTGTTTGCCTTTTGTGCATAGAAAATAACCGTGCAATTTCCGCCATATGTACTATCGTATCTGCCGTCATCCTCAAAATAAATGGTTGTCGTAGCCGGGATAAAGCCCGTCGATACACTCGTGTCCGCTATCGTATCAGGTGTGTTCGCGTCATCGTTGTCAGGCGAATCATCCGCAGGTATAGTATCTTCTTCGTTGGGGTTGTCCCCGTCAGCAAAAAGAACATCTTGCTCTGTGTTGGTTTTTGCCGCCGTGGTTTCCTCTGCGTTGATGGCATGGTTTGGCGCGGCAGCCGTATCGGAAGTGTCCGCAGGGGTTTTGTTCGTCAAGGCTGGGTCGGCAGGGGCGGTGTCCGTATCGGCGGCGGGAGTCTGATTTTCTGCCGCTTCCTGGGTTTTGCCGTCATTGTTCGGAACCGCTGCTGTATTGTTTACCGTGTCTCCCGCTTCTGTTCCCGGCTCGTTCGCAGTGGGCGGGGTATCTCCTTTATCCGGAATCGTTTCCAAGTCGGATACAATAGGCTCTTGCGCAGGTTCTACACCCTCGCTTGACGTGTCTGCGGAAGGAATGGTCGGAATCGTTTCCGAACCTGCGTCAAAAAATAAAGCCCCATCCTCAGCTGCATAAACCGGCAGAGCCATACCGACCAGCAGGCACAGGGCGACAAGCAGTGCCGCCGCACGGTGCAGGATAGAAAATGCTTTCGTCATTTGCTTCGACTCCTTTTCTATATATGTGTATATGTGTGTTCTCACGATATATCGGGGGAACGCGCGCCATTCGGCGCGATTTTATGCGCTGCGCACATCTGGCCCGGAAACGGACTTTTTCCACAAGCTGAGCTGTATTTACAGTCTTTTTTGAGAATATAATCCGATGTGCAAACATTTGCGCTTACGTCGGGAAAAGTAAGACACGGTATGTTTGTTGTGTGCCTTTTTATAAAAAGCAGTATAATACTTTGGGATGAAAATTTCAATACGGCTACATTCAAGCAAGTGACTTTTGGCAGATTGCAAAATTTTGACTTGTCGAATTCGTCACAATGACAAGCGCTTTCGGCAGCTATTATACACACCGCCCAGCACTTGTTAGAGTTTTGCTGATGTTTTTGCGCAACTGTTGCGCAAAAACCGCCACAAAAAAGCGTAAACACAACACAAATTTAACGGGAATGTCCGTGAATTTGGTCGTGTGTGTGCTTGCGGTTTTATCCTTATCCGGAGCCCAAAAGGGCAGGGGGTCAGCTTATGAGGCACACCAATGTTCAAGCTGAAGATGGAATCTTATATCTTCCCTGAGTATGCAGACTGTCAAAAAACTCTTGTAGGGGCGAGCATTGCTCGCCCGTGCCCGTTTGCCTGTGAAAAAACTTACCCGGAAAAGGCGTTGCTGCGCCAAGTTGGCGGGCGACCAATGGTCGCCCCTACATATTCAATAGGCCACAAATGTGATTTTTTGACACGCCGGAGTATGAGCAGAAGCTGACAAGCAAGTTGCGGTGGCCGCATAAAAAGGCGCACGGCAAACACACCCGGGCAAGGACTGCGCTTGCCGGGAACAGCATGTGAGAGGTGTCCCTTGCGCTATAGGACACCCGGCAAAAGGGCGCACCTCGCCACTGGTCGGAGCCTTTGGGGGCGGAAGGCTTTACCCGCCAATGGCATCCTCGACCACGTCCAGCAGGTGGCAGGGGTCGAGCTGGGCGGCGGTGCAGCGGCGTGCGAGGGCCTCGACGAAGGCGCGGTCCAACGATACGTCGGAGATAAACTGCACGACCTGCTGGCAGCCACGGAGGTTCCGCGCGGCCAGAATGCCGTAGGTAGTGTAGGGCCCGAGCTCGGGCGCGGAGAGCTTTTGACAGACAACGCGATAGGTATACACGATTTTCACCCACTCCTGCTATGTTACATAACAAAATATATTGACAAAAAATGGTAACTAGAGTAAAATTACGGTAGTGTTAGTGTACTTATGGATGCCGCCCTTCACAATATAGCATATCCCGGTGTGCAAAGTACACAACCAGTGCCGGGAATTTTGGCGGCGCATTTTGCACCGCCGCTTTGCTGTTTTTCCGGCGGTGAATCGCGTTTTGAGGGGAGAGAAGATGTTATGTCCGCATATCGATGCCGTGTGGCAGAAGCAATGACCGCTGCGAGGGAGGCGGCGGGTGTTTCACAGCGGGAACTGGCAGACCGCCTGGGCCGGGATAAGCGCACGATCCAGAAATGGGAAAAGGGCGAGATGAAGATCGCGCTTGAGGATTTTCTGGCCGTCTTTGATGCACTAAAAGTGCAGGTGGAGCCGTACTCCAAATGGATTCGGCACCCAGAGCTTTTCCTCAATGGACTGTCGGACATCCGGCAATACTCCACCGATAAAAAGCGCAAGGCACTGGGGGATTTCTACCGCTGCCAGGCGTCGCCCATGGAGGTCGAGCAGGAATATTACTTTCTGTTTGCTGACCACGGCAGCGACTACCACGGTATGTACCAGCAGTGGATGGCCAATCTGCTGACACCGCTGCGGGATCGCCGCCGCATCTGTGCCCAGATTATTGAGAATTATAACGAGGCTCTTGCCACCGGGACCATCACCGACCCGGACGCGCCCCAGCCCAACATGGAGGTCCTGCAGGCCTGCTATGAGGCCATTGGCCAGAGCATCCAGAGCGGCGCCAACGGCTACACGATGCTGAGCCTTGATTTGAACCGCTGACAAAAGCATAAACCCGCCGCCCCCTGCGTACACTCTGCGCAGGGGGCTTTGTTATGGCTGCACTTGTACAAAGGATTCGGGCGCGGGCGGCATCGCTGCCGACATTCGACATACCGTTTCTGCTGATCTTGCTGCTGTTGTTGAGCTACGGGCTCATCATGCTGTTCTCCGCGGGGTACGCGGTGGCGCTCTACCGCCGCGGCGACGCCTACACCTACATCCGCCCGCAGCTGCTGTTTGCGGCGCTGGGCGTGCTGGCTATGTACGCGGCCAGCCTGGTGGACTACCACGTCTGGCACAGGCTGGCCTGGCCGATGCTGGGGATCTCGCTGCTTTTGCTTGCCATCGTGCTTTTCATGCCGGAGTACAACGGCTGCAAGCGGTGGATCGTGCTGCCGGGGCTGGGCACGCTGCAGCCCAGTGAAATCGCAAAATTCTCGATTGTGCTGGTGTTCTCGCATATCATCTCACTGAATCACGACAGGATGAAGTCGTTTTCCACAGGCGTTGTGCCGTTCGCGTTGATTCTGGGGGTCGTCACGGTGCTTATGCTGCTGGAGCCGCACCTGTCCGGCACGCTGCTGATCCTGTCCATCGGCGCGGTGCTGATGTTTGTGGGCGGCACGGGGCTGCACTGGTTCGGGCTGGCCGGGGGGCTGGGCGCGGCGGCCATTGCGGCGGCGGTCATTGCGCTGCCGGAGCTGGTGCCCTACGCCACGGACCGACTCGCGTCGTGGCGCGACCCCTTTGCCGACCCGCTGGGCGAAGGTCACCAGACGATCCAGAGCCTCTACGCCATTGCGTCGGGCGGGCTGGCCGGGCTGGGGCTGGGCAACAGCCGACAGAAATATCTGTACGTGCCGGAGCCGCAGAACGACTTTATTTTTTCGATTTTGTGTGAGGAGCTTGGTTTTATCGGGGCGGCGCTGGTCGTGGCGCTGTTTTTGCTGCTGCTCTTGCGCGGCATGTCGATTGCGGTGCGCGCGCGGGATAAGTTCGGCGCACTGCTCGTCGTCGGGTTCGTCGTGCAGGTCACGCTGCAGGCGATTCTGAACATGGCCGTTGTGACGAACACGATCCCGAACACCGGCATCAGCCTGCCGTTTTTCTCGTCGGGCGGCACCAGCTTATTGATGCTGCTGGGGGAGATGGGCATCGTGCTGTCGGTGTCCAGGCAGACGGATATGGTGTAGGGAACATTCCCTTGGCCACCTCTGCGAGGGAGGCAAGGACGTCCTAAGGCAATACCGCACAATTCCCGCCTAACGGCTTAAGCACCGCTCCGGCGGCTG
>OGLJ01000981.1_pt1 | contig 27075 bp, 17 predicted proteins | sample 1572801 | NCBI WGS metagenome assembly OGLJ01 (sample SAMEA2581877, study PRJEB24529) | metagenome | biome: Human gut stool | place: China | collected 2011
GTCGTTAGGGGGTGCAGGGGGCGAAATCGAAACGCCCCCTGCCTTTCTCTTGGGGATTCAAAGGGGGAGGTTCTCTTTTGAAAGAGAATCTCCCCCTTTGCCCCGTGCAGCGCCATCGGCGCTGCCTTTTCCCTTCGGTTTAGCCGAACAAAACCGGCTTAGTAACCTCCTTGAGCCATTCCAGCTCATCCCCACTCAGATACGGCGAGATCGCCGCAAAGACCTTAGCGTGATAAGCATTCAAAAGCTCCACATCGCGCGACGAGAGCAGCGACAGATCGATCGCATCGCGGTCATACGGCACAAGCGTCAGCGGTTCGAGCGCAAGGAAGCGGCCGTACTCGTTGACCTCAGCCTCGCGTACAACGACGAGGTTCTCAATGCGCACGCCGAACTTGCCGGCAAGGTAAATGCCCGGCTCGTTCGAGAAGATCATGCCCTCTTCAATGACGCAGTGGCGCTTCTGGCGCTTCACATCCCAGTGTACGCGCTCAGGACCCTCATGCACGCCGAGGACGAAGCCTACGCCGTGGCCCGTGCCGTGGTTGAAGTCGAGGCCCGCTTCCCACAGCGGCGTGCGGGCCAGCATGTCAAGGTTTTCGCCCATGCAGCCGTGCAGGAACTTGGCCGCGCCCAGCTGTATGTGTCCGCGCAGGACAAGCGTGTAGATGCGCTTTTCCTCGTCCGTGAGCGGCCCCAGCGCGATGGTGCGGGTGATGTCGGTCGTGCCCTCCAAATACTGCGCGCCCGTGTCGGCGAGGCAGAGGCCGCGCGGCTCCATGGGAATGTCAGTCTCCTCGGTCGGCTCGTAGTGGACGATCGCGCCGTGCGCGCCGTAGGCGAGGATGGGGTCGAAGCTCTGCTCAAGATAGTGCTCACCCTCGGCGCGAAGAGATTCAAGCTTTTTCGACGCGCTGAGCTCGGTGATCGGCTCTTTGCCGATCGTGTGCTTGAGCCAGTAGATGAAGCGCGTGACGGCCACGCCGTCCTTGATGTGGGCAAGGCGCTCGTTCTCCTGCTCCGCGGGCGTTTTCATCGCCTTCATCAGCTGAATGGGGCTCGTGCGGTCGAGGACTTCAGCGCTCTCTGGCACGCTTTGCAGAATGCGGTAGTTGGCGCGCTCGCCGTCGAGCAGTACGCGGGTGCCCGTGGGCAGCGCCGCGACGAGACGGTAGATGTCGTCATAGGGAGCGAGCGTTACGCCGTCAGATTTCAAATGTGCTTCGATCTCTGCACTCACGGCCTCTCTCTGCACGCAGAGCGTGGCCTTGTCCTGCTCAAGCAGCAGATACGAGAGGAACACGGGCGTGAAGAGCACGTCGTTGCCGCGCAGGTTCAAAAGCCACGCGACCTCGTCGAGAGAGGGGATGACGAACACGCTTGCGCCCATCTCCTTCATCTTGCCGCGCACCATTGCGAGTTTTTCCCTGCGCGTCAGGCCTGCATACTTTACGTCCAGCTCCCACACCGGCTCGCACGAGAGTGCGGGGCGGTCCGCCCACACGAGGTCGACAAGGTCCTCGTCGCCCGCAAAGCGGATGTGCTTCTCGCGCGTCTTTTCGCCGATCGAACGGGCGAAGTCGTTGCTGATCGTGCGCGAGTCGAAGCCGATCCAGCCGTTTTCAGGAACGTGGTCGCACAGGAACGCGGGGATCTCAGGCACGCCGGGCTGGCCCATGCGCATGAGCTCAATACCGCTGCCCTCTAACTGCTGCGAGGCCTGCAAAAAGTAGCGGCCATCCGTCCACAGTGCGGCGGCGTCCGGCAGCACGACGAGCGTACCGGCAGAGCCGGTGAAGCCGGAGAGAAATTCGCGCGCCTTAAAGTGCGCGCCGACATATTCCGAGGTGTGGAAGTCGTCGGTCACGACGACGTAGGCGTCCAAGTGGCGCTTTTTCATCTCCGCGCGCAAAAGTGCGAGCTTTTCGACAGGATTCATCACAAAATCACTCCAATTCTTTGTTACGATAACGATTGCCTCATTCGGCAAAGCTCTCCGTCAGCGTGACGAGCACGTTCGTCATGGCCTCAAGGCTGTCCGCGGGGATCCACTCGCGCACGCCGTGGTAATTGTAGCCGCCGGTGGAGAGGTTGGGGCAGGGCAGCCCGTCCCAGGACAGGCGCGCGCCGTCCGTGCCGCCACGGATGGGTACGCACTGAGGCTCGACGCCGTTGGCGCGGAAGGCGTTTTCCGCGCGCTCGATGAGGTGGAAGTGGGGGAGGATCTTCTCCTTCATGTTGTAGTAGCTGTCATTGATCTGGGCCTCGGCTGTGCCGTTGCCGTAAATTTCGTCGAGGCGCGCGGCGCAGTCGGCAAAGAGAGCCTTTTTCTCCTCAAAGCGCTCGCGGTCGTGGTCGCGGATGATGTAGCGCAGCGTCGCCTCGGTCACGCTGCCGCTCATCTCGGTCAGGTGGAAAAAGCCCTCGTAGCCGTCGGTTTTCTCCGGCACTTCGTCCTCAGGCAGCATCGCGTGGAAGGCCATCGCTGCGGTCGCGGCGTTGATCATGACATTTTTGGCGCTGCCGGGGTGGACGCCGACGCCGTGCACCGTCAGAACGGCGGACGCGGCGTTGAAGTTTTCAAATTCGATCTCACCGAGCGGGCCGCCGTCCACGGTGTAGCCGTAGTCACAGCCGAGCTCCTGCACGTCAAGCCCGTCCACGCCGTTGCCGATCTCCTCGTCGGTCGTGAAGATGACGCGCACTTCGCCGTGTTTGACGTTTTTCTCAATCATCGTCTCGACCGCGGCCATGATCTCGGCGACGCCGGCCTTGTCGTCCGCGCCGAGAAGCGTCGTGCCGTCGGTGACGATGAGCTCTTCGCCCACATGGCTTTCAAGGCCGGGGCAGAGCGCCTCGGTGAGGGAGACAGTGTCGTTGAGCTTCAGCTCGCCGCCCTCGTAGCGCACGAGGCGGGGCTTGACGTTTTCGCCCGAAGCGTCGGGAGCGGTGTCCATGTGCGCGATGAGCGCGATGACGGGCGCGTCCACGCCCTCGCTCGCTGGGAGCGTTGCGAGCACATTGCCGCAGTCGTCCATGTGGACGTCCTCGAGCTTCAGCGCTTCAAGCTCCTGCATCAGCGCGCGGCCGAGGTCCTTCTGCCGCTCCGTAGAGGGCGAGGTGCCGGTGAATTCATCCGAGGTGGTGTAATAGGTCACATAGCGCAGAAAACGCGATTTGGCAGATTCCATTTTGGGGTACCTCCTTGCAGTCATGCTGCGTGATATTTCACACTCAGTGTACCACAAAAGGGGGCGAACTGTAAAGCCGCGGCGCACCGATCCGCGCAAAAGTGAAACGGTGCAAAAGATTCTTTTGCTTGACAAAGGGCGGCAGTTGATAATATAGTGTGATACATATTAAATAAGAAACTGGGAGGGAAGAGGAAAAATGAACGTAGAAACCATCACGAGCCGGCAGAATCCGCTGATGACGCACCTGCGCAAGCTCGCTTCCTCCCGGTCTTATCGCAAAAAGAGCGGCGAATATCTCTGCGACGGGACAAAGCTCTTGGACGAAGCGCTCAAGTGGGGCGCGCCGGTCCAAACGGCGGTGTTCTCCGACGGTGTGGAGATTCCAACGCTTCCCGATACCGTGCGCGCCGTGTGCGTGAGCGAAGACCTGATGCGCTCGGTGAGCCCGATGGAGACGCCACAGGGCGCACTGTTTACGGTCGCGCTTCCCGAGACGAAGCTGCCCGAAACGCTTGCGGGTAAGCACTATCTCGTGCTGGACAGCGTGCAGGACCCCGGGAACGTGGGGACCATCCTGCGCACGGCGGACGCGTTTGAGTGCGACGGCGTGTTCTTAGTCAACGCCTGCGCCGACCTCTTCAATCCCAAGACGGCGCGCGCCACGATGGGCGCGATCTTCCGCCGCGAGGCGTACAGCGTCACGCCGGAGGAGCTTTTCGCGCTGCTCAGTAAAAGCGGCGTCCCGCTCTACGGCACGGCACTGCGCGAGGACACCGTGCCGCTGTCTGACGCGAACCTGTCCAAAGCCGCTGTCGCCATCGGCAGCGAGGGGCGCGGACTGTCGCAGCAAATGCTGGATGAGTGCGCCAAAACGCTCAAAATTCCCATGAGCCCGCGCTGCGAGTCGCTCAACGCGGCCATCGCGGCGACGGTCGTTTTGTGGGAGATGTATCGCTGAAACAAACAAGGAGGTGCTCTTCATGGCGGGCCTTAAATACTGGGTGTGGCTCTCGGAGGTCAAGGGACTGACAAACCGCTCAAAGCTTCTGCTGCTCGACCATTTCGGCACGCCGGAGAACGTCTACTATGCCGACGAGGACGAGTACCGCCTCGTCGAGGGCATCGAGCCGCGGCAGATCGCACTGCTCGCGGAAAAATCGTTGGAAAACGCCGACCGTATCCTCGGCGCGTGTTCGCGGCTGGGGCTGCGGCTCCTCACGATGCAGGACGCGGACTATCCGATGCGCCTGCGCAATATCTTTGAGCCGCCGTGCCTGCTTTATGTCAAAGGCCAGCTCCCCGTTATCGACGAGGAGGTCGCTGTCGCCATGGTCGGCACGCGCAAGGCCTCGCCCTACGGCATCGAAGCGGCGGAGAAGATCGCCTACGGCCTGTGCAGGCAGGGCGCGGTCGTGATCTCCGGCGCGGCGGCGGGCGTGGACAGCGCATCTCACCGCGGCGCGCTGCGCGCGGGCGGAAAGACCATCGCCGTGCTCGGCAACGGGCTGGACATTGTCTATCCCGCGGAGAATGAATGGCTGTACCGCGATATCGCGGCCTCGGGCGCGCTCATCAGCGAGTATCCGCCCGGGACGGCGGCCGAGGCGTGGCATTTTCCCGTGCGAAACCGCATCATCAGCGGCTTGAGCCTCGCGACCATCGTGGTCGAAGCGCCGGAAAAGAGCGGCGCGCTCATCACGGCGAATACCGCGCTTGAGCAGGGACGCGATGTTTTCGCCGTTCCCGGTCCGATCGACGCGCCGCTCAGCCGCGGCTGCAACCGTTTGATCGCGGACGGCGCGGCGGGCCTCATCACCGACAGCTGGGATGTGCTGCGCGAGTACGAGGCCATCTATCCGCATAAAATACTCGGCGAGCGCGTGGAGCTTCCGCGTACGCTCGGCTATCAGGCGCGCGAGGAGCTTTCTCGCGCCAAGCAGGCCGCGGCGGAGGAAATACTGTCGCTGCCGACACTGAATTTGAAAACCAACGACGCGGGGCTGACCGACGACCAGATCGCCATTCTGCGCACGCTGAAAGACGGCGCGCTGCAGGTGGACGATCTGATCGAAAAGACGCAGATCCCCACGCGCCGTGTTCTTTCCGCGCTGACGATGATGGAGCTTGAGGGCTACGTCGAGCAGGGCAGCGGCAAGCATTTTTCTTTGACCGTCACACTACTGGAGGAATAACATTCATGGCAAAAAAGCATCTGGTGATCGTCGAGTCTCCGGCGAAGGCCAAAACCATTGGAAAATATCTCGGCAAAGACTACGAGGTCAAGGCCAGCATGGGCCATTTGCGCGACCTGCCGAAAAGCAAGCTGGGCGTTGATATCGAGCACGACTTCGAGCCTGTCTATCAGCCCATCCGCGGAAAAGAGGAGCTCATCAGCGAGCTCAAAAAGGCCGCCAAGAGCAGCGACACCGTGTATCTTGCAACGGACCCGGACCGCGAGGGCGAAGCCATCTCGTGGCACTTAAAAGCGCTTTTGAATCTGGACGATGAAAAGGCCAAGCGCGTGACTTTCAACGAGATCACGAAAAAGGTCGTCTCCGAGAGCATCAAGGAGCCGCGCGCCATCGACCAGGACCTGGTCGACGCGCAGCAGGCGCGCCGCGTGCTCGACCGCATCGTGGGCTATCAGCTGAGCCCGCTTCTGTGGAAGAAGATCCGCCGCGGCCTCTCCGCGGGCCGCGTGCAGTCCGTCGCTGTGCGCATGGTCGACGACCGCGAAAAGGAAATTCAGGCCTTCGAGGCGCAGGAATACTGGACACTTGACGCCGACCTCACCGACGAGGCGACGCACAAGACCTTTGAGGCGCACTATTACGGCAAGGACGGTAAAAAGGTCGAGCCGGCCTCCGGCGAGCAGGTGGACGGCATCATTGCCGACATCGGCGACAAGTCCTTTACTGTGACGAACATCAAGCGCACGGACAAGCAGCGCTCCCCGTCGCTGCCGTTCACCACTTCCACCTTACAGCAGGAGGCCTCGCGCAAGCTCAACATGACGCCGCGCCGCACCATGGCCATCGCCCAGCAGCTCTATGAGGGCGTGGACATCACGGGCGAGGGCACGGTGGGTCTCATCACCTACATGCGTACCGACTCGCTGCGCATCTCCGAAGAGGCCATCGCCGCAGCGAAGACGTTTATTTTAGGACGCTACGGGCAGAGCTACTATCCCAAGACCGCCCGCCACTACAAGGCCAAGGCCGGCGCGCAGGACGCGCACGAGGCCATCCGCCCCTCGAACGTCAACCTGACGCCCGAGCAGATCAAGGGCGATCTGACGGGCGAGCAATATCGTCTGTACCGCCTGATCTGGAGCCGCTTTTTGGCCTCCCAGATGGCGAACGCCGTGTATGACAGCGTGAGCGCGCAGATCATGGGGGGCGGCCACGAGTTCCACGCGAGCGCGAGCAACCTGAAATTCTCCGGCTACACCGCCGTTTACGAGGAATCCCGCGACGACGACAGCAAGGAGGAAAAGGAGGGCACGCTGCCGCCGCTCGTCGAGGGGCAGGGCTTGACGCTCGAGGCATATACGCCGCTCCAGCACTTCACTCAGCCGCCCGCGCGCTACACGGACGCGACGCTCATCCGCGCGATGGAGCAGAACGGCATCGGCCGCCCGTCGACCTACGCGCCGACGGTCTCGACGATCTTAGACCGCGAATACGTCATCAAGGACGGAAAATACCTGCGTCCTACGCCGCTCGGCGAGGTGGTGACGGGCCTGATGGAAGAGCGCTTCCCCGACATCGTGGACATGAAGTTCACCGCCCGCATGGAGGAAAAGCTCGATACCGTCGAAGAGGGCAAGACTGCGTGGAAGGACGTCATCCGCGACTTTTACGGCGGCTTTGAGCGCGACCTTGAAAACGCCGAGAAGGCGCTTGAGGGCGTGAGACTCAAGGTCCCCGATGAGGTCAGCGAGGAGAAGTGCGACGTCTGCGGCCGCAACATGGTCATCAAGAGCGGGCGCTTTGGCCGCTTCCTTGCCTGCCCGGGCTATCCCGAGTGCACGTTCACCAAGCCCCTTGTCATCGAAATGCCGGGCCGCTGCCCCAAGTGCGGCGGGCGCATGATGAAGCGCACCGGCGTGAGCAAGAAGACGAACAAGCAGTACACGTACTATGCCTGCGAATTCTCCACCAGCAGCGATCCCGAGAAGAAGTGCGACTTCATGACTTGGGATGTGCCGACGAAGGACGACTGCCCCGAGTGCGGCCAGACGATGTTCAAAAAGGCGGGCAAGGGCTTTAAGCGCCCGTACTGCATCAACCCCGCGTGTTCGCGCTTTGTGCCGGAAGACCAGCGCGGCTATGTGAAAAAGAAGACCACCGAGACCGCGGAAGAGGGCGCGGAGAGCGCCGAAGCCGCCGATGCGGCGGAGACCGCGGCAAAGAAGACCGCCGCCAGGAAGACGACGGCTAAGAAGAGCACCACCGCAAAGAAAACGAGCACAAAAGCGGCGAGCACCAAGAAGACCGCGACGAAGACCGCCGCAGCGGAGAAAACGACAAAGAAGGCCGCAGCCGAGGATGGTGCAGAAAAGCCCGCAAAAAAGACGGTGGCAAAGAAGACCGCGACCACAAAAAAGGCGGCCGCTAAGAAGACGACCGCCAAGTCCGCGGCCAAAAAGACCGCGGAGAAAGAAGAGAACTGATGCAAGTAACTGTGATCGGCGCCGGCCTTGCCGGCTGCGAGGCTGCCTGGCAGCTTGCGCAGCGCGGCATCGCCGTGACGCTGCATGAAATGAAACCCGAAAAGGCCACCCCCGCGCACCACACGGCGGATTTTGCCGAGCTTTGCTGCTCGAATTCGCTGCGCTCGGATCAGATCGAAAACGCGGTCGGCCTTCTCAAAGAGGAGCTGCGCCGCCTCGATTCGCTGATCCTTGCCTGCGCGGACGCGACGCGCGTGGAGGCGGGCGGCGCGCTGGCGGTCGACCGCTACGGCTTTTCAAAGCTCGTGACAGAGAAGATCCGTTCGCATCTCAATATCACGGTTGTCCCCGGCGAGGTGACGGCCATCCCCGAGGGGAACGTCATCATCGCCTCGGGCCCCTTGACGAGCGACGCGCTCGCCGCCGCCATCGCCGAAAAGATCGGCGACGGGCACACGCTGAACTTTTTCGATGCCGCCGCGCCGCTCGTGACGTTTGAGAGCGTCGACATGGATTCGGCGTTTTTCGCCTCGCGCTACGACAAGGGGACGGCGGACTACATCAACTGCCCGATGACGGAGGAGGAGTACGATGCCTTCTGGCAGGCGCTCACGACCGCCGAGGAAGCGAGCGTACACGGCTTTGAGGATAAAAACGTCTTCGAGGGCTGCATGCCCGTCGAGGTCATGGCGCGCCGCGGACACGATACGCTCTGCTACGGCCCCCTCAAGCCGCGCGGTCTGCGAGACCCGAAGACGGGGAAAGAGCCCTATGCCGTTGTCCAGCTGCGGCGCGACAACGCGCAGGGCAGCGTCTATAACCTTGTCGGCTTCCAGACGCATCTGCGCTTTCCCGAGCAGAAACGCGTGTTTTCGATGATCCCCGCGCTGCATGATGCGGAGTTTGTGCGCTACGGCGTGATGCACCGCAACACCTATCTCCGCTCGCCGGGGATGCTGGACCGCTACTATCGCCTGATCGCGGATGACCGCATCGCCTTTGCCGGGCAGATGACCGGCGTGGAGGGCTATATCGAGTCCGCGGCTTCGGGCTTTCTGGCGGGCATCGAGATGGCAAGAAGACTCGAAGGCAAACCGCCCGTCGATTTCCCACGCGAGACGGCCATCGGGGCGCTGGGGCTTTACATCAGCGATACGACGGTCTCGGACTTTCAGCCGATGAACGTGAACTTTGGTATCATGCCGCCGCTGGGCTACCGCATCAAGGGCGGCAAGCGCGTGAAAAATGCGCAGCTCGCCGCGCGTTCGCTTGAAAAGATCGACGCGATGCGCGAGGACGTGCTGAGTGACAGGAAAGGAGAGTGACCCCGTGAAGATCATCGTCGACGCCATGGGCGGCGATTTCGCCCCGCTCGCGCCCGTCAAGGGCGCGCTGATGGCGCAGGAGAAGTACGGCGTGGACATCGTCCTGACCGGAAAAACGGAAGAGATCTTGAAGGCCCTGCAGCAGTGCGGCTGCAAGGAGCTCCCCAAGGGCATGGAGATCGCCAACGCGACCGAGGTGGTCGAGATCTGCGACGATCCGGCGACGGCCTTTAAGCACAAGAAGGATTCGTCCCTCACCGTGGGGCTCAATATGCTGCACGCGGGCGACGCGGACGGCTTTGTCAGCGCGGGCAGCACGGGCGCGCTCCTCGCGGGCGCGACGCTTCTCGTCAAGCGCATTCGCGGCCTGCGCCGCGCGGCGCTCGCGCCGACCATCCCGACGGCCAAGGGCAAGGCGGTACTCATCGACTGCGGCGCGAACGCCGAGTGCACGGTCGAATACCTGCTGCAATTTGCGTATCTTGGCAGCTACTACGCGCAGAAGGTGCTCGGCGTCGAAAATCCGCGCATCGGTCTTTTGAACATCGGCGCGGAGGAGAGCAAGGGCGACACGCTGCGCCGCGAAACGTATCAGAAGCTCAAGGAAGCGGGCGAGGCGGGGCATCTCAACTTCACCGGCAACATTGAGGCCAAGGAAGCGATGCTCGGTGAGTGCGACGTCATCGTCGCCGACGGCTACAGCGGCAACATCATGCTCAAGAGCATCGAGGGCACGGGCAAGCTTCTTTCCATCAAATTGAAGGAAATGCTGATGCACAGCACCGGCACGAAGCTGGCGGCGCTACTGCTCAAGGGACAGCTCGGCGATTTCAAGAAAATGCTCGACGCGAACGAGGTCGGCGGTACGGCGCTGCTCGGCATCTCGAAGCCGGTCGTCAAGGCGCACGGCAGCGCGAGTGAGGTCGGCATCTGCAATGCGGTCCGTCAGGCGATGGAGGTCGCGCGTAGCGGTATCATCGACGACATCGCACAAAATATCGACAAGATGCGTATTGAACAGAAGGCAGAATAACGCGAATGCCAAAAAGCGGCAAAATGGGTATTGACAGTACAGTGCCTTTGCCGTATCATTTGGAAGAACCAAAACCGTGAGAGGAAGTATAAGACTTATGAGTCCCGAAGAAATTTTCAAAACGATGCAGAAGCTGATCGTCGAGCAGTTCGCGCTCGACCCCGATGAGGTCACGATGGACAGCTCTTTTGAGGAAGATCTTGGCACCGACTCCGTGGATCTTGTCGAACTGGTGATGGCCATGGAGGAAGAGTTTGAGCTCGATGAGATCCCCGAGGAGGAGCTCACCTCGCTCAAGACGGTGGGCGACTGCGTGCGCTACCTGAGCACGAAGCTCGGTTAAGAAGAAAAAAGCCGCCCCGCTTTGCGCGGGGCGTCCTTTTATCAGGAGGAAAAACCATGCAGGCCTTGGAAGAAAAGCTGCAATATCATTTCAAAAATCTGGCGCTGCTCGAAGAGGCGCTGCGCCACAGCTCGTATGCCAACGAGCACCGCGGCGCAAACTTTTTCAGCAACGAGCGCCTGGAATTCCTGGGTGACAGCGTGCTCGGCTTTGTGACGGCGGAGTATCTGTTTGCCAAGCATCCTACCGCGCCGGAGGGGGAGCTGACGCGCATCCGCGCGCTGCTCGTGTGCGAGGACAGCCTGCACGAGGTCGCGCAGCGCCTGGAGCTTGGAAAATACTTAAAGCTCGGCAACGGCGAGGAGAGCTGCGGCGGCCGCACGCGTCCGTCTATCCTGGCCGACGCGACCGAGGCGGTGTTTGCCGCGGTGTATCTTGACGGCGGCATCAGCGCGGCCAGCGCGCTCATCCACCGAGTGTTGCTCGATACCGAGCGCGAGGAGGTCGCCGAGGAGAAGCGCCGCGACTATAAGACCATTTTACAGGAATTCGTGCAGCGCACGCCAAACCAGACGCTTTCCTACCGCCTGTTTGGTGAGAGCGGCCCCGACCATGACAAGACGTTCTATTTTGAAGTGCTGCTCAACGGCGGCGCTGTGGGCAAGGGCGCGGGCCGCAGCAAGAAGGAAGCCGAGCAGATGGCCGCAAAAGACGCGCTCGAAAAACTGACGGACCAGCGCTGAAAAGATGATCACCGACTGCTTTGACGATAAGACGGAACCCGTCATCAGCCTGCGGGACTTTTACGGCGAGCAGAAGCACCTTGTCGAAACGTGCCTGATCCTGTTTTCGCAGAAGATCTATCAGCATCTGCTGGACACCTTTCCCAGTGAAAAGATCGGCCTGATCGGTGCGTGCAACGGGAATATCCCCATTTACCGCATGAATTACAAGGGAAAGGACATCGCGTTTTACCTCTCGGGCATCGGCTCGGCGATTGCCGCATCGGAGTGCTATGAGGCGAGCTGGATCGTCGGTGCGTCGAAGTTCGTGATGTTCGGTTCCTGCGGGAGCTTGAATCGGGAGGCGACGAGGGGCAAATTCATCGTCCCGACGGAGAGTTGCCGCGGCGAGGGCTGCTCGTACTATTTCGCTGCGCCGTCCGACTACATCACGGTCGAGAACGCGCGGAAGCTCTCGGCCATCTTTACCGAGCTGGGCGTCCCGCACGTGACGGGGCGGGTTTGGACGACGGACGCCATGATCCGCGAGACTGCGGGCCTCGTCGCGCAGCGAAGAAGCGAGGGCTGTCTCGCCGTGGAGATGGAGCTCGCCGGTGTGCAGGCGGTGTGCAGTTTTTACGGCTTATCGCTCTATAACTTCCTCGAGGCGGGGGACGTGCTGGAGGAGAGCGGCTACGATGTCGCCAATCTTCGCGGCGCGAACCACGACCTCGGCAAGCTCTATATCGCGCTGGAAACGGCGCTGCGCATCTGAATAGAATCGAAAACGCCATGACGAAAGTCACGGCGTTTCTTTTTTGCTGTTTTTCTTCTTTTCAAAGAGGATCGACAGCCCCGCGTAGAGCAGGAACAGCCCGAACGGCTTGCGGAAGACGCTGCTGTCGACCATTGTCGTCAAAAACGCGGCGGCGAGCGCACAGAGCGTGCCGGTCGGGATGGCCGCGCGCAGGACGGCTTTGTCGAGATATCCGTTTTTGCGATGCGCGAAGAGCGAGATGCCCGCGGTTGGCAGAAAATAGAGCAGGTTGATGGCCTGCGCTGTGCGCTGCTCCACGCCGAAAAAGAGTGTCATGCATAAAAGAAGCAGTGTCCCGCCGCCGACGCCCCAGGACGAGAGGATTCCCGTCAAAAGCCCGCAGAGCGCGGGAAAGAGCCAGTCCGTCACAGAAGGTACCTCACCGCGCCATAGAGCAGAAACAGCGCGAAAATGCGCTTGAGCCATGTGTTCGGCACGTCCTTGAAGAGCCTGCCGCCGATCCATCCGCCTGCAAGCCCGCCGACAAGGTAGGGGAGCGCCTCTCCGAGCGGCAGCGCGCCGCGGAACGCGTACACGAGTACCGACACAAGGCAGAACGGGAAGATGACAGCCACGCAGGTCGCAAGCGCCGTCTTGTCGGAGAGCTTTGCCCACGAGCGCAGCAAAAAGACGAGCGGAATGCCGCCGCCCCCGCCGAATAAGCCGTTCACCGTGCCTGCGAGCGCGCCGCAGACGCGGTATTTGCCCTTTTCCGTCATGCTGTCACCGCCTTTTTGATGCTATGTAGCGGCCGCCTGAGGGGCGGCTGCAAAAATTACTGCTTCTTAAAGCTCTGGCAGTCGGTGCACTGGTCCATGGTGGGGTTGGCCTCGTGCGTACCGACCTGGATGGCGTTCAGACCGCAGTACTGGGCGTCCTTACAGTGGTTGGCGCAGTTGGTCACGGCGCAGCGAATAGAGGTGTTGGGCGTGCAGGAGCAGCCGTTATTGGTATGATCGGTCATAGATTTGTCCTCCCAAAAAATTGTTTTGGCGTTTGCCGCGCTTAGTTTGCGCGCATTTTTGCCCGCTATGCAAAAGGAAGAACATTCCAATAAAAAACGTCCGGCTGATATAGCTGGGTGTACGTAAGACAGTATTGCGCTAAGATTGACGAAGCGGCACGAAACCGCATGGAGCTGATCGTGCCGGAGCTGGCGAAGCGAAACGGCGTGACCGAGAAACTGAAGCCGACACCAAATGGAATGGGTACGGCAGATGAACGCTTGCAAGGCACAGGCAGAGGAAATTGTGAAAATCGAATTGATTTACGATTGAGTGAGGAAGTCCGGGCAGAAAACTGTTCGGACTTTTCTCATATATTCCAAAGTTGCGATAGAATTGTTCACGAGTTTTATGGTATAATTTGAATGCGAAAAATCGTAGAATTGGAAGTTGGTAGGAGGTTGCTTTATGAGCCTTGATAGGAAAATAAATCGCATTCAATTTCTCTCAGGAAATTCGCTAAAGGTTATTGCTGTACTGACAATGCTTATTGACCATCTATGTAAAATTGTGCTGCAATGGCTGCTATCAAACTACTGGGGGGCTATGGCAGATAACGGGCAAATGTCGTGGGAGAGATTCCGAGAGATAGATTATTTCATACGGTTTGATTTGCAAAGCATTGGGACGATTGCTTTTCCGCTATTCTGTTTTTTGCTGGCAGAAGGATTCCAACACACAAGAAGTAAAAAACGCTATATTGGGTTGATGCTTGCATTTGCCCTTATTTCGGAAGTTCCATTTGACATAGGTTTCTTTAGTGCGTATTCACGAATGGAAGGTACATTTCCGTTTTACTTGAAGTATCAAAATGTATTTTTCACCTTGTTTTTAGGCTTATTGACATTGGTATGCCTTGAAAGATTTTCGTGTAAATCAGACCTACCGGTGGATAGAATAAAATCAGCAGTCCTGCAAGTTCTCAGTGTAGTGCTTTTTTCCGGCATTGCGGAAGGAATCCATTGTGACTACGGTATGCAGGGGATCTTATTCATATCAGCATTTTATATTTGCCGTAATCACCGAATCTATCAAGTGTTGCTGTTCCTTTTGGCTTACATGGGGACAACGGGGAATCAACCGCCTTTATGTACGCTTCTTGCCTGCTTGCTTATTCTGCTATACAACGGAAAGCGTGGTAAACTGAAGCTAAAATACTTCTTCTATGTTTTTTATCCAGCACATATCCTTGTCCTATATTTGATTCAGATAGGACTCGGAAAATACTTACTGAAATGACTAATTGCAGTTTGTCGAGAAATTAAGCCGGAGCAAACCCCTTTAGGAACTAAAGGGCGCACTTCTATACTCTCTGTCGAGAGTAGTGCGTCCTGCGGAGCTTCATTCTCCGTCAGCAGAAGAAAACTGCATGACCGAGAATGTTGCGTCACTTCGTTCCGTCAAGGTGGCTACACCCCCTTGCGCCGCTAAAGCGGCTATCCCCTGTGGACTTGCCGTCCGCAAACGGTTTTGACAAACCGTTCGCCGCCAGCAAGTTTGAAAATCAAGAATCTTAATTTGATAAAGGAGTGTGATTCTATGAAAAAGAAATTACCCATAATCCTCTTGGGTGTTATTTTGGCTTGTGTGTTGGTTTTCGGTTTCCTTTATGCAAACAATGACATTGGTAAAACCGCAAACAGTTTAGAAGCAGACATTCGCCAATCTCAAAAAATTTTGGATGATTGGATTGTTGATGGAAGCATTTCCGACACAATGGCTGCATTTATTTCTTACCCACAGGACAAGACAGACCACACTTTTTCTGTCTATGTAAATCGCCCTGGCTTGTCTTTTGGATATTTCTTCCGTGGTGGTGGAGATATAGTTGAGGTTGATGATTACATTGCAGAGTTTGTTGTTGAGGGAAATAACGAAAGGGCATTTATCTCAATGAATACCCAAAATATTGTTCGACTTGAAGTAGATGATGGCAACGGCATTCAGGTGATTGATATTGATAGTGGCAAGCCTTTCGCCATTGTCCTGCCCCTCAATGTAGGAAACATCTGTTTCTATGATACGAATGGAAATGTTGTGGAATATCTTCGCCAACAACTTTGACCAACTTCAAGTTTGTCGGTGCAACACTAATACCACACATAACTAAAATAACAACACAGCGTCAGAGCGTATGGGAAAACCTGTACGCTCTAATTTTTTATCAAAAAATGGAGGAAAACACATGGAAGAAACAAATGTAACAATGACAGCAGAGGAAATGCAGGGTGAGCCTGCGGCAAAGGAAAATGAGACAAAGGCGGAGAAGTTTATCCGTATTGGTGAGTACCGCATGAATAAGGCGGTGGATGCTATTGGCAGACTGGAGAATCTTGCAAATCGAGGTTCCTACGAATATACACAGGAACAGGTAGATGCTATGTTTCAGGCATTAGAGGGGAGGGTTGCGGAAGTTAAGGCGAGATTTACGCCTAAGAAAGCGGCTGAGAGTAAGACTTTCAGCTTTGGTACAACAGAATAGGAATGTAACGGGAAGTAAGGGAAAGGCAGTCATGTAGTGTATGTGGCTGCCTTTTTGTCGTATCTATGACAGGAAGGAGAACTGTGTGAGAAAATATGATTTTATATCGGCTCTGGCAAAAGAGACAGCAGCCGAGGTTGTCAAAAATCGTGAGGAATGGATGAAATACCTGACTACAGCGGCAAGGCTGTATAAGTATCCGTTCCGGGAACAGCTTTTGATCTATGCACAAAGACCGGACGCAACAGCGTGTGCTTCCATTGAGCTTTGGAATGAGCGTATGCACTGCTGGGTAAACAAAGGGGCAAAGGGTATTGCACTTCTGGACGAGGACGAAGCACATGGCAAGCGTCTGAAATATGTATTTGATGTTTCAGATGTCCATGCGGCAAGGAGAATCGGACGGTATCCGGAACTCTGGGAATTACATGAGGAACATAAGGAAGATGTAATTAAGCGTCTGGAGCAGACTTATGGTGCCACAGATGATAAGAAGCTGTTTGAAGAAAGACTTATGGAGATAGCTGAGAGGATTGCGGCAGATTATTATGAGGAATTGCTGCCGGATCTGCAGTACATGATCGAGGACAGTTTCTTAGAGGGACTGGATGAACAGAATGTCGGTATCCGCTTGAGGGAGACATTATCGGACAGCATTTCCTTTACACTTTTATCTGCCTGTGGTGCAGATATGCAGGAGTATGGTTCGGAATTTTCTTTCGATTTTATCCATGAATTTAATTCCATGGACACCCTTGCAGTACTTGGAGATGCAGCCAATGAGCTTGCAAAACCGGTACTTTTAGAGATTGGAAGAACCATAAGGGCATATAACAGAAGCCACGAACAGGAACAATTGCAAAATTTAACGCAGAAAGGACTTGCAAATACTTCTGAAATAGACTACAATGCGTTAAAGCGTGAAAGCGAGAGCGGACATGAGGAATATATTGACAACAATCCAAACAGCGTAGAAAGGGGCAATAGCGATGAATCTGACATACGAAAAGAACGGGGATTATCTGATCCCGACATTACAGGCGGACATTCAGCCGGAGGGAACCATAACGAAGTACGGAATGATGAGGGAGACTTATCTGAAGGAGAACCACAGGGGCGTGTACTCAGCGTTTCTTCTGAAAGGGACATTGAAAGAACACCTGCTGACCATTCAGAAGCAGGCAGAGGAGAGAATGGAGAAGCTGATAAGCCAGATGGCGGCAACAGAGGGAGTGACCGAACAGCTCAAGGAAGCCGATCAGATGCTCTGGGTAGCGAAGATGAACAGCATCCGGAACCGAGCAGAGGAAGTAGTTCTGGGCGAGTTGGTTTACAGCCTGTAACAGATACCGATGATCTTCTCCGGGGAGACGCACCGGAATCCATATTTACACAACTTAGCCTTTTTCCTTCTTTTGAGGAGCAGGTTGGAACAGTCGCAGCAGCGGAAGCAAGTATGAAATATACCATGCCCGCTGCTTTTGCTTTGCCACAGAATGAGCTTGAAACCATTCTTCGCAGTGGTGGAGGAAAACAGCACAGCAGAAAGCGTATCTTTGCAAAGTATACAGAGGGCAGAAATGCCGAGCAGATGGGGGATTTTCTGAAAAATGAGTACGGACAGACCGGAAAAGGTTTTGAAATCAATGGAAATCCCGTATCAGTGTGGTTCGATGAACATGGTATGAGTGTCGGCTATGGAACACAGGCAAAGGAAACACCACTTGTTACTATGAGTTGGGAAGAGGTAGAGAACCATATCCGTTCTATGATTGAAAATGGCACTTATATGAGTGCGAGTGAAGCATTTCTCGTGGATACGCAGGAGCGGAACCGTGTTGCTAATCAGATATTTTTCTTTCTTCGGGATGGCATGGATGAGACACCGGAAGAACTTGGATTAAAAGCCGGAAACTATCCGGAGAGTGAAGCAAAACTCATGGAACTTCTTTCTACCCATGAGGGCAGGGAACAGCTTAAAAACGTTTTGGAAGATGCGGCGGAGCGTCTTGCATCGGGTGAAGCCGAATTAAAATGGCGGCATGTGAAATCACCGGAATATCTGTTATCGGAGATTGCTGACCTTGACAGGGAGAGACTGGAGTTTCCATTGCCGGATGCGGTGGAGGTAAAGCAGGAAGATTTTATTACACAGGATGAAATTGATTATGCACTTGGCAGAGGAAGCGGCTATGAGCATGGAGCTTTCCGCATTTATGAGTATTTCATGGAAGGACATGACCAGAAAGAAACAGTTGCTTTTCTGAAAAATGAATATGGCATTGGTGGTGGTTCCGGCGGACTGCCGGGCAATGATGATTCCCATAATGAACATGATGGAAAAGGTATCCGTCTGGAGAAAGGAAGTTATGGCAATCCGTATGCAAAAGTGCTTCTGAACTGGAATGTTGTGGAAAAAAGGCTTCGGGAGCTGATCCATGAGGATAAATATTTATCTCCACAGGGGAAAGAGAATTATAAGGCATATAAGGAAGAACAGGCAGAGAAAGCGAGACAACGTGAGCTTTCCCGTCTGGAGCATGGACAACGACTTGAATGTAAGAAGGACATCGAAGCGTTGATTGCCGAGAAATTCAATGGTTTTGTACTTCCGAGGAATACCGCAGATGAAATCGTGGATAAATATGGCATTGACTGTGTGGAATTTGTCCTTGCAAACACGGTTACGCATTTTGATTATGATGGTCGTTTTTCGCAGAACAATAAGGACTGGGCAAAGGGCATTGTTGCGGAAAATGAGTGGCAGAACAATGATCTGATTCTAAGCTCACATCCGGCGGTATTGGACGGATTTACAAATCAGGCGAGAAGATATATCAATGTGCTTCGGGAAAAAGAAAAGGAAGCACAGAAAAAGATTACGATTGATGGATATGAGTGTGTTCTGGTTGATGAGTGGGGAAGTGAAAAAGAGAAATACCTGCTTGGAAATAACATAGAGGACAGCGGTTTTTATTATGCACAGGTCAATGGGAAAACCTTTGAATATGACCATAAGCCGGAGCGTGGCGAAGTAGAGGACGATTATACCAATGCCATTGCAGAGGAAGATATTGACAGGCACGAAGCAGAAGTGTTTTCACGCTTTGTGGGGACGGATGGGATCGCAGAGCTGGATGAAGTGCAGGAATTAGCGTGGCATGTGGTACATGATGCAGATGATGAATATGGCAATCCGACACAATGGAGTGCCACCTTATCAGAGGGAGTATTCCTTTGGATTGATAAGGAAGCGGATGGATATGCGATTTATGATACGGCAGACACTACCCGTCCGGCATTGGAGACATTTTCGACTTTGCAGGAAGCAATGGACTGGGGCAATGAACTTGCAGAAAGTGGCAGGGAAGCAGAGGCGGAGTTTTCTGGTGAAAGGGAACAGGCTGAGCAGGAAGCCGATGAACTGGACAGCATAGATACGCAGTCTGCCCGTGAGCGTCTGGAGAATGGAGAAGCAGACCGACAGACAGAGGAAATGTTGTCGCAGGTGCTTACCGGAGATTGGGAGCCGCTTACACCTTCGTCAGAGGAAAAACAGCCTGCATCAGAAAGGCAATCAGCACAAGAAAGGTCGGTATCAGCACCAGATAAAAGTAACGCTGTCAATTTCCATATCAGCGATGACCGATTGGGTGAAGGCTCTCCAAAAGAAAAATTCCAGACAAATATTGCAGCAATCAAGCTGTTGGAGCAGATTGAGGGCGAAAACAGATATGCTACACCGGAAGAACAGCAGATTTTATCCCAGTATGTCGGCTGGGGCGGTCTTGCCGATGCGTTTGACGAGAGCAAATCAAACTGGTCAGCAGAATATCACCAGTTAAAGGAACTGCTATCGACGGAGGAGTACCGCATGGCAAGGGAGAGTACCTTGAATGCCCATTATACAAGTCCGGTCATTATCCGCCAGATGTACGAAACATTGGAGAAAATGGGATTTTCCAGAGGAAATGTACTGGAGCCTTCCATGGGAATCGGCAACTTTTTTGGTATGATGCCGGATTCCATGAAAGAGAGCAGGCTTTACGGAGTAGAGCTGGACAGCATTACCGGACGCATTGCAAGGCAGCTTTATCCGCAGGCAGATGTGCAGATCAAAGGCTTTGAAAAGACTGATTATCCGAATGATTTCTTTGATGTGGCAATCGGAAATGTGCCTTTTGGACAGTATAAGGTGGCAGATAAGCAGTATGATAAAAATAATTTCCTGATACACGATTATTTCTTTGCAAAGACGTTGGATAAAGTGCGTCCCGGTGGTGTGGTTGCTTTTATCACAAGCAAGGGAACCATGGACAAGGCAAGTCCGGAAGTCAGAAGATACCTTGCACAGCGGGCAGACCTGCTTGGTGCGGTGAGACTTCCGAACACCGCATTTAAGGCAAATGCAGGAACAGAAGTGACTTCGGATATTTTATTTTTTCAGAAGCGTGACCGCATGGTGGAGCGTGAGCCGGACTGGGTACATCTAGGAGAGGATGCAGATGGCATTGCAATGAACGCTTACTTTGCAGAGCACCCGGAGCAGATCGTAGGAAAGATGGAAATGGTATCCGGTCCTTATGGCATGGAAAGCACCTGTAAGGCAGATGACAGCAGCCCATTTGAGGAGCAGTTAGCGAAAGCACTTCAAATTACAGGACAGATTGATACGATTGATCTGGATGAGGAGCTTGCGGATGACATGAGCAGGCAGAGTATTCCTGCTGATCCGTCCGTTAAAAATTTCAGCTATACCGTAGTTGAGAATGAAGTGTATTACCGTGAAAATTCTGTCATGAAGCCTGTGGAAGTATCAGACACCGCAAAAGAACGTATCAAGGGAATGGTGGCAATCCGTAACTGTACGCAGGAGCTGATTGATATGCAGCTTGAGGAATATTCCGATGCGGCAATCAAGGGAAAACAGGCGGAATTAAACACATTATACGATTCCTTCTCGAAAAAATATGGTCTGATCAATTCGCAGACGAATAAGAGAGCCTTTAATCAGGACAGCAGTTATTGCCTGTTGTGTTCTTTGGAAAAACTTGATGATGAGGGCAATTTCAAGGGCAAAGCGGATATGTTCACGAAGCGTACCATTAAAAGGGCAGAGGTGGTCACAAGTGTGGATACTGCAAGTGAAGCATTAGCAGTATCTTTAGCAGAGAAAGCTAAAATCGACCTTGATTATATGGCAGAGCTGACTGAAAAGGACAAGGATACGCTGATTGAGGAGCTTCGTGGTGTTATTTTCCAGAACCCGCTTACCGATGTCTGGGAGACAGCAGACCAGTATTTAAGCGGCAATGTGCGTGAGAAACTTGCCATAGCAGCCACTTATGCAGAAAATCACCCGGAATATGCCCCAAATGTACAGGCTCTTACGCAGGTACAGCCGAGAGAGCTGGACGCATCGGAGATTGAGGTACGTATCGGTGCCACATGGATTGAACCAAAGTATATCAATGATTTTATGCGTGATATTTTCCAGACACCGGAACATTTATTACGCAGGGATACGATAGGTGTGCAGTTTTCGGGTGTAACCGGAGAGTGGAATGTAAAGGGCAAAAATGCGGACTATGGCAATACGCTTGTCAACATGACATACGGTACAAGCCGGGTAAATGCCTATAAGATACTGGAAGATTCCCTGAACCTCAAAGATACGAGAGTATATGACACCATTGAGGAGGATGGAAAGGAAAAGAGAGTCCTCAATAAAAAGGAAACCATGATTGCAAGCCAGAAGCAGGAAGCAATAAGGGAGGCATTTAAGGACTGGGTATTCCGTGATCCGGAACGCAGGCAGACACTTGTGGCAAAATATAATGAGCTTTTCAATTCCACCAGACCAAGAGAATATGACGGTTCGCATCTGAAATTTCCGGGCATGACACCGGATATTGAATTAAAGCCGCATCAGAAAAATGCGGTTGCCCATGTGCTGTATGGAGATAATACCCTGCTTGCGCATTGCGTCGGTGCCGGAAAGACCTTTGAAATGACAGCAGCGGCAATGGAAAGCAAGCGTCTGGGACTATGCCAGAAGTCATTATTTGTAGTGCCGAACCATTTGACCGAGCAGTGGGCAAGTGATTTCTTACGGTTATATCCAGGAGCAAATATCCTTGCAGCAACGAAAAAGGATTTTGAACCTGCCAACCGTAAAAAGTTCTGTTCCCGTATTGCCACAGGCGATTATGATGCCGTTATCATCGGACATAGCCAGTTTGAAAAAATCCCATTATCGCAGGAGAGACAGGCAGCTACAATCGAAAGACAGATTGATGAGATCGAGCTTGCCATTGAACAGGCGAAAAAAGATAATGGGGAGCGTTATACCATTAAGCAGATGGAAAAATCAAGAAAAGCATTGCAGGTGCGTCTTGATAAATTAAATGACCAGAGCCGGAAAGATAATGTCGTAACCTTTGAGCAGTTGGGGGTAGACAGGCTGTTTGTGGATGAGAGCCACAATTACAAGAACCTGTTCCTTTATACGAAAATGAGGAATGTGGCAGGTATCGCACAGACAGAAGCACAGAAGTCATCTGATATGTTTGCCAAGTGCCAGTATCTTGATGAAATCACGGGCGGCAAGGGTGTAACTTTTGCGACCGGAACGCCAATTTCCAACAGCATGACGGAGCTTTACACGAATATGCGTTATCTTCAGTATGGAACGCTCCAAAAGCTGGGACTGGGACATTTTGACGCATGGGCGGCTTCTTTTGGAGAAACACAGACAGCCATAGAGCTTGCGCCGGAAGGAACCGGATACCGGGCAAAGACAAGATTTGCGAAGTTTTTCAATCTGCCGGAGCTGATTGCACTTTTCAAGGAGAGTGCGGACATTCAGACACCGGATATGCTGAAACTTCCAGTGCCGGAAGCGGAGTATGAAAATGTGGTTCTAAAGCCGAGCGAGTTCCAGAAAGACATGGTAGCGTCCCTAGCGGAACGTGCCGAAGCAGTCCGGGACAGGCAGGTACAGCCTTACGAGGACAACATGCTAAAGATTACCAATGACGGAAGAAAGCTGGCGCTTGATCAGAGATTACTCAATGATATGCTGCCGGATGAGGAAAATTCCAAAGCGGCAACCTGTGTGGAGAAAGCCTATGAGATATGGGAGAACACCAAAGAGCAGAAGTCAGCACAGTTGATTTTCTGTGATCTTTCTACACCGAAAGGCGATGGCACTTTCAATGTGTATGAGGATATAAAAAATAAGCTCATGGAAAAAGGAGTGCCGGAGAATGAGATAGCATTTATCCATGATGCCAATACAGAACTTAGAAAAGCGGAGCTGTTTGCAAAGGTAAGAAGCGGACAGGTTCGTTTTTTATTAGGTTCCACCGCCAAAATGGGAGCCGGTACGAATGTGCAGGACAGACTGATTGCATTGCATCATCTGGATGTGCCTTGGAGACCTTCTGATATTGAACAGCAGGAGGGAAGAATCTTACGACAGGGCAACCAGAATGATAAGGTCAAGATATTTCGTTATGTTACGGAAGGTACATTTGACAGTTACTCGTGGCAGCTCATTGAGAATAAGCAGAAATTCATCGGACAGATTATGACCAGTAAATCTCCGGTACGAAGCTGTGAGGATGTGGATGAAGCGGCACTTTCCTATGCGGAGGTCAAGGCACTTGCCACAGGCAATCCCTACATAAAAGAAAAAATGGATCTCGATATTCAGGTATCAAAGCTGAAACTGATGAAGGCAAACCATACCAGTCAGAAGTACAGGCTGGAGGATAACATCACACAACATTATCCGCATCAGATCGCCATTTTCAAGGAGCGTATCGAAGGCTTTACCGCTGATATGAATAAATATGCGAAAAATAAGCCGGAGGATAAGGAGCAGTTCTTTATGCAGGTGGGTGGAAAATCATACACCGACAAAAAGGAAGCTGGAACTGCAATCATAGCCATGTGTAAGGAGATTAAAGGCATCAATGCCAGTGCGGATGTAGGTGAATATCTTGGATTTAAGCTGAATGTAACCTTTGATTCTTTTAACAATAAATTTGTGATGAATGTCAAAGGAGCCATGAGCCACCCGATGGAAGTCGGCTCTGATCCGCTTGGAAATATCACAAGAATCAACAATGTACTGGAAGCCATGCCTTCACAGCTTGAGGAAGCACAGATGAAGCTATCCAATGTGAAACATCAGCTTGAAACAGCAAAAGCAGAGGTAGACAAGCCATTTCCACAGGAAGCAGAACTTGCCGAGAAACTGGAGCGTCTGGCAGAGCTTAATTCTTTACTCAACATGGATGAAAAGGGCGATGATGCGATTGGCATGGATGACGAAGCCACGGAACCGGAAAAACCACAGGAAGATGTGAAAAAAGTGGATAACCGGGAGGAAGTGGTTGCGGATATGCCAATCAAGCAGAGCAATTTGGAAAAAGCAGCACCAGAAGGAGAACGCAGACTTGCAGACCGACCTACAGACCGGACTTCATTGCAAGAAAAACTCGCAGCAATGAAGGCAAGGGTGTCCGGGACACCTGCAGGAAGGGATGCAGTGGATAAGGCAAAGGGGAAAGATCAGATTTTATAAAAAAAGTTTTATTCCCAACCTGTCAGCACTATTCGGGTTGGGAATAAAAGCAGGATTATTAAAAATGTTATAGCAGTTGATGTAAAGGCAGTCAGTGGTGGCTGCCTTTTATCGTACAAAATGGAGGTCATTTATGGCAGAAAATAATACAGAAAAACAGCGTGTGCAGGAGCTTACGGATAAACTGGAGCAGGGATTGCAGGATTTATTCAACAGTGACAGTTACTGCAATTATCTTAGAACGATGTCAAAATTTCATAATTACAGTTTTAACAACACGCTCTTAATTGCGATGCAAAAGCCTGACGCTACGTTAGTGGCCGGATACAAGGCTTGGCAGAAGAATTTTGAGCGTCATGTAAATAAAGGGGAAAAGGCAATCCGTATCCTTGCACCTGCACCCTATAAAATCAAAGAGGAACGGGATAAGATTGATCCGGTTACACAAGAGTTGTTGCTTGATAAGGACGGAAATCCGCAGAAAGAGGAAGTCGAGATAACAATTCCGGCATTCCGGGCAGTATCCGTTTTTGATGTGGCACAGACAGACGGAAAGCCGATACCGGAACTTGCGGCAAAGGAGCTTCTTTCAGATGTGGAAGGGTATCAGGATATGATTCGTGCAGTAGAAGCCATTTCACCAGTACCGATTGAACTGGAGGAGATAGCCGGAGATTCCAAAGGCTATTATGATAGGGAAGCAAAGCGGATTGCGGTACAGGAAAACATGAGCGAGAGCCAGACCTTAAAGACAATGATCCATGAGGTGGTTCACTCCAAGCTGCATAGCAAGGAAGTGGAGCAGGATGAGCAGATGAAAAAAGACCGCAATACTAAAGAAGTGGAAGCTGAGAGCATAGCTTATACAGTATGTCAGCATTTTAGTATAGATACCTCTGATTATTCTTTTGGGTATATTGCAGGTTGGAGCAGCGGAAGAGATACCAAAGAACTTAGATCTTCCATGGATACGATACGCAGGACAGCTTCGGAGTTGATTACCGGGATAGAGGAACAATTACAGGAATTACAAAGGAACAGGGAAGTATCACAGGAACAGACAAAGGAAAGTATTCTCCTCATACAGAATACTGACCTTTCAGAGTTCAGTCTGCTTGATGTATATGGCATGGACAGACCAGAACTGATGCAGGCATTGTCAGAAATGACAGACGATGACAAGTTGAGCATACAGGCATATTTGGAAAGCAGGGGTGCATGGACAACGGAAATCGGCAATCAGGATTCCAGAGAGTACGGAGAGTATCATCTGGATGTGCGTTATAACACGGATACAGATGAGCTGATTGATATGAAGGAGAGAAAGGCGGTCTATGATAAGGCAATGGAGCCGATCAATGCCGATGATGTGGTTGTTAAGTTCGCTTCCATTTTTGAAAGCGAATGGGAGGTTTTGAAAATCACAAATATGTTAAGGGATGATGTCGGAAAAATGCTTAAAGATATGGCTTCTCTTGATGAAAAAGAATGGGATGGCAATTACCTTTCATATATGGAAAAACAGGGAGCGGAAATCACATTACTTGCGTCCAGTAGTAAGGAATTAAATGGAAATATGCCGGACTTTTGGGATTATGAATACGATTTTGATGCAGGTCTGACGGATGCGGAGGAATTGTCTGTCATGCAACAGGCAGAGCATATCATTAACCGGTTGGAGCATGGACAGCCTGCCTTTTCCGATGATGAAAGAAATCTGATTGTGAATTATGCGTATAAGCTGGGGGATATGGAGAAAACAAGGGAGCTTGCAGAACATATCTATGCACAGGAAGTGGATGGAAATCAGGATGTCGCATTAGCAATGATTGATGCACAGGCAGAAATCGACGCACTTCCGGATAGCATGGTCAGCATATCCGAAATGCAGGAATATGGCTATACGTGGAATGAAATGCTTCCGCTGACGCAGGAGAGGGCATTGGAACTATTTGACCATGACTTGCCTGTGTATCTTTTGCATACGGATGGTTCCGAGAGTACTGTAGCTGATAGAAAACAGATTTTAGAGCATGATGGAATGTGCGGAATAGAAAAAGGGGACTGGCAGAATGAACGGAAACTTCGCATGATGCAGGAAGAATTATCAGAGAGTGATTCCAACAGGGTAGCACAGCTTTTGTATGGAAATACCGATAAATATGGAATTTTCCAGTTAAAGGATGATCCGGAACTGGACAAGTTCCGTTTTGAGGGAACGGAAAGCCTGAAGCGTATGGGAATAACCAAAGACAATTTTGATGCGGTATTGCCGGAAAATTATAAACTGGTGTATTTGGGCGAATTGTCAGAATTGCAGGGACAGACGCAATCGGAAACACTGGAAGCAATCTATACAAAGTTCAATATTAATCATCCGGAAGATTACAAGGCACACTCTCTTTCGGTCAGCGATATTGTGGTATTACATGAGGACGGGGAAAACACCGCACACTTTGTAGATTCTTTTGGATTTACAGAACTGCCGAAGTTCATGCTGACACTGGAGGGCAAGGAAAATGAGATAGAGACGGAGCTTGCGGTTCATATCGCAGACCGTTATATCCTGATGCATGAATGTGATGAGGGATATGATTACTCCATTCTGGATGAACAGTACCATTTGCTGGATGGCGGTGTCTACGATAACCCGGATATTACCATTCGCAGGGCAATGGATATGGTGATTGCAGATTTGAAAGAACCGAGATTTTCAGTTGTGACTGAGCAATATTATCGTGATGAGTATTTGCAGGGCGAAGTATATGCTGGTTCAGAGGTCGAGATTGTAGATTATGAGGAACTTTCGGAGAAAGCCGAGGAAGTGGAACAGGCAGATTTGGAAGCAAAGCAGGCAGAATTTAGAGAGAACAATCCGGATGTGGTT
>OGLJ01001002.1_pt1 | contig 26607 bp, 28 predicted proteins | sample 1572801 | NCBI WGS metagenome assembly OGLJ01 (sample SAMEA2581877, study PRJEB24529) | metagenome | biome: Human gut stool | place: China | collected 2011
CACGGATGCCAGCTGCGGCATGGTTAGAAATACCGGATTTTGCGATCAGAATTTGTCGCCGCATGTTTATCTGGAACTTTTAAGTATCTATTTCTTATAATATTACTTATCAACCCAAAAGAGGTCTATGCTTATTGCGGCAATTCCACAGGTCTATCCTTAAACTAATCCCATGAGGCTCGGAACCCCGAGGGAGAGTCCCGGTACAAAGGTTACCAGAAGAAGCATCACAATCAGTACCAGGAAATATGGAATAAGCTTCGGAGTTACTTCCTCAATCGATACATGTCCGATACCGCATCCGACAAAAAGTACGGAGCCTACCGGCGGTGTGATATTTCCAAGGCACATATTGAAAATTAACATTACGCCAAACTGGATGTCGCTCATGCCAAAGCTCTGTGCAATCGGCAGGAAGATCGGTGTAAAAATCAGGATTGCCGGAGTGATGTCCATGAACATACCGATGATCAGCAGAATGACGTTCATCAGAATGAAGATGACATATTTGTTTGTGGATACCGAGAGCAACGCGCTGCTGATTGCTGCCGGGATTCCGGAATAAGCCATCACGAATGACATCGCGGAAGAAGCAGAAATCAAAAACAGGATGATTCCGGAAGTCTTGGCAGAGTTCAGGAGAATCTCCATAAATCCCTTGAAATCGATACTCTTGTAAATGATGGACAGGATGAGGCAGTAAAGAACTGCAATACCTGCACCTTCCGTTGCAGTAAAGATACCGGATACGATGCCGCCGATAACGATAATGATCAGCAGCAGGGACGGGATGGCATCCCAGATGGTCTTTGCAACACTGATGGATTTGTCACGGCCGGTCGCCTTGATGCCCATTTTTTTCGCATAGATGAATGCAACCACCATACAGCCAAGACCCATGAGGATACCCGGAACATATCCAGCCATAAACAGCGTGGAAATGGATACGCCGCCGGCTACGGTAGAGTAAACGATGAATGCAGAGGTCGGAGGAATCAGAAGTCCGGTCGGTGCGGAAGCAATGTTGGCCGCCGCCGAGTAAGCCGGATCATACTCCTGCTCTTTTTCAATCGGGCTGATACATCCACCCATTGCAGATGCAGCCGCTACGGAAGAACCGGAGAGCGCTCCAAAGAGCATGTTTCCAAGAATATTGGCCTGTGCCAGGTTTCCCGGAAGTTTTCCCACGAAAAGCTGTGCAAAATTGACAAGCCTCTTTGCGATACCGCCATTGTTCATGATGTTACCGGCAAGGATGAACAGCGGAACCGCCAGCAGGGAAAAACTTTCGATACCGGAATTCATCTTCTGCATGGTAATAAACGTAATCTGATCCCAGGAAAGGGTAGACATTGCGGTTACGATGGAAGATACAATAATACTTACAGAAATCGGAACACCCATGAACAGCAGTACGCCGAAAACGACAAACAAAATGATAGTTGTTAGTACGATATTCATTTTTTCCCTCCTTATTCTTCTACTTTGTTTCCGGTAATGTCTTCGTAGAGATTAATAATCTGTGCGATGATGATAAAGATGCCGGAAATCGGTGCGATGGAATATACCAGCGTTCTCGGAACTCCCAGAAGTGCGGAGAATTCCGCCCTTGCAGACACTGCCAGCTTATAACCGCCAATCGTGATTACAAAGATTGCAAGGAGTAGAATCAGCGCATCAATGAAGATAACCAGAATCTGATGCGGTCTTCCGGTCAGTTTATCTCTTACCAGGGTCAGTGCCATATGCTCTCTGGTGGAAAATGCATAGGCCGCGCCGATAAAGCCGGTCCAGATCAGCGAGTACTTTACCAGTTCCTCGGTAAATGCCGCCGGGCTGTTGAGGACGTATCTGGTAAATACCTGCCACAATACCAGGAAGGTCATGAACGTCAGAAGGACTGCGCAGCAAGCCGCGAGAACTTTGTTCATATATTTCTTAATCGTGCCTAAGGTCTTAGCCATTTTTTACTCCTCCTCTTCTCTGATTCCATCAATTCTATCCAGCAAATCCGCAACTCCCGGATATTCTTCGCGGTATTCATCGATCATTTCCGCCGTCGCTTCACGGAAAGCTTCCTTATCTACATCGTAGACAAATTCCACACCCATATCTTCCGCTTCCGTAATTGCTTCATCCACAGCCTGATCCCATGCTTCCTTGTGCCATTCGGTCGCATCGTGCGCACATTGCAGGATGATTTCCTGATCCTCCGGAGCAATATTGTTCCATACTTTTGCTGACATGACCATCACGTCAGGAATCATCGCGTGCTGGTCAACAGAGTACACCTTGCAGACCTCGCCGTGCTTACCTGTGGTCAATGCCGTCTCATTGTTCTCGGTACCATCGATAATGCCGGTGGAAAGTGCCGTATAAACATCACCATAGGACATTGCCACCGGAGTTCCGCCAAGCGCTGTCAGCATATCCGTCTGCGACTTCATATCCTGTACACGGATTTTTAATCCCTTTAAATCTTCCGGTACACGGATTGCCTTGTCCTTGGTATAGAAGGAACGGGCGCCGGATGTGAAGTAGGTGATCGTCACAAATCCGTCTTCCTCGGAAGAAAGGAAGAAATCCTGCATGTCCTCCGAATCCATAATGTCGTAGAAGTCTTCGGTATCATTGAAAATGTACGGAAGGCCGAACGTATTGTAGGCTTCGTTGTAGGTGGCAAGACCCGGTGCGGAAACCTTGGTCATTGCGATTACGCCTGCCTGCAGCTGCTCTAAGTTCTCTGTCTCAGAACCAAGCTGTCCGTTCGGGAAAATGTTGATAATGATGCGTCCGTCGGTCTTCTCTTTTACCTCATCCGCAAACTGCGTCATGGCATTATGTACGGTGTGCGTCTCGGAAAGACCGTGTGCCAAAGTCAATACCATCGGATTCTCTGCCGTTGCCTCTGCACTGTTGGAAACTCCGGAGTTTGCGCCACAGCCGCCTGCCGCAATTACGGTCGGCAGAACGAGCGCTGCCGCCAAAATGAGGGCGATGTTCTTTTTCATTGCTTTTGTTCTCCTTTTCCTTTTTTATTTTAATTTAAATTACATTCCAATCATATCGAATACCTCAAACGAAATCATCACATGATGATCCTTTTTCGGATTCGGGTACTTCACCTGTACCGACTTTAAGCTCTGGCTGTAATACCAGCCGGTCTGCGCCTCTTCAAATTTGCGTCTGTGAAGAAAATGCGGAACTTCCACACCGTCAATCTGAACATAGAACGGCGCTTTTTCCCTGTGTACCACATCCAGATACATCGTGTCCACGGTATTCTCATAATTTCCTTCATAAGTGAAGTCCACACAGGTTCTGACTCCTGCCGTCACTTTAATATTGGTCTTAAGATATGCCCCGTTCTGGTACTCATTGGTCTTTCCGTCATCGTCATATACGGTAAATTCAGAATCTACGTCCGGCGCCATAAGAATATGAAGTCCGGTTACCGTCTCATGCATCAGGTTGTAGATCTGATTCTCCGCCATCGGAATAATCGCACCGCTCTTGATGTAAAGCGGAATGGAACTGATATCGACCGGCACCTCGATTGTCTGTCCCGGCGCATACTCTTCTCTGGTATAAAAATCATAGAAGCGAACGTTCTCATCCCCCGTCTGCGGCAGGTAAATGCTTCTGGTCTTTGCTCCTTTTTCCACAACATTAGCTACCAGGAGTGAATCGCCCCACATAAAATCTACGCCTTCATTGTAGGTCTTCGGGTCATTCTGAAATGCCATAAACATCGGCTCCATAATCGGAAGACCGGTCTCATGCGCTCTGCTCTCCAGAGAATACAGATACGGAATCATGCGGTAGCGGAACTTGATTGCGTCCCGGATATACTGCTTCTTGTCCGTGTACATCCACGGTTCCGTTACCGTATTGTCGGTGTTGGTCGAGTGGATGGAAAATCTCGGCATAAAGATACCGTTCTGCACCCAGCGGACGAAAAGCTCCGGTTCCGGAGAAACACCATAGAAACCTCCGACATCGCAGCCGTGGTTTGCGACTCCGGAGAGTCCCATTCCGAGAATGGTTGCGATATTGTATTTTAACGTATCCCAGCAGGTCAGGTTATCGCCTGCCCACACCTGTGCGTATCGCTGGATTCCGGCATGTCCGGACCGGCACACGGAAAACGGGCGAACCGATGGATTGTACTCCGTCACCGCTTCATTGGACAGCTGGCACATCAGGTTGCTCATAACCGGCTTCATCGTACCAATCGTGCTGCCTTTTCCCTCAAAATATACTCTGGCATCCTTGTCTACCATGGAATCGTATTCACAGTTATCGTTCCATACAGACTCGCAGCCATACTGGATCAGCCCCTGCTTCAGATACTCCTTCCAGTTCTTGCGGTTTTCTTCTTTGGTAAAGTCGACGAAAATTCCGGTTCCGCCCCACCAGGTACCAATTCCCGGCTCATCCGTTGTGCTGTCGAGGACGAACATCTTCTTTTCCTTCATCTCCTCCAGGAGTGGATGAACGAGAAGCATTCCCGGCTTTACATTCGGGGAGACAACGATGCCCTCCTGCTTCATCTTTGCAAACCAGTCCGCCGGATCCTTGAATCTTTTATAATTCCAGGTAAAGCTGCATCTCTTGATGCCTTGCTCTGTCTCGACGGCACAGTATCCGGAAGAAAGCTGGAAACCATCCACCGGAATGCCCTCTTCCTTGGTGGTGTCAATGAATTCCAGAATTGCATCGTCACAGTTTTCCGGCAGTTCCGGATAGTACATTGACGATCCCAGATATCCGAATGCAGACTTCGGAAGAAGTACGGACTTTCCTGTCAGATCGGTGTAGCGCTCAATGACCTCCCCGATCGACGGTCCCGCGATCAGAAATAAATCCACATCGCCTGCATCCGCACGGAAGGAAGAATAACGGTGCCAGTAATTCCGCTTCTCGCGTCCCATATTGAAGTCACATTCTGCCGTGCTGTGATAAAAATATCCGACGGCTTTTTTCGTGCCGCGCTGCAGCTTAATGTAGAACGGAATATGCTTGTACAGAGAATCGGTCTCCTTCGCATTGTATCCCATCGCATCTCCGGGAGCCATGTTCATATATTTCTCTGCTTTATTGATCTCGCCGCCTTTTTCACCAAATCCGTAAAAATAATCGTCATCCTCGATCTGGCTGGTATGAATGCGGCGCCTGTTAGAATCCTCACGGTACGCAAGCTCCGGAATATCCGCATGAAGCATGGTTCCTTCTGCATCATAGACACAGATGCGGAACGGATCTTTTTCCACTTCCACACGGAGCTTTTTTCCGGTAATCACTGCCCTGGTCTCACCATCCACCAGTGTAGATTCCGCCACGGGAATCCGCTTCCGGTAATCCTTCATCAGTTCATCTGTGCGGGATTCCCACGCGGTTGTTACCAGACTGTAGGACGCTTCATCCCAGTCTCCGTCAAAGCCCGCCCGGATACGGATGATATCATCCGTAAGGAACCATACACGAATCTCCACTGCGTCTGCAGCAATCGAATAATAATGATTCTGTGCTGTGACAGCACCTGCTTTGTAACATACTTTCACGAGTTTTCCTCCTTTGGTTTTGTAACTCTTTTTCTTATTGTCTATATCCGGTTCATTCAGATCTGTTTTCCTTCTGTCATCATCTTACAAAAACTCAGGTTCAATAACTATACAGACTTTGTTCAAAATCGCACTTTTTTTTACATATCTTGCACTTGTTGCGTTTTTGCTTTATAATTTCCATAGAAACAGAGTTTTTTATTTTCTATGAGGTGCCTTATGATTGATGTTGCACAGACAAGTATGGCAGCCGGTGCAGCCTGCGCCATCGCCCAGGTAACCGGCGTCAATGACAATATGTCACAGTCTCACTATCACGATTATTTTGAGCTGTATTTTCTCGACAGCGGGGAGCGCTATCATCTGATGGATGACAAGCTCTTCAAGCTTCAGGCCGGGGACTGTATTCTCTTCCCTCCACAGACGATGCACCGTTCCTACGGTGACCAGGATATGGCATTTTCGCGGGTGGTGCTGTATTTCCGCCCGAAAACGATCACCTCGGCGGATCTTCTTCATAAGCTTCTCCACTCGCAGGTGGTTTACCGTCCTGACAGTCAGGAGCTTCACCAGCTGCGGCGCATCATCTATGCCATGGAAGAGGAGCAGCATTCGCATCTGGACTGCCACGACGAATGTATGCAGTCTCTTTTGAACCTGATTATGGTGCAGCTTCTGCGCATGAATCAGGAGAGCACCGGCATCCTCCGCGAGACCCGGGTTACCAAAGTGATTCAGTATATCCATAACCATTACGCAGAAGATATCACACTCAAAGACCTCTCCGAGCGTTTTTATGTCAGCGAATATTACCTCTGCCGGGAATTCAAGAAAAGTACCAAGCGCACGATCGTGGAGTATATCAAGCAGACCCGCATCATGAACGCCAAACGGCTCTTCATGGAAACGGACCGGAATGTCACCGAAGTCGCCAGAGAAACCGGGTTTTCCAATCTGACACATTTTAACCGGGTCTTCCGGGAAGTCGCGGATGTTACACCGTCCGAGTACCGGAAACGCTGTCAGGAGCTGCACCGCTGATGTGTCGTCAAGCCCGGGCTTTTTGTTTTTTATTTTTTTTTTCATGAATACACGAAAACGGGGCTGCAGAGAAACGTTTCCCTGCAGCCCCGTTTTTTAGCGTGACAGCTGTGCTTGCAAATCTTCTGCTCTCGGAATATTTGCATATCACTTCATAATATAGTGCACTCTGCTCTCCTCATACCGGTCTTCCTGCGCTCTCTCCTCTGCCGGGTAACCGCAGGGAATCAGCGCGAACGCATGAAGACCCTCGGGAATATCCAGCACTTCCCGCACCGCTTTCATTCTACCTTCATCCGGCGATATTCCCATCCAGACCGCGCCAAGCCCAAGTTCGTCCGCTTCCAGCAGAAGATTCTCCACCGCTGCGCTCATATCGATATTAAAATATTCCGGCGCAATCCCCTTAGACCGGAAGCACGGCACAAACACAACCGGCGCGTCCCTCGCACATTTTGCATAGGGCGAAGCCTCTGACAGCCGCCCGATCACCGCCTTGTCCTTCACCACATAAAATTCCCACGGCTGCTGATTGCACGCGGACGGAGCCGCCATCGCCGCTTTTAACATCAGCTCGATTTTCTCCTGCTCCACGTCCCTGTTCTGATATTTTCTAACGCTGATTCTGTGAAAAATACTGTTCATCCCGTATCTCTGTCCTCTCTGCATGTTCCGCCGGCGTTCTTCCCTTACTTTCTGCCATGCACGGCTGTCCCTGCCGCGCTCTGCCTTATGTCCGGTACTCCATGTTCCGGCTGTCCATACTTTTTATCTGTAATCTTCCGATACTTCCATGTTCTCCCGGCTGCGATACTCCTCGTTTAGTTCCCGCAATTCCTTTTCGCCATATCAATACTCCTTTCCGATCTCATCCTCAATGCCATACATTTTCTTAAACCGTTCCAAATCCGCCGGCCCCTTAATCAGCATCACTTCCTCGATCTTTCCCGTATGAAGATCCTTGAAACCGGCAATCTGCTCGCCGTTGCAGATGCTCGCCTTAATCACCGGCTTTTGGCTGGCTTTATCATAAGTCTGTTCGGGAATTTTTTTCTTAAACAGTTTCGTTGTGGTCACCTTCTTTCAAATGCGGGCTGATCCTGAGTAATTTATCCCCTACTCAAATAGCTTTGGTAAATCGTTGGTAAAAATCTACTGTAACATCCCCAAAACACTGTAAAATCAAGTATTTTTAATCAAGGTTAGTATATTGCCGTGGCATACGAAAAGTACTCGAATACTCATATAAACTCCTTTCAAAAGGCGCTTTTCTGCTGCCATTTGCAGCGTTTTGCGCGGTGTTAATTTTTCTTTATGTATTGGTCATTTCTGTACATAAAATGCAAATCTTAGCAAAATTTTGCAAGATGTGTACAGTAATCGTAGTAGAAACGTAGTAAAAAGTGGATAGATTACTACTTCATAAGTATATTACTTAACCTTTTCATACCAGTATCCTTCTATACATTGTAACCAATATGTATCTTTCCCTCCATAACCCGCCAGCAATTACCACAATTTTCTACTTTTATTAAGCCTTCTTCTTTTATTCTACATTTATCACTTGTTACTAAGTATCATTTTCTTTACATAATTCTATTAAAAATTCTATAGAAGTTCTTAATTCTTCTTTAGTATATGTATTGCCTGAATCCGGATGATCTATTGCATTACGAATGTACGTACATAGCGTTTCATACTGAGTGTTTCCATATTGAGACATTTTACCATATTTGTTTGAATCATACGATGGATGATTTTTAATATAATTATCGCATTCTTTGATTTTATGTTTTTGTGTTTTTGCTTGAAGATATCCATATAACTGAATATGATAATCTATTGAAACTATATTAAATGCAAGGTAATTTGTTTCTGCTGATGTAATTGTAGGCAAAACTGACGGAGCAGTTATTTTCACAGGAGTTATGACATCTTCTTTTTCTTTTAATACGATAATTAATGCATCCCGCGAATTTTGCAACGCTGATTTTATTACATATTCAGAATGTGTTGCAAAAATCATTTGTGCCAATTGTATATTATCTTTTATAAAAAGCTTATTGTAGTAATCTAATATTTTTTCCTGCCATCTTGGGTGCATGCTTAGCTCCGGTTCATCCACCAATACCACGCCATCTTTTATCGAATTCATATTTCTCAAAAGTTGTGTCCCTCTGAATACAATTTGCTTTTCTCCAGTACTAAGAGAATCAACAGGTATACTTTTACCATGCTTCTCAAAAATTATCTTTTTTTCATTAGGATCTGTCTCATCCACTTCCTTAAATTTCATCCGATCAAAAAAATCATTAAACGCTAATTCAAATCGATATAGCTTTGACTGCTTCTTAAATTCTTCAAAATCCATATTAATGCCGTTTTTTGTTATTCTCATCCATTCAGCATTATCTTGTGATGACAAATCTACAAGCAACTGTTTTATATTAGTAAAATCCTCTCTTTCATCATCATTATACTTATTATCATCAATTTGCTCTGTTGTAGAAGACTTTACTATATTTGTCTTAAAACCTGAACGTGCTTTTGAATATGCTATACCATAATGCCTAATATCTTCTAAATCATTATTAATGGTTTCTATATAATTATTTTTATTAGAATAAATATCCTTTTTCTCTCCTGTTTTTAGTGACTCTCTTTGATGAAAACCTAATTTATGGTTATCTTGATCTCCGTAATATATTCTGAAATCGTCGTCTTCAATTTTATACTCAATATAATCAAACGGGGTAACAGCTCCCAAATTCAAAAACTCACTTATTGTATCTAAAATTGTAGTTTTTCCAGTGCCGTTTTCTCCTGCTAAAATTATTGTATTATATATTTTCCCATTATCCTTTGTAAAATCCAGTTCAAGATTTCCCAACACAGAATGATTTTTCCATTTAATTTTTGATATCATATTTTTCCTCCGAAAATTAGTCTTTCTGAAAATCATAATAAATATGTTTTTTATCCGCATACCGTATTATTTCACTGCTCATATATTGATTACATTTATTGCCTATAATTATTCTTGATGTTGTCATCCCGAACTCTGTAAGTGGTTTGGCAATTCCTTTATACCCCCTTCGCTCCTTTATATTGTATTCAACACGTCCTCCGTTAAACTCTGCAAGATCATACGGACAATATAATATTCTTACCTCTTTCTCCCGAGTCGAGTCTAGTCTAGCATTCAAATTATATGAATTTTTAACAACCCAAGGAATAATGGATAATGCCATCCCCTCATTTTTTATTGCCTCAATAATCATCTGCGTAAAATCAATTGCGCTTTTATCACAATACTCAACTGGATACAAAAAGTCATAATCTCCAACATTATATTCTACGCAAACACCATTGCCTCCCGCTGCATACTCTCTCCACATATAATCTTCATATGAATATGTAAGAGAAAAAACGTCATACATCTCTGTGAGATAATTAGTGATTAACTTTATGTAATCTTTACTGCAACCCGTTTTGCTAACAACTTTCTTTATTTTGTAATTAATTTGAAACTCGGTGTCATCATTTAGCGTCTTGTAAAATGAAAACCATATCTTTTCTTCCATTAATGTTTTTAACTTGATCTCGCTATGTTCTTGGAATGATATAAATTTGTAAACCTTGTTATTTTTTATAAGCGTTTTTAAGTATTCTATTTTATATGGCGTGGCTAAATCTGGCTTGTTTTTTAAATTACCCATATGTAACAAATATTCATCATAAAATTCTATGCCGTACATATAATACCTCATTTCAATAAAACTAAACACATATATTATATCGTCATTTTCTTCTCATTTCCATAACAAAAAACGCCCCAGCTATCGCCAGAGCGCCTCCAAACTAACTATTCTCCTATATTGCTTTAAACATCTTCTGTGACACCGGCCTCTCCCCTTGCGTCCGTTCCAGTGCATTCTATCTTCTACCGTGGTTTCCGAACCATCATTGTGTAACAGATACACGGGCAAATCGTGAACAAATAATTCCAATGCTTTCTCCTGCATCAGTGGCAACATTTCATTCCATGTATAACCGTACTCACGCATTTCAGACAAACCAATCATCGAGTCTGGAAGTGATTCAATCTCTGTCTGTGCATCTATGATAGTCAGACCCACATCCTGCTGTGCATACTCAAGCTGATATGCCAGTTTTTCTGCAAGATTCCTTGTCTTATTCATATCATCGAGCTTATAAGCATAATTTACAATCAAGTTACGCTCATCTGATGTAAATATGTTTTTCTCCGCTTCCAACTGATTGATAAGCTGCTCTGCCTGTTCCATTACAGAAAGGTTACTGTCAATCTGCTCTGTTATTTTTGCATTTACATCAATAATCTCATCCGTATCAAGATTGTAACGAACATCAAGGTGGTATTCCTCAAATTCTCTCGTTTTCTCATTACTAAGCTCCGTAGTCCATGCCCCCTTGCTTTCCAAGTATGCCTGTATGCTGAGTTTATCATCCTCACTCATGTTAGAAAGAGCAGCTACAAGCTCCTGAGTATCCATTCCACGGACATTTACAAGGCTGAACTCCGTCAAATCCTCATTCTGTATCAACAGGATACACTCTTTACTCTGTTCCTGTTCCATCTCACGATTAAGCTGCAATTCCCTTAACGCTCCCTCAATTCCCGTAATAAGCCCCGATGCCATCTTTCGTATGGTATCCAGAGAAGATTTCAGTTCCCTCATATCCTTACCACTACTCCACCCTGCAATATAACCAAAGGAATAATCAGAGGTATCTATGCCAAGATGCTGGCATACCGTATAGGCAACGCTTTCCGCTTCTACTTCTTTTGTATTCCTGTCTTTTATAGGTGCTTCCATCAAATCATCCCGATTGATTTCCTTATTATGCAGCATGGAATGAGCTACCTCATGAACCATTGTCTTTAAAGTCTGGCTCTCGCTCATATTCTCCTTCACCGCAATTCTCTTTTCTTCTGTATGGAAATATCCTTTTGAATCGCCGGGAATATCCTCAAAACCAATGTGAACTGGGGCAACATTCATAAGCACCTGCACAAAATCCTCATATCCCTCCACCATAGACAAAAGTTCCTGCGCTTCCAGCTCCGTAATTGGCTTTTCATCTGTCTGTGATACATCAAATACAAACACGGCACGAAATGCTGGAATCGTAACCTCTACCTGTTCCTTTTGGGGCATACCGTTTTCATCAAACATCATCTCTCCCGTCACAGGGTCTAATTTATCTCGTTCCTCTTTGATTTTATAAGGAGCCGGGGCAAGAATACGGATTGCCTTTTCTCCTTTATTGACGTGTCTTTCAAAATTTTTCTGCCATGCTTTATATCCAGCTACAAGCGTTGCTTCCGGCTTTTGCATGGCGATAAGTAAAGTGTTGTTAAAGCTGTAATTATGAAATTTTGACATGGTGGAAAGATAAGTCTTGTACTTTTCACTCTCAAAAAGCTCCTTTAATCCTTCCTCCAGCTTGTCTGTGATTTCCTGTACTTTTTGTTTTTCTGTTATATGAATTGTATTCATATTTTCGTCTGCCATAATAAACCTCCATATTTTCATTTTTTACACGACAAAAGGCAGCCCGCTATGGACTGCCTTCTGCATAATCACACTTTTAAATTAAACTGCTATAATACTTTCCAGTATCCTGCCTTTTTTGAGCCAACCCGCTCTATATAACCATTTTCTCTTAAAAATGATATATTGTTTTCTACTGCTGTTTCACTCACGCCTAATATGTTATGAAGTTCCGCAGTTGTAATATTTGGATTGTCTCTCATTTCTGAAATAATTTTTTGCCTTCTGAAATTTAAAGGTTTCTTATCCCCAACCTTTTTCCCAACTTTATTCCCAACCTTATTTATTCTCTCAAATGGGATAGTAACAACAATGGAATTCTCCCTAAATGAAAATGCATCTTTTCCATACATTTCCGTGATTTTAGGGACTCCTCGACCAGATTTCTCACTTATATGCAGTTGAAGAAATATCTCGGATAATTTTTCATTTACAGGGATTGATTCTCCTAAGAAAAATCCCTCCATGGTCTGTGCCGGAGCAAGTGTTCCCCTTGATAGTATCTCTATTCTGTCGGAAAATACCGAAATCATAGGTTCATTTCCTTCCACCCATTTATTGTGCAGGACGGCATTTATGACAGCCTCACGAAATGCCTTGTTATCAAATAACGGAACCTCCTTTCGCTCAACGACCCTATCTGTCTCATCCGCCTGAATCAGGTTCAATACATCTCCATAACGCAACAACTCATCCAAACTGTATAATAAACAGTCATTTCCAAATTCACGTACAGAGAAAAGATTAGAGCCTTTTGTTTCTCCATCAAAAATAGATACACGAAGCGGAAAATGAGAATTATCCGACAGAAGCTGCGCTAATATATTAAACTCGCCTTCTTCTGTTTTTAGCCCCAGATTCTTAATAAACGTCTTTTGATTTAGAACAATACCTTTGGAACCGTAATATCCAAAGAGTTTTTGAAATGTAAGTTCCTGGTATTTTGCCGGTACTGTTTCTATCGTTTCGGTTCTTCCATCCAGTATTTTGAAAAGTTCAATTTCTCTCTTAGGGTAATCTTTCATATTACATTTTGATGATCCTATCCTTAAAAACCTCTTTTCTTTAAATGCCGTAGGAATCTCGGTTGCCGCAGGAATTACCAAACCAACGACTCTCTTTCCATAAATTTCTGTTTCTTCAAAACTAAAATTTATGCTTGGTGACAGATTTCTCGCAAGATAATTCTGATACGGTTCCTTGTTATATTCACAATACTGGTTAAATGTTGTTCCTACAATTTCATGGGTTGTATCATTTACACCCCAAATGAAATACGCATATTTTTTATAATGAAAAGCCGCCGCATTTGACAGGGCAGATACATATTCGCCTAATGCCTCAGGCTGAAACCAGTTTTCCTTAAATTCAAACCATTCCTGTTCATCACTTAAGGCACATAAATCTAAAACAATTTGTTTAATATCCATTAGTATGCTCCTTTACCCAACTTTTATTCCCAACCAAATTCATTATATCATGTTGGGAATAAAGTTGGGAATAAAAATAAAAAATTTCAAATTATCTTATAAGGTTTCTTCTTTTCCCTTTGCCTTTAGTGGCATAGGCTTTTCTATATCTCCTCCAGCAACCTTTGCTTTCATTCAACTCTTCCTTTCTTTTTTCTACAAAAAAAGACCAAGTAAATCTCTCTACTCAGTCTGTTAATAATAACAATATTTAGTTTTTCCCGAAGGGATTTGCAACGAAGTTGCTTAATCTTGTGAAGCTCTGCTACAAGCAATACCCAGTACTTAGTGGCGAAACGCCACTAACTGGGCAATGGTTGCACCCTTGACCGGCTAAGGCGCTTCGCCCTTAACCCGAGCGGAGTCTTTCTCCTACACCTTGCGTAAGACTCTACCTTTACAATCCGACAAACTTCTGTTATTCCTAATAGCTCTTTTAATTCTATTCTTTTCGCTAAATTCAACGATTTGGCTGTTTGATGATAATTATGAAGTGCTTGTATTGGTGTATTACTCATAACATTTCACCCTCCTTTTTCAAAACCTGAATTACTATTAGCTCTTGGTTACTTAATCTTTACAACTTCAGTATTTAAGATTTTTGATGTTTTAAATACTTTTGAAATATCACGTATATCTCCAATATTCAATTCCAAATGATCCTTTTCGCAATTTTGTGTATGAACCAAAAATCTAAACTCTTGTTGATAACAATACTTTTTCCACTTCCAAAATGCAATATTATGCATTCTGGAAAGCTAGGATAAAATTAGATTCAATGAATCTTGTGTTTCGTCATAATATTGGACAAATCCACCATATATTTCATATCCCTCTTTTTATGCAGCAGTACGCAATCTATTGAAAAACTCATCTTTATCCAATATTAGTAATGCTGTATCTCCAAAATTCTGAATATTTTCTTTTTGTTCATCAGTAAAACTGAAATTTTTACTGTATGGATTAACACCAAACATACAATAAGCATAGTCGTTAGATGAAGTTGTTTGTATTAGTTCATCTTTAATCTCTATTTTCTCACCTGTATCGGGTAAAATAAATTTCCCTTCATTGATATGAAACATAGCTTCAAATGAATCACCAATAACTTCATCTCCGTTATCACTTTCATGATTTCGAAACCATTCTAATGAATTCATATAAATCAACCCATTTTGTAAACTCTCAATCCGTTCTTCACTCTGAAACTTAATCAATGGGAACCCTTTAACTACCATATCAATCCCTCCTAATCTCTATTTTTTATTAGAATCCTCTAAAATGATGCAAATCACAACTTAATTCTTCATTTTTCTTGATAAAATCTAATAAATAAGATTCTGTGATTATAAACTGTTGGTTTCCATCTTTAACACGTGTTTTTGTAGCCAACATTTGTTCATTATCACTTGTTATCTGAAAACTATGAATGATTCGATTTCTCATATCGACAAGCTCTTCAAAAAGATTTGCTATTTTTGTATCAGATTTTTGGGTAATAGTATTTTTAATCGGCGTTGACAATCTTCCTGATTCTAAATCCATCAAATCATACCAACTATACTGACTATTATCATCTGAACGTAAAATATTTTCTATAACAAATGCATTATTAGCATTAAATACACACAATGCACTTCCTAACAGCTCCCGATATTTCTTTGAAGGCAATGCTTGCCTCGTATAGTTCTCATACATAATTTTAACCTCAACCAATAATTTATTATCATGACTCTATTGAAGGAAATAAATTGTGCAAAACTCTGCATACATTTTTGCATTATTCAATCTAACGCTGTCCAATAACAATGCCTGGAACAAAACCTCTCCTATATTCTCTACTCTTACCATTCCATGCTCTTTTTCTGTAAAACCGTCAATCTGCACTCCTTGTACAGCAACTTCTTTCCTCGCCACCAGACAATGCGTATATAATGCCATGATATATTTATCTGACATCAGAAACGCATATGTTTCGTTCCCTTGATATGTATATCGGCACTTTTCCAGATTTTCATGCGGTATATCGAAATAACATCTGACCGTTTCCAGATATACATCTCCATTATACTGCGGTTTCAGCTCCTTTGCATACCTTCTAATTGTTGCAAATATATTATTTCTTTCCATAGCAGTCTTGGTTCTCTTAAATACAGGCTTTTTTCCTCGCAGATCCATATACACATTATTTAGGATAGTCTTTACGGCATACTGTCTGAAATCACCTATACGCAACAAATACGATAACACCTCCAGCAATTTTTCCTTTGATGTTATCTCCTGATACTAATAATCCCCAAATTCAATATGATCCAGCTTCAAAGGGCAGCTCCCTTTCGCTATCTCACGCTCCATTACCCTGTTAATATCTCTCATTGATTCCATCTATATATCTCTCCTTCCCGCTTCTGGACATCGTGTCCAAAAGTATAAAAAAGCAGCTACAAGTATTTCACTCATAACTGCACTAACGCTGTAACCTGATTATTCTATTCCTGCCGTTTTTGCAAATCCGGCTTTTCTATTCATAAGTTCCTCTTGTTTCTCCTTTGGAAGACACCGGAATATCTCATGATATCCCATTCCTGCCATCGGTTTTCCTTTCGCCAGAAGAAAAAGCTGCGTGTCAAGCCATTCCTCCCACAAATTTTCAAACATGCTCCGGCTATCCGTAAAGGTAATTGCATCTTCAAAACCCTATTGCGGTCTATAATACTGTAACTTAACAAATCCGTATCTTCCCGCATCCACGACAAGTATATTCTCAATCTCATACAGCTCTGCAAAAGCATCTGCAACCTTTCTGCATTTTTCCCTTTCACTGTCTGTAATGTATATTTCTTTCACAATTAACCATCCTCCTGTTTCAAAACCACACTAACTGCATCTATATCCTTAATCCCCAGAAATAAACCATTATCATCTTTACCATTTGCATACTATATGGTGCACACACGCACCATATTGTTATAAGTTCCCTGCCATTAAAATACAAGGTAGGAAAAGAGTTGCCTGTATGATTAAATATGATCCACTTTGGCAAACGCTTAAGGCTAAGAATATCAGTCAGTACCAGCTCATTAAAGATTATGGCATTGACAAAGCACAGCTTCAGCGGCTCCGGCAAAATATGGTGGTAAAGACCATTATTCTGAACAGGCTATGTCAGATACTTGACTGCCGTATTGAAGATATTATGGAATATGTTCCAGATGACAAGTAGAGGTATTGTTTATGATTGATTGACAATGCCTTTTTTGTTGCCCTTTTTTCTTTTACACCTTTGGACATTGTGTCCTGCTATTACTTTTATTATCTCCGTAAATATAACGATAATCCTCACAACAACAATAATACCACCAAGAACTCTCTTGCCCTGCTTTGCTAATCCAATTCCTAAGTTGCTTGTTGTGGTGGTCTTTCCGACTCCACCTTTCTGATTTGCGATTGCTATAACTCTACACATGATAAATTCTCCTTTGCTTTCTACTGATTTTCTTTTACGTTGCTTTTTCTGACTTCCACATAAGCCCTGTGGAATTTCTTTGTACCCTTGTTCGGGTATAAATCTGAAAACTCTGTTACTTCAATCTTGGGATTTCTCTGCAAAATCTTTCCAAACTATTTAATATCATTCTTTGTTCCCATCAATCGAACCTTTAACATCAATCTGCTCCTCCAAACAGGGCATACAGTTTTAGGTTTACGGTTGCATATTCCGGATACCGAATCTGTATTGCCTGCCAAAAAAATGGTGCATAGGCACAGCAGAATAGTTCTTCCATCGTGTACTGCCTACACTCACTAATCTGCTCCTCTGCGTCCTTGCAATCATCCACGCTTGGTGTGGCATTGCAATATAAGTTGAATGCCATTCTGACTACTTTTACGCTTCCGCTAGTCTGCCAACCTTCATGCAAACATTCTGTCTTTACACAGCCTGTCTTAAAATCATAAATGCGATTCGCATTTCTTCTGGTATCGTTGTTAATACCAATGCAATAGCAAAGTGCCTTGTGGTACACATCCTGATACCTTACTTCTTCTAATTTCTCGTAGTAGAATTTCTCATGTGCTTCACTGATAAAAATAATGCTCTCTGCACCTAACGCTGTACTGTTCATGTTTTGAACCTCCTTTTTTGAAAATAAAAAGGACTTTACTAATTGTTTTTCACAACTAATAAAGTCCTAAGTTTCATATTCATTTCTAAATTCGTGCTAGGGATTTCTTACAAATTTTTTGTTCTTAGTAAATTCTTAGTAAATTGCTCCCTCAGAGTCCAAAACATACGATAAATTCGAGGGTTTCAGCGTTTTCGGAAAATACTGCCGTGGCAGATGAAAAAAACTTTTATCATAGTTTTTCTCCTTAATATAATAACCTCACCAGACAACAATCCAGTGAGGTCATATAATCACGCTTTTTGTTTAGGTACAAACTCAAGCTTGCTGATATCTGCCTGATTAATACCAGTACGTTCTAGTACATAATGTATCTGTGCTAACATCTCAGTATCATCCAATACTCTTGTCAGACCAACAAGTTTTTCATCATCCCAGACGGTAAGCACAGTTGAGGAATTCATAAGAGCCTTATACAGTCGATCTGGATAATTTCCTGATATCCAATGAACCGATAGAAACAACTTTTGAATCTGTTCTTTCGTAAACTTTTTTTCTTCTGTATATATAAGCATAATCTATTTCCCCCTATCTGTTATGATCACATCTCTGGCATTGCAGCATTTCATTTTCAACATCATCTTTATAAAAAACACCTGACCATTGGCAAATATTCTGCAAAATAGGCACAACAGATTTTCCTTTTTGTGTCAACATATACTCTACCCTTGGTTGGATTTCATCATAGGATTTTCTTTCAACAATCCTAACTTCTATCAGGTCTTTTAATGTTGCAGCAAGTACTGCATCCGTAATATTGCACATTTCTCTTCGAAGTTCACTGTATCGAAGCTTTTCAGCTGCAGATAACACACATATTATGCGTGATTTCCATTTTCCGCCAAATATTGCCAATCCATATTCAAGTGGGTAACGTATATCATCATCTAATTTTTTCTTATATTTTGCCATTAAAAATCACGTTCCAGCTATTATTTAGTTTCATTATAGCTTGATGGTGATTCTTTTTTAAGTTACTATGAAATTTATTAGCAGTTCTTTGTTATATTTCTTTCTTATTCCCAGCACCTCCGATTTACGCTTTAACCCCTCTTCTACCTCAATACATTTGTATTATTATTGCAAAGCACCTCAAAATGATTTCGATGCGTTTTTATAAAACCTTCTTTTTGCAGCTTTGATATCTCCGTAGACATTGCTGCGCGGTCAATGCAAAGATAATCTGCCAGCTGCTGCCTGTCAAAAGGAATATCAAAGGACAAGGACGAATGTCTGATAGATTCTGCTGACAGGTATGACAATAATTTCTCCCTTGTTGTCCGCTTGCCAACATGTGTAATCTTATCATTCAGAATGAGTATCTTATTTGCCAGTACACTAACCAGATTGCGAATCAGCTTCTGATGATGCCCACATGCAGTTGGACAAGTAACCAGAAGCTTCTGTATATTTAAAAAAACAATCTCACAATCCTCATCTGCCACCACACTGATGTTCAGAACAGCACCAGGGCTTGCCGCATATGGTTCTCCAAAAAAATCACCAGCATGACATTTAGACAGAATATTCCGATGTCCCCAGAGATCCTCCTGAATAATAAGAACACAACCTGACAATACTAATCCCATTACCTGTGTAGAATCTGCTGCTCTGAAAATATAAGAATCCTTCTCTTTAGAAACTGTTACTGCCTCTACACAGTGCAATACAGATAATATCTCATTATCAGTAAGACCTTTAAAAAAAGGACTGTTTTTTAAAATAGGTAAATATTTTTTCAAAATCTCACCTCCTGTTGGAAATCAAACATACAAGTTGTATTTATTATAATATGATTCTAACAGAAACAAAAATAAAATTCTATTAATGGAGGGTAAAATGATAAGAAAAATTATACGTATTGATAAAGAAAAATGTAACGGATGTGGTGCATGTGCAACTGCCTGCCACGAAGGTGCCATTGATATTATAGACGGAAAAGCCGAGCTGGTAAGAGAACATTTTTGTGACGGATTGGGTGATTGCCTCCCAGAATGTCCTACAGGAGCTATTTCATTTGAGGAAAGAGAAGCACCTGCATATGATGAAGATGCTGTAAAAGAAGCACAGAGTAAAATAGCTGCTCAAAACCATGCAATGTCACCTCACACCGGCTGTCCAGGATCTAAAATCATGCAGATACAGCGAACAAAAACGCCTGAGACCGCAAAACCATTTTCAGGTGCAGATTCGATATCACAACTTGAGAACTGGCCGGTACAGATCAAACTTGCACCTATCAGTGCACCATATTTTAATGGTGCAAAACTTCTGATAGCCGCCGATTGTACTGCTTACGCTTATGCTGGATTTCATCAGGATTTTATTCAGAATAAGGTAACACTAATAGGTTGTCCGAAATTAGACCAGGTTGATTATAGTGAGAAACTGGCTGCTATTATTCAGAATAACAACATTCAAAGTGTGACAATCGTAAGAATGGAAGTTCCATGCTGTGGTGGTCTGGAGAAGGCAGTAAAAAATGCACTTCAAAATAGTGGAAAATTCATACCATGGCAGGTTGTAACAATAAGTATTGATGGAAAAATTATTGATTAATAAGGAGATTACTGGAATGAATAAAAAAATGTTTTGTTTTCAGTGTGAACAGACAGCCGGATGTACTGGCTGTACAGGAAATGCAGGTGTCTGTGGAAAAAATGCAGATACAGCCAAATTACAGGATGAGCTGACAGGTGCATTGATTGGTCTTGCAAGAGCTGTAGACAGTGCATCAGCTATTTCTAAAAGAACCGTACAAGTCATAATTGAAGGTCTGTTTACAACAGTTACAAATGTAAGTTTTGATAATGCTGCAATCGAAGATATGATACAAAAAGTCAGAGCTGAGAAAGAACGACTGGTTCCTGACTGCGGCAAATGTCAGTCGCCATGTGGTAAAACAAACGAATACGACATGCAGCAGATGTGGAATGCCGATAAAGATATCCGCTCTTTAAAATCTCTTATTCTTTTTGGTATTCGTGGAATGGCCGCCTATGCTTACCATGCAAATGTTCTGAATTATGAAGATGATGAAGTAAACCGATTCTTCTGCGAAGCATTATTTAAGATTGGTTACGAAGAAAGTATAGAAACACTGCTTCCTACTGTACTTAAAGTAGGCGAGATCAACCTTAGGTGTATGGCACTTCTTGATAAAGCAAATACAAACAGCTATGGAATGCCAGAGCCCACTGATGTTACACTTACCATCGAAAAAGGTCCTTTTATTGTCGTGACAGGTCATGATCTTAAAGATCTGCAGCTTTTACTTGAACAGACAGAAGGAAAAGGAATCAACATATATACTCATGGTGAAATGCTCCCTGCCCATGCCTATCCACTCTTGAAAAAATTTCCACACTTAAAAGGAAATTTTGGAACTGCATGGCAGAATCAGCAGAAAGAGTTTGATCATCTTCCAGCTCCGATTCTTTACACTACCAACTGTCTGATGCCGCCAAAAAGCAGTTATGCTGACAGAGTATTTACAACAGAGGTGGTTGCTTTCCCTGGCGCTGTTCATATTGATGAGAAAAAAGATTTTACGCCAGTTATCAAAAAAGCACTTGAACTTGGTGGCTATAAAGAAAATCAGACATTAAAAGGCATCAATGGAGGTACGAAGGTGACAACAGGATTCGGTCATTCAGCTATACTGTCACATGCAAATACTATAGTAGATGCTGTAAAATCAGGTGCAATCAGCCATTTCTTCCTGGTTGCCGGATGTGATGGTGCTAAACCAGGTCGAAACTATTACACAGATTTTGTTAAACAAACTCCTTCTGACAGTATCATCCTCACCCTGGCATGTGGCAAATTCCGTTTCAATGATCTTAATCTTGGAGAAATCAATGGTCTGCCACGACTAATGGATATGGGTCAGTGTAACGATGCTTACGGGGCGATTCAGGTTGCCCTGGCACTTGCGGATGCATTTGGATGTACTGTAAATGAGCTTCCGCTCTCCTTCGTTCTCTCATGGTACGAACAGAAGGCAGTCTGCATTTTGTTAACACTTCTGCACCTTGGTATCAAAAACATCCGTCTTGGTCCTTCTCTACCTGCGTTTTTGTCTCCTAATATTCTGAACCTTCTTGTGGAAAAATATGGCATAGCACCTATCACCACACCAGAAGAAGACATCAAAGCGCTGATAAACACTCCATAACACCAATAAAGCCAATAAAGCCGATACAGGAATAAAAAACCTGCCTCGGCTTTTTCTTTTGTCATTCTCCTGGACACAAAATATCCTCATTCTCATCATATTTTCTTCACTATTCCCACCTACACTATAGATAAGATGTAAGGAGCAAAAGTAACAATCTCTATATCAACTATAGAAATAATGAATGAAATAATGAATGAAAGGATGAATGAAAGGATGAATGTATATGATTAATTTTAAAAGAATAAACAAATCCTGCGTAGCTGCAGTTATTCTTGCCATGTGTCTTATGACATCAGGCTGTGGTTCACAAAACTATACAATCAACAGCAAAAGCACTGATACCACTGTAGCTTCCAGCATTACCGCCCAGGATACTAATGTAACACATGCAGATGATGCCGATAACTACAAAACGGAAATAACAGGTGAATTCAGCATTACATCAACTGATGGTTCTACAATAACACAGAATGATTCCGTATATACCATAACACAGGCTGGCGAATATACAGTTACCGGGCTCTTATCAGAAGGACAGATTGTAGTTAATGCTGACGATAATGCCGAAATCACCATTGTATTGAATGGTACATCCATCACATGTTCTAACGGTTCACCTATTTATATTAAAAATGCTGATAATGTAAAAATCAAATCTGAGGAAAACACTTATAACTGTATAGTTGATGCAAGAGCTGAATCTGACGACAATCCAGACAATTCTTCCAGTGAAAATGGTAATGCTGCCATCTATGCAGCATGTGACCTTAAATTGGTTGGAAAAGGGGCATTATCAGTAACTGGCAACTATAACAACGGTATCCAGAGCAAAGATGACATTTCTATTAAAAATGTTACCATCAAGGTTAATGCTGTAAATAATGCTATAAAAGGAAACGATGAGGTAGCTATAGAATCTGGTGAAATAATAGCTATATCCAGAAAAGGCGATGGCATCAAAACATCAAACATCAGTCTTTCATCCAAAGGAAAACAGAAAGGAAATGTAATAATATCTGGTGGAAATATTGATATATATGCTGCCTGTGACGGCATAGATGCTGCATATGGTGTAGATGTTTCAGGTGATGGAAATCTGAATATATATACAGATACTTATTCTGATTATAGTGAAGCCGTGGCTGCCGACAACTCCGGTTCTTCAGCCAGCAGCGTGGGAACTCCACCCGATATGAACAATACTCAGAACAATGGTAACATGGGCAATCCTCCTGATATGAATAACAGTAGCAGCAATCCTGGCATGAAAGGTAACTTCGGCGGTGGAAACAGAGCTGCTAATGGTATGCCTGGCAATAACAGCTCAGGAAATTCATCTAAAAAGTCTTACTCTACAAAGGGAATCAAAGCCGAGAGCGAGATAAATATATCTGGTACAGCCATTAACATAAGTTCAACTGATGATGGTATTCATGCCAACTCAGATTCTGGTGTTCTTGAAACCGGCGAAGATGGCAAGGGTATAATATCTATATCAGGTGGAACTATCACAATCTCTACAGGTGATGATGGAATACATGCAGATAAAGAGCTTAATATAACTGATGGATATATAAATGTTTTAACATCCTACGAGGGTCTTGAGGCTATAACAATCAACATCAGTGGTGGACAAAGCTTTATATATGCAGCTGATGATGGCATTAATGCATGTACCGGAGATGGCTCATCTACTCCTCTTATTAATATAACTGGTGGATACATTGATGTAACAACCGGTTCCGGCGATACAGATGCTATAGATTCTAACGGCAGCTACACCCAGTCTGGCGGCATGGTTCTTGTAAAAGGCGGCAGTTCATCAGGTCAGGTATCTGGTTCTATTGATGTTGATGGCAATATTACTATAACTGGTGGAACATGTATAGCTTTAGGCGGTATATGTGAAACTCCTGTAAATTCAGTTAATGCTTACGTATTCAGCTCTGTATCCTTTAACGCAGGAAGCTACTCAGTAAAAGATTCCAGCGGTAATGAAATAATCAGCTTTACTTTAAACAACAGTTACTCAAATGGCTGGATATGCGCATCTGCTCTTACAACAAACACTGAATACACTCTTTACTGCGATGGTTCCTCATTAACAAACTGGACACAATCTGCAGGAACCATGGGTGCATCCAATGCCAGCGGCTTTGGCAGCAATCCTGGCGGTTTTAATGGTGGTGGCCGTGGAGGTAACATGAATGGCGGCAGAAATATGAACGATAACAGAAATATAAATGGCAATAATGCACCAAATAACAATAATGTACAATAACAATTGCAAACAATAGTTTGATTGAATTTTAGTTGATAACGAACGGACGACAAATATAAGATACAGGCAGTCCTGCATACTATGTTCAATGCCAGAAGCTTTGATTGGATATTTCTAAGCCTTTCCATATAAATTATGGTAACTGACGCTACCGCTCAGACGCGCCGTCCATGGCGCGGCTTCGCTGCTTCGTACATCCGTGTACGAAGCTAGCTGGTTGACTAAGGGAAAGACTAAGAACTATCACAATCAAACTTCAAGTGCATTTCGCATAGTATGCAGGACTGCCTGTAGCTTATATTTGTCTGTGTTACGGCATAATGTAATACTGAATATTCAATTAAATCACGGGGGCGAAACAGCTAATCCAGGTCACATTTTTCTTTCTTTTTCTTGCAGCGAATATGACTCAGATTAGCAATTTTGCAAATAGGATCATAATATCTATGCTGATTAAGCGGCGAAATATGACCCAGCTTTTTTTCTGCTCTTCACTGTGTTAACGCAGTTGAATCTTAATATTATATGATGTCGTGGTTAAAATCCCCCGACTTTGATACCAACGAATTGTTCCGTGCTACGCACTCCCACAATTCTCTCCAATATTCGCATATCGTGGCGGGTCTCAAGGGCTTTCACCCACCTATGAGCAAGCTCATGTGGGTTTAGACCTTTTTACCATGGTAACATTATTCTTAAAATACCTCACAAGCCTTATAGCATCCGTTCGTTAATAAAAATACACCAATAAAATATACCAACATAAATAATATGAATCAACTGTGCTAAACAACAATATTTATTTGAAAGGTTGCTATTTATTTAAATAAAAGATAGAATAAATGTACCAAAGAAAGGAATTTATAATAAATATGGCTAACAATGGAATTGAATTAGAAAGAGACGGATTTAAAAGCCGTACAGGATTTATTCTTGCATGCATAGGTTCAGCAGTAGGAATGGGCAATATATGGAGATTTCCATATATGGTATCAGCATGGGGAGGTATGACATTCCTTATTCCCTATGTAATATTTGTAGTATTAATCAGCTCTACGGGTGTTATTGAAGAAATGGCACTAGGTCGTGCAACAAAAGGTGGTCCGATAAAAGCCTTTGGTGACTGTGTGCAGATGCGTACAGGAAAGAGCGGCAAGACAGGTAAGAGAAAAGCAGGAGAAGCAATAGGTGTAATACCAGTGCTTGGCTCTCTTGCAATGGCTATGGGCTACACAGTTGTTGTTGGCTGGATATTCAGGTATACATATCTTGCATTGTCTGGAAAGCTGTCTGGAATGGGACAGGATATGTCTGCAATAGGTGGCATGTTTGACAACACAGCAAGTGCTTTCGGTAATAACATATGGCTTATAATTGCCATGGTAGTAACTGTAGTGATTATGGCATTCGGTGTTGCCGGTGGTATTGAAAAGGCAAATAAGGTTATGATGCCATTACTTTTTATAATGTTTGTAGGGCTTGGAATATATGTGTTCACGCTTCCTGGTTCTGGTGCAGGATATAAGTATATATTTACACTTAATCCTAAGGGACTTCTTGATATAAAGCTTTGGGTATATGCTTTTGGACAGGCATTTTTCTCACTTTCAATAGCTGGAAATGGAACTGTTATATATGGTTCATATTTGAGTGATAAGGAAAATATCGTATCATCTGCGAGAAATGTAGCGTTGTTTGATACAATTGCTGCGATATTGGCAGCCATGGTTATCATTCCAAGTATGGCAGCAGGCGGTGCTGAATTATCTTCAGGCGGTCCTGGACTTATGTTTATCTATCTTGTCAATGTGTTTAATGGTATGCCAGGTGGAAAGCTTGTTGGAATGGTATTTTATATATGCGTGCTTTTTGCAGGAATGAGTTCTCTTATTAATCTGTATGAAGCACCTGTAGCAACATTACAGGAAAAGTTAAAGCTCAGCAGAGTGGCTTCAGTAGGAATTATAGGGGCAGCAGGATGTTTAGTTGCACTCGTTATTCAGGGAATAGTATCAGGCTGGATGGATGCGGTATCTATCTATATCTGCCCACTGGGAGCTATGCTTGCAGCTATCATGTTCTTCTGGGTGGCTGATAATAAGTTTGCGCTTGATGCAGTTAACAAAGGAACTAGCAAGCCTGTAGGTAAATGGTTTATTCTACTAGGAAAATATGTACTTGTACCACTTGCATTTGTAGCACTTGTTGCTGGTGCGATACTTGGTGGAATAGGGTGATATTGTTGTTTAGCAAACATTCGGTTGGCGAACTGACGACATAATATAAGTGAA
>OGLJ01001008.1_pt1 | contig 26501 bp, 25 predicted proteins | sample 1572801 | NCBI WGS metagenome assembly OGLJ01 (sample SAMEA2581877, study PRJEB24529) | metagenome | biome: Human gut stool | place: China | collected 2011
CATGGCGAAGCCATGTACACCGCACCTGATTGCGCAGCGCGTGCAGCTCTTCAAGATCGAGACTGCCAATGTCGGGGGTTGAGGGGGACTCCCCTCGCGTTCTCTTGGGGGATCTAAAGGGGGCCATTCTCTCACGTGAGAGAATGGCCCCCTTTGTCCGCACCCTGCGGGTACGCAGGGAATAGGAAAACGGCCCTTGCGCCGCATTGCAAAATGCGTATTGACAAAATATGACGTTATCCATATAATGTCATAAGTTGAAAAAAGGGAGGACGTCTGCTATGCTGCTGAAAAAACGCAACAAATGTCATTTCGTTTTCCTTTTTGTTTTTCATATTTAGAATATGGACCATCTGTCGATTCCTCGACAGGTGGTCTTTTTTTAGGAGGAGAGAGCGATGATCGAAAATTGGAAGGACGTTCAGATCGTGCCGGAGTTCTGCGATCAGGGCGTGGACTGCTACCGTTTGGAGGGAGGGCACTTCCTCAACGAGTATTACATTGTCTCGGAGGCCGAGACGCGAAAGCTGATGAACCATCCGGAGGTGGTGGGCTACGAGGTGTACGCCTCGCTCGTGACGGCGACCTCGCAGATGATGTACTACCTGAAGGAGAAAAAGAAGATCACGTCGGCGAATATCCTCTCGATCCTGCGGGGAGCCTTGAACTACCCGCTGGAGGAGAGCTGCTACAAAGAGCACATCCGCGTCCACGACATCAGCTTTATGTCGAGCGAGCGCGTTTTTAAAAACGGCGAGATGACGGGCCTTGAGATCAAATACTGCAAGCTTGCCACCGTGCCGAACAGCACGCTGCTGATCGGCGACATCATCGCCTCCGGCGAAACGCTTGTGAACTGCCTGCGCTATGTGATCGACTATTACCGCAAGCAGGGGACCAAGCTGCGCAATATCGTCCTCTTCACGATCGGCGGCACGCAGGGCGTTGAGATCCTGGAAAAGCTGACGCAGGAGATCCGTGTGTACTGGCCGGGCTTTGAGGGATTTGTCACGGTGTATTACGAGGGCATTTTCAGCTGCTATGAAGAGGGAAACAAGGGCGTTTCCGGCATCAACCGCGCGCTGATCGACTTCTACTGGAAAGGCGGCATCATTGCCCCTGCCTTCCGTCGCGAGACGCTCTCGATGCAGAATCCCCTTTTTGAAAAGTGCACGATCTACGACGGCGGCGCCCGCCGCTACGAGATCCACGAGCATATTGAAGAGGTGCTCGAATTCTGGAACGGCATCTTAGAGCGCGCCGACAGCATCGACAAGCAAGCGCTGCTCGAGGAAAAGCTCGGGCATTTGCTGCCGATCTCCTACGAGGACTGGCTGAAGGACTGTCACTATGAAAAACTGGACAAAAAGACGACGCGCTGGCTCTATCAGCAGGAGCGCGGCTTTGTGGAGGGCCTGCGCGATGTTTCGCTGAAGGAGATCGCGCGCCAGCGGATCGACGAGTTTACCACGACCCTGAGAAAGTATATCCTTTAAAAAATTTATAGATCAGAGAGGACAGAACGCATGAAGAATGAAAAGACGGTAGTGGATATTGACTACGCAGAGGCGATCGTGCCGAAAAGCGCCCGACGCGGCATCGTGACCATGTTTATGATCATGCTGGGCTTCACCTTTTTCTCCGCGAGCATGTGGGTGGGCCAGCAGTTGGCGGACGGCCTGGATTTTCAGGGCTTCGTCGTGTCGATGATCGTCGGCGGCGTGATCTTGAGCCTGTACACGGGACTTTTGGGCTACGTGGGCGCGGAGACGGGCATGAGCCTCGACCTTTTGGCCCGCAAGGCGTTTGGCGTCAAGGGTTCGTATCTGCCCTCGGCCATGATCTCGTTCACGCAGATCGGCTGGTTCGGCGTGGGCATCGCCATGTTTGCCATCCCGGTCGCCAATGAGCTGCTGGGCGGCAGCAAGACGGCGGAGTGGGCGCTGGTGATCGTTGCCGGTATCTGCATGACGGCCTCGGCCTACTTTGGCATCAAGTCGCTCACGATCGTCAGCTATATCGCCGTCCCGATGGTTGCGGTGCTGGGTACGGTCGCGATGGTGCTCGCCGTCATGCGCGGCGACGGCACGATCGTCGATCAGTTTGCCAAGTCCAGCGGTACGCTGACGGTGGTCGGCGGTGCGGGACTGGTCGTTGGCTCGTTCGTCTCCGGCGGCACGGCGACGCCGAACTTCTCCCGCTTTGCCAAAAGCGGCAAGGTGGGCGCCATCACAACGGTGATCGCGTTCTTCATCGGCAACTCTCTGATGTTCTTCTTCGGCGGTGTCTCGTCGGTCTATGTGGGCGGCAACGACATCTTCGAGGTGATGATCAACCTTGGCCTGTTCTACCTCGCCATCCTGGTCCTGGGCCTGAACATCTGGACGACGAACGACAACGCGCTCTATTCCGCGGGCCTCGGCCTTGCCAACATCTTCGGCAAGAAAAAGAAGCCCATGGTGCTTGTCTCCGGCATCATCGGCACGGTGCTCGCCGTCTGGCTGTACTGGAACTTCTGCGGCTGGCTGAACATCCTGAACTGCACGCTGCCGCCGGTGGGTATCATTCTGGTGCTGGGCTATTTCCTGAACAAGGAAAAGTATCAGGACGTGGAGGTCAGCGAGACGGTCAACTGGTTCGCGGTGATCGGCGTGATGCTCGGCGCGGTGGTAGCAAATCTGGTGCATTGGGGCATCGCCTCGATCAATGGCATGGTGGTCGCCGCGGTGTGCTACCTGATCGGCCGCGCGGTGGAGAAGAAGTAAAAAGGTGTAACTTCCGCCAAAAAAATTGCAGAACAAAAGCCCATCAGCTCGTCGAGCTGATGGGCTTTTTCCTTTGCATGAAGTGCAGAAGATCACTTCGCGCTCGCCGCGTAGAGCATGATCACCGTCAGCGCGATATAGACCGCGCAGGCCGCGGCGATCACAGCGCAGAGTGCGATGCAGGCGACGCGAAGCGTTCTCTTTTGCCGGAGCTTTCGCGCCGATAGCACGACGCCCGCGATGGACAGAAAAAACAGCAGTATCGCGACCCAAAGCTGCATGAGACGCTCCTTTCTTCACTCCGCCGCAGGGCGGAAGACGTCGATCATGTCGGTGCACCACTTGAGCTCGCGGGTGAAGCGGCGGCGCAGCGCGTCGGGCGGCTCCTTGCCCTTGCCGATATCGAAAAAGCCGCGGCCGCTGTGTACGGCGAGGTACAATGCCCCATCAGAATGCAGGCTGACGGAAAAATCGCCGAAGGCGCTATTGGTGAGCGCAAGAATGCGCTCCATGCGGCTGGGATTCAAAAAGCGCAGCGCCCAGTCGGCATCATCGCAGCTCAGGTTGAAGTGCTTGTTGAAATCTTCATAGTCCGTCTTGATCGTTTTGGCGCGGAAAAGCTTGTCGAGCTTGCCGCGCGGCCAGAACGTGAGGTCCGCGGGGTACGTTTTGCCGAGCTCGCAGGCCATCCACTGACCTTTGTAGACCACGCGCTCGGCGGACTCCATCATGTCGTTGTTCTCATTGAGGTATTCGGTCACGTCCGTCAGCGTGACGGTGCAGAGCTCGGACGTAAGGCCGAGGTAGGTGAAGTCGATGCGGCCGCTGGCGCTGTCGTAGACGTATGACGGCAGCGGAATGTTTGAACCCTTGATATCCACAAGGTTTTGCTTTCCGATGGGCTGCACGTCTTCAAAATTCGCGTTCATGATCTCCGGCACGAGGGATTCAAAGACGGCTTTTCCGGTGGCCTTTTGGTGCTTGTTCAGAACGCCCTGCCCCAGCAGCGCGACGACGATGCCGATGACCGTCAGCGCCGTGACCGAGGTGAAAATACCGATCGCCGTCGCGGCGCAGCCAATCACCGTGAGGAGCTTGCCGCGGCCACTGCCGCGCTTGCCGTTTTGCAGCTCGCGCGCGAGCTGTTCGTCTGTCATTGTTTGATTTTTTTCCATCGTATCATCCTTTCTCAGTCCCGCGCCGCAAAAAGAGCGGTGTTTTTCAGCAGAAGATCCAGCGTTTCCTCCATTGCGTGCAGCGACGTGCAATAGCTGCGGCGCAGGGCGTCAAGGTCGCGCAGGTCTACATTACTGGCAACGGCGGCAAAGCCATAGTCAGTTTCCACCGCCAGCGAGAGCACCCGGCCTTCCCAGCGGAAGCCCAAAAGCTGTCCTTCGACGCGCTGCCTGAACTCGTTCATCAGCTCCATAAACTGCGGGGCAAGAAGGGAGAGGGCATCCTGCTCCGGCTCTGCTGTGACGCAGAAGCATCGGTCAAACAGCGCATCGCCCGTCGCTGCGCCGCGCGGACTGTCCTCCGTCCTTGCGTTGACGAGGACGGGGGAGGGGGCGGGCGTCTGCGTTTCGCAGCGCAGCACGAGGCCTTTGAATACCATCTCGTGGCAGGTCTCATAGCCTTCGTGACCGCACCCTCGCTCATACACATGGTCCAGCCGCACATTGGCGGCGGAAAAATGCACGCCGCGATAATCGCCCTCATGGAAATTCTCAACCGTACATTCCTCCCACTGACCGTCCAGCAGGTGGAACGTCCGGAGAAACGGCTCGTCAACGCACATTTCCGGTGTGTGCATATCCGGGCCGAAGGCCTTTTCCCATTCCGCACGGAAAAAGTCTCCAAACTGCTCCTGTATCAGGGCCTGGAGCTTCTTTTGCGCGCTACCGCCCAAAAAGACCGCGCAGCAGACGCCGCCGAAGAACAGCACCCCCGTCAGGATGGCCTTGAGCGCGGTGTCCTGCACGGCAAAGTACGAGACCGTGCCGCTCAACGCGCCAAAAAGGCCCACCAGGATCCAGATGCGCGACATTTTCTGATAGTGCCCGAGCTTTTTCGAAAGCTCGGCGTCGCTGAGTTTTCCTCTTCCCGTCATTTCACATCCATCCTTTATCATGGCGTTTTCAAATATCCCAGTTGTCCATCCAGTTTTCGCCCCAGTCGTCAGCGGGATCATACGGCGCTTCGGGGATCCAGCCCGCGGGATAGACGAGACCGTCTTCGTCGTGGTAGGCAAAGCCGTCGTCGCCGATGGTATAATCGTTGCCCAGAAGGTAACGGTTCACACCGTCGTAGTACCAGATATAGAAGGTGGAGTATTCGTCTTCGTAAAACTCCGCGTTTTCCATGTCCGTGTAGGTGTAGAAGTCGGCGTTGCGGTAGAAGACACCGTCAAAGTGCTGATCGTCCCCGTAGCGGCCAAAGCGTTCGGCGGAGAGGGTGAAGCTATTGCCGTCGTCGCTGGGGCAGAGGTAGGCGCGCGTTCCGTTGTCGTAGAGGTAGAGGCCCATGCCCTCGCCCTCGTCGTTCATCGTGCCGCTCATGGAATAGTCCGGTGAGCAGGCGATGTACTGCATGAGGGACGAGTCGATGACGATGGTCTCGCCCAGGGCGTTCTGCCACATGCCGTCCCAGTTGCTTTTATCCCACTCGACGATCTCCGCCTCGTCGTCGCGGAGGAAGGTGTGGCGGTGGATGGTGAGCCCGCTGCCCTCGCCGTTCTGGTTCGGTAGCAGCACGCCGTCGTCGCGCAGGAGAAAATTGTAGAGAAAGCCGTTGAAAAAGATCATCGGCCGGCCGCTCGCCTCGGACAATTCAAATTCTCCGCGCCCGCCGAGACCCCAGCCGGTGCGGTAGGCATAGAAGCCCTCCTCACTGTCAAAGTACAGCCTCGAGGTGCCGTCGATGCTCCACATCCCGTCGAGAAATTCCATGTCCATGACGGTCTCATAGCCGCTTTGCGGATCATCAGAGCTGCTGTCGCCGCAGGCGGTCAGGCTCAGCAGGAGCAGCAGCGCGAGCATGAGCGGAAGAAGATACGTTCGGTGCGTCATGCTGTTCACCGCCTTTTTAGTAGCAAATGCTGAAAAACAGCGTGTTGTAGGGGTCGACAAGGTCAATGTCCATGATGCTCGCCTCGGGCGCGATGCTATCGAGCTGCATCCGTCTGGCGCAGTCCTTATAGTTGTCGAGCTGTGGCATGGCGGCGAAGACCAGCCCGTCGTAATCGTCGGGCAGGTAGACCATGTAGCTCTTGGTCAGCACCATTGCCCAATCGCTGACGTTGTACTGCCAGTCGGTCGAGTAGGCGAATTCGATGAGGTATTCGTTGCCGTTATAATTGACGGTATGAACATAGTAGTTGTCGCCGCGCTGGCTGTTGCCGTAGGCGGTAGCGGCGGTGAACCACATGCCGGTGTAGTAGTCGTAGAGCTCGCTGTCGGTATTGGTGATGTACTGCTCGGTGAAGTACGGGATGGAGCTCTCGGGAATGTAGCAGGTGGCGTCGAACTGAATCTCGCGGATGCCGTCGTGCGACTGGTCGCTGTGCTTGATGACCTCCCAGTAGCAGTCGTTTCTCTCATATCCGTCGCCAAGGCCAGAGTAGCAGGCAACACCGTTTTCCAGAAGATAAGTGCCCGTGTTGACCGCAGCGTTGATCTGTAAGCCGTTGTCAGAGAAATAGGGCGTGTCGGTCAGGTCGGTCTGCACGCCGTTTTCGTGGAAGTAGGAGTGATCCGGCTCGAAGACATAGCGCTCGTCGGCATCCCAGAACCAGACCATCTGCGTCGTGCTCATGTCGGCGTGCTGGAACGTCACGACGACGTCGCTCTCGCCATCGCCGGTGATGTCGTCGAACGAAATGTCAAAGCCTGTGCCGTCGTCGTTCGCGTCCTCGACCGTTACGGGGAAGGACACGCTGTCGAAGAGCTCCTGCTCTGGCTCGTCGCGGTAGAAGGCTGCGCTCTCAGGCCCCACGGTGACGAGGACCTTGACGCTGCCCTCGCCCTCGTGCGTGATGGTGCCCTCGGCGGCGACCACGCCGCTCGTGCGCCAGTCGTCGCCCGTGACGTCATCGCTGCTGTCGCCGCAGGCGGTCAGGCTCAGGCAGAGCAGAACCGCAAGCAGCACCGCAAGGAAATGATGGAAAGTTTTCATCTTCTTTTCTCCCTTCTTCACGTTTCAAAACGGCTTACTCAAGACGCTCGTAGTAGTCGTTCTCGCCGCCCCACACGATGGAATCGGTGTCAAAAAGCGTGAATTCATAGGTGACGTCCTGATACGTCGTGGAAACGGCATAGTACACGTCGTCTACATCGGTCGGGGCCGAGATAAAGCCGCCGTCGACCTCGGTCGTCTCCGCGCCGGGCGCGCGCTCGTAGAGGCCCCAGAGACCGCCGCTGCTGTCGATGTAGATGTAGCTGTCGGCGTCGAGATCACCGTCCAGATACCAGATGCCCGCAAGGTAAGAGAGATCGACCGAACTGTCGCTGCTGTTGTAGTCTTCGGCCTGCGCGTCGAACTCGTCGAGGCTCATTTCATAGGTGAACGAGCCGAGCGAATAGATGTTCACGCTGCTGCCGTCGGCGGAGAACTGATAGGCGACGCCGTCGTGCTCGTTGTAGGCGTAGATGCAGTCATAGTCCGCGTCGTACTGCAAATAGCCGCTGGCGGCGAGGTCGTCGTTGTTGCCGATGCGCCAGCGCGAACCGTTGGTGTCGATGATGAGATAGTCGAAGTCCGTGCCGCTGTCGGGCAGATAGTAACCTTCGAAAGCGCTGTAATCATAGCTGTCGTAGCTTTCCTTGACAAAGCCGTCAATCGTCGACGGCACAGTGGAGTCGTTGCCGTAGTCCGCGGAGTCGCCGGAGTTGTCGCTGCCGCAGGCGGCGAGGGCGAGGCAAAGGATCAGTGTCAGAGTGCAAAGGGCAAAGTGTTTACAAGCGTTTTTCATGTTGTTCTCCTCTCAATTTTCAAAAATCGGCGCGCTCAGTGCGCCCGTTCCGCCATGGACAGAATTTCGTCATGGCTCAGCTCCACGTTGTCGAAGCGGACAAAGATGCCGTTCGTCATGGCGCTGTTCCACACCGCGGGATCGGCAAGCGGGCGGAAGCGGAGCTTGTCGAGATACGGCTTCATATCGAGCAGCAGGCGGCTGCCGGAGATGAAGTCCACCCGGAGAATGTAGTCCGGGAGCGGTGTGACGGCTGAGATGTATTTTCGGTACAAAGGCATTCCTCCCCTCCGGAAAATAAAAGATCCACCGTACAGCCATTGTACGGTGGATCGGAAAAAGTTGGTATTAACCAAAGGTTAGATAATTTCTTAGGAACATCAATGCAAAATAGGCGTGCTGCGTCCTTGCTGTGCCTTAGCTCTTCGGCGCGGCGAGCTCGGCGAGCCGCTTGCGCTTGGTGCGCACGTCGCCCGTGATGAGGAGCTTGGAGTAGATCTGATTGATGTACTGCTTCACGCTTCCCTCGGACAAAAAGAGCTGCTCGGCGATCTCGCGGTTGCTCAGGCGCTTGGCGACGAGCGCGGCGATGGCGCTTTCGCGCTCGGTGAGGCCCGCGAGGGCGGCGGGACGGGAGCCTTCCGCACGCTTTTCGCCGCAGCGGCGCACAAAGTCCTCGCCAAGCGGTGTGACCGTCCGGACAAACGCGGCAAATTTCGCACCCGCGCCGCGCGTGAGCGCCGTCTTGAGATAGCGGTAATTTTCGACAAACGGCAGATAGAGCGCGTCCGGCTCCGCTGCGGCGAGGGCAGAGATCAAAAGTTCATCTGCCGTCTCGCGCTTGCCGAGCATTTCGTAGGCCGCGGCGGTCTGAAGGCGGATGTGCAGCGCGACGAGCGCATAGTGCATCGCCTCGCACATACCGAGCAGCGCTTCGCTGTGGCCAATGACCTTGGCATATTCGCCCTGGGCGAGGTAGACCTGATTTTCGATAAGCTCCATCATCGGCTTTCCGGGCGCGAGGAAGTGGATGGAGGCGAGTTGATGCTCGCGGAAGACCGCTGGAATTTTTTCGGGCAGTCCCAGCAGCGCATAGTAATAGGCGCAGGAGCTTTGCAGAATGTTGAGCCATGCGACGTTATGCAGCCCCAGCAGCGCCTCGCGCCGCTGCTCAAAGGACTCGCGCGGCGTGAAAGAAGTGCAGAGCGAGAGCCGCCAGGCGAGAAAGTCGCAGCACAAGGCCATGTTTTCCTGCCCGTTGCCGTCAATCTGCGCATAGGCGCGCTCGAGCATGATCTGCGCGTCGGCAAAGCAGGCGCGCATGAAGTCGGCCTCCGCGCGCATGATGGTCTCAGCGCCCTGCCCGTGGCCGTTTGTGATCTTATAGTAGTGCGGCATGCATTCGTCCATCTCTTGGAGCTCGCTTTGCAGCTCGCCAGGCGCACGGTAGAACATCATCAGCACCGACGGCGAGCCGAACGTCCAGCCCCCGCTTTTCTGGATGCTGATGGCGGGGCGCGACATCTGCGCGCTCGCGCTGCGGTGCAGGCGGCTCATCGCGGAGATGTCGTTGTACATCAAAAAGCTCATGATGAGGTCGCACTCGCCGAGAAGGTCGCCGCGCTCACTCTCCGGCCAGTCGGGGTGTTCGGTGATCGCGGCGAGCAGCAGCTCCTTGAGCTCGAGCATCTTTGGGATCTGCCGCCAGGTGAACATGCTGCGCATCAGAACGAGGAGCGAAAGCGGGTGCTCCTTGAGCGTTTCGACCGGGCAGTGGGCGATGAAGTCGAGCACCTGCTGCGCGCCAAGCGACGTGAGCAGGATGCCCGCGTCGCGCTGGATGACGCGCAGCGCCGCGTCGTAGTTTTTGGCAAGACAGTAGAATTTGAGCGCATGCAGATATTGCCCATGCGTTTTGTACCACTCGCCATATCTATTATGGTAAACTGCCTGCCGCCGCGGCTCCATCGTGTGGAACGTGCGCTCGGCGCAGTCCTTCATCATGTGGTGGAAGCGGAACGTCACGCCGTCCGACAGGCGCTTGACAAAGGCGTTCTGCTCGGTCAACGTCTGTAAGATCGCAGCGGTGTTTTTGCTGCCGGTGACGGTTTCGGCCATTTCGACGGTGAATTCGTCCGCAAGACCCATGACGGCCAAAAATTCGCGCCGCTTTGACGGCAGCGGGTCGATCATTGCGGCGGAGAACATCGCGTAGATATCCGAGCTGCGGCTCGGCAGCTCGCCGCGCTCGTGCAGCGCGCGGAGATTTAAGTAAATGGCCGAGAACCACCCCTCGCTCGAATAGAGCAGCGATTCGACCTGCGCGTCCGAGAGCTCCGTGCCGCAGCGGTGGGCGTAGATCGAGAGCTCCGTGTGGTTGAGGCGCAGCTGCTCGGCGCCCACGGTGTAGAGCCTGCCGCCAAGGCGCAGGAGCTCCTCCGCGGGCAGGAAGCGGTCGCGGCTTGCGACGATCAGGTGAACGTTTTCGGGCAGGCGGTTCGTCAGCGTGCAGAGAAAGGCGGGCACGCGGTTGTCGGTCAAGAGGTGAAAGTCGTCGATGAAAATATAGCAGGGCCGCTTGCCTGCGAGCGCGTGGCAGAGATCGTACGTCAGGAGGCTTCCGCCCGCGGCGTCGTCGGGGCAGGGGTAGGCGCGCAGAAAGTCGAACCCCGCGTGGGAAAAGGCCTCCTGCACGCTCTTCCAGAAGATGGCCAGATTGTCCGAATACACGCTGATACGCACAACGGCGGCTTCGTCGAGCTTGGCGCGCTCTAAAAGATACCAGTTCACCGCCGTCGTCTTGCCGTAGCCCATCGGCGCGACCACGGTGGTGAGCGCGCAGCGCGAGATCGGGCGCAGGCACTCCTGTAGGCGCTCGGATATGTAGACGGTGTTCAAATTCCAGCTTCGCTTCGGCATGGCGTACCTCCAAGACAGTTTTGACCGGGGGCTTTTCTTTCAAGATATCATACGCCGCGTTTTTTGGCAACTATGAGAAAAAAGCGGCTGAATGAATGCGGCATCTGATAAAAAAGTGCCCTGAACGGTTCGTTCAGGGCACTTTTATTGAAATAAGCTCTTATTTTCCGACGCAGAAGCGCTCGAAGATGCGCGCGACCATGTCCTCGCGCGCGGTGTGGCCCGTGAGCTCGCCGAGGGCGTTTTCCGCCTGCTCTACTTCCGTGAGTACAACGTCGGGCGTCATGCCGCTTTGGAGCGCGTCCTTCGCCGCACGGACGCTATCAAGCGCGCGGCGGATGGCGTCGGCCTGACGGGCGTTTGTCACGAGGGACGTATCGCCTTTCGGCGCGGGGTAAAGCGTGCGGATCGCCGCTTCCAGCGCTTCGAACCCCTCGTGCGTCACGCTTGAGAGCGAAATAATCGCCTCCGGCGCGCGCCAGTCCTTGTCGGGGGCAACGCCCGTCCCACGGCCAAGGTCGGATTTTGTCAGCAGCAGCAGCCACGGCTTGCCGCTTTTCGCGGTAAGTTCCAGCGGAGCAAGCATTTCTGCTGCCCGTGCCTCGGATGCCGGCAGTCCCGTGCTGCCGTCCAACAGCGCGAGGATCAGATCAGCGTCCTCGACCGCTTTTTTCGATCGCTCGACGCCGAGCTGTTCGACGAGATCGTCCGTCTCGTGTAGGCCCGCCGTGTCGATGAGGCGCAGCAGCACGCCGCCGACCGTCGCCTTTTCCTCCACCGTGTCGCGCGTCGTGCCCGCGATGTCTGTGACGATGGCACGGTCAAAGCCGACGAGCGCGTTCAAAAGTGAGCTCTTGCCTGCGTTCGGCGCGCCGATGATGGCGGTCGCGATGCCGTTTTTGAGCACTTTCCCGCGTGCGAACGTGCCGAGAAGATCAGAAAGCGTCTCTTCACAGCATAAAAGCGTGCGCTCGGTCTCCTCGCGCGAGAGGTCTTCAATGTCCTCGTCGGGGTAGTCGACGACGGCGTAGAAACGGCTCGAAACGTCGAGCAGCTTGTCATAAACACTTTCAATCGGGCGGCGCAGCGCGCCGGAGAGCTGGGCCGCGGCATTGCGCGCGCTCTCCGCCGTCTCGGCGTCGATGAGGTCGATGACTGCCTCAGCCTCGGTGAGGTCGAGCTTTCCGTTCAGGAACGCCCGCTGCGTGAATTCACCGGGCCGCGCCTGCCGTGCGCCCGCGGCAAATGCCGCTTGCAGCACCTCGCTCAGTACGACCGGCGAGCCATGGCAGTGGAGCTCGGCGCTCTCCTCGCCCGTGTAGCTGTGGGCGGCGGAAAAACAGACCGCCATGCCGCGGTCGAGCAGCGTGCCGTCCGCCGAGCGGATGTCGCCATAGGTCATGCGGCGGTACGGAAGCGCTTCGACCGCCATGCCGCTTGCGGGCGTGAACAGCGCGGCGAGCACGCGCCGCGTCTCCTCTCCGCTCAGGCGCACGATGCCGATGGCCGACGGGCTTTGCGCCGTGGCGATGGCTGCAATGGTTTCCATGACCGATTCCTCGCTTTTTCCTTGATTTTGCCCAAAGTATACCACAAAGGCGAAAAAATGAAAAGGGGCGCGGCTGCGCCCCCCCATTTTCACCTGTTTAGTTTTCAGCGCCCGACGTGACCCTGCCGCCGTAGCCAGTCAGCGCCAAAATAGAGACCAACGAAAACAGTGCGATCAGGAATTTCTTCATCATTTTCTTCGTTTCACCGATCTGCTTTCGTTCCCTCCACCGTCCACGGCAGGAAGATCGGCTCAATCTCGATCACAAAGTGCGGCTCCTGAATATCGTCGCCCGGGTGGGACTGCGCGAGGCGGACCTCGACGTCGTTGACGTCTCTCACCGTCGCGGCGGCAAAGCCCTCTTCCTCGCCGAAAACGAGGTACTGCGGCCCGATGTACGGCATCCGGCCATCTTCATCCAGTTCGAGCGGCATCGTTTCAAACGGCTTCGCGATGTCGACGCCGAGCGTTTGAAGATACGCCGTCACAGCGGGATAGGCCTTCGCGGCCTCGTTTACATAATTGCGGCAATAGGCACAATCGCACAGATTAGATCGTTTAAGATCGCGATAAAACCGCTTTGTCCGCTCAATATCCATCGGCGTTCCACCCCTTTCACCGGTTTGCTTTCGTATTATACCATACGGAGATTTTGAACCGCAAGCGCAAAAAAGCAGCGCCGAAAGGCCCCCTGCTGGTAAGACAGTAAAACTCAAATTTCTTGGAACAGGCATGATTTCGGTCATGCCTGTTCCGCTTTTAGCAGCTCATCCACGGGAATGTAGCCTACAAGATCGTACTCGATATGTACCTTCTGCCTGCGTTTGCCGCTGGACTTGTCAGGTGCTTCCACATAGACCGCCTTGACAAGCTCTCTGAGGGCATAGGGCGTCAGCTCCGTGAGAGTACTGTTCCTCTTTACCCGCTGAACAAACTGCTCTATATTCTCTGCCTGTTGTTCCTGTTCATGGATTTGCTGTTGCAGACCTTTGACCTCGGCTTTGAGGTCTTTTTGTTCCTCGGTATAGTTTCTGCTCATCATGGCGAAGCGTTCATCGTCCAGCCGACCGGCTACATTGTCCTCATAAATGCGGATGAAAAGACGGTCAAGCTCTCCGATTCGCTTCTCAGCCTGTGCCAGCCGCTTCTGATACAGCCGCAGCGATTCCTCGCTCTGTATACGGAGCTTTTGCTCCATTTCAGAACGGAAATACGCCTCATAGCGAGTGACTACCGATACGACCTCCTGAATGTGCTTCCAGACGATCTGTTCCAACACAACGGCACGGATATAATGTCCGCTGCACTTGTCCTTGTTGGCACGATGGGTAGAGCAGATGAAGAAGTCCTGCCGCTTTTCAAAATAGCTGGTGGTAGAGTAGTAGAGCTTCTGCTTGCAGTCGTTGCAGAACACCAAGCCGGAGAACATATTGCTCTTTCCCGTCGCTGTTCTGCGGTGCCGCTGCTGCCGAATCTCCTGTACCTTATCAAAGACTTCCAGAGAGATGATTGCCGGATGGGTGCTATAGAAAATCTTGCGATTCTCCATCGGATTTTCCCGCTGCTTCTTGTCCCAGATGGAGTTGGTGTAGGTCTTGAAATTGACCGTGCAGCCTGTGTACTCCATGTATTCGAGGATATAAGCAACGGTGCTTTCGTGCCAGCGATACTCGTTCTCCGGAGTCTGATGCGGTGTTTTTCTGCCCTCCCGCTGCTTGTATGCGGTGGGGTTCAGCACCTTCTCCTTTTCCAGTAGGGCGGCGATCTGACTCGGTCCTTTTCCCTCCATACAGAGCGCAAAGATCCGCTTCACGACCTGTGCAGCTTCCTCGTCAATCACCCACTTCTTAGGATCGTCAGGGTCACGCTTATAGCCGTAGGGAACGTTGGTGGTCAAGCGTTCTCCGCGCTCACCCTTTGCCTTGTTGACGGCACGGATTTTTCGGCTGGTGTCTTTGGCAAAAAACTCGTTAAACCAGTTCTTGATGCCTGCCATGTCGCTGTCGGTGCTGTTGGGGTCAATGGTGTCGAAGTGGTCGTTGATGGCAATATACCGCACGCCGTACTGAGGAAACGTGTAGTTGATATAAAGCCCTGTCAGCGAGGAATTACGACCGAGTCTTGAAAGATCTTTCGTAATCACCACTTCCACATGACCGGCTTCAATTTCCGCAAGCATCTTCTGAAAACCGGGGCGGTTGGAAAACTCCACGCCGCTGTACCCGTCATCAATAAAGAACGTCGGGTTCGGAAAGTGCTGAGATTTTGCATACTCCATTAACATGATCTGCTGATGCTGTATGGAGTTCGACGGGTCATCCTTGCCGCCTTTTTCTTTGGTGTCCTCCACGGACAGTCTGCAATAAAGCGCTGTGATTTTGTCGGTTGCCCTTAACATATTGTTGTCCTCCTTCGGTGGGGCAACTGCTTGAACAGGATTGGATTTTTGGTTTATATCAAGAGAAACGTCGTTACTCATCGGCGTCCTCCGTGATACTACTTTTATCATCGGCAGCGTTCTGCTCCATAATGCGTCTGAGCTTCTTGTCGAGGGTTTCCGTTCCCTCATAGCTGCCAGTTACGGTGTATTCCGTGCCGCCGTGTTCCTCCACGATTTTGACATCGGGCAGCCAAAAGGCGGACGGATTCTTCACCACGATGTTGCCCTTTTCATCGAAAGAAAACTCCCTCTTGGGGGCATCGTCGGGGCGCGGCTTGACCTTGGCATACGGGTCAGGATTGGAGAAATGAAACGAGCGGATTTCACCGTCCTCCTCGCCGTTATCAAAATCATCATCGGCAAAAATCTCGTCCAGTTCCTCGTCGGTCAGCTCAATGATCTCATTGTCATTTTCTTTTGGATTCACTTCGTCAAGCCTCCTTCGCTTCGATTCATTTCATTCAAAATTATAGTCGGAGTAGCAAAACGGACGAACGCCGTCAATGGTTAAGATGAACAGCTGCGCCGCCATTGACAGCGCCCGTCCGTTTCGCTTTTTGGCAGACAAGGCGGCGGTTGCCGCCGATTTCCATTTGGAAAATGACGCTTGCTATCATGGGAAACGGAGAATAGCAAGCACAGCAAGTGTAGCTACACTTGCGAAAACCGGCGTGGTACGACCGAGATTTCCTTGCAGAATAGCAAGCAAATCCGGTGAGTACCCACACCGGAGCTTACCATTCTGGCAAGCAATGCACAGCGGTACCCACTCGTGCGTTTTGCAAAATTTCAGCCTTGCTGACCTTTTGCAAAATCTTGTTGGGAAACATCCCAAACCCTTTAACGATTTCTAAGAAATTGGCTACGCTCCTGCGGAGCTGAATATCAATCTATCTTCGGAAAGTGAGTCATGGATTTTTGGGTTCACGGCGTTCAGGCAAATCCGGTTTTGCTGCATATCCGTCGATCGCCATTTTCCGAAGGTAAGCGCTCATATTCTCTATACCAAGCTGCGCCATCCTCGCCTTTATCAAGCTGAGTTCTTTTTCATCTACGAAGAATTTGACCTGTATCGGTCGCTTACGATTCCTGTTGTCTGGCATTGAGCGATCTCCGTTCTTTTACAGTTCAATCTGTTCGGGAAATGCTTCTTTTCGCATGATACCCCACATCTTGTCGATATAAGATAGCGTGTAAAAATTCTCATAGTAATGATAGTAGAAGGCACCTTTTAGCGTCATTTCATAAGTGCCGTTGTGTTCCTTGACAAGCCCTAATTGTTTGGCAACCCAAAGCTCGAATCCATACATTTTTTTCAATGACACACCAAAGAATTTTTCAAAATCTTCGGCAGTTACTCTTGTGCTGTATGCTGTCCAAAATAGCCAATAAACCATCCGTTGCCGCTTGGTAAAGCGAATTGTCAATGATGTGGCGAGGTTCCCGGAACGAATTCTTTCACAGTAGGAATCTACATCAAAAGTATTGATTTTGAATTGCTCTTTGAATAGACTCGTAGCAGAGCAACCGAATCCGAGGAAATTATCTCTGGTCATGGATGAGTAGTTTGCATCCGTTCCACTTGAGAAAGTCCAGATAGAATTTCGAGAGTATCCTTTTCCTAAACAGTATTGAGTAATGGCATCCAGCAACTCTCGTTTATCTTTTTTAGGCATTGCAGTAACGGGACTTTCTGTAAAAGTGAAATCAATGAATGGGTATATGGCAACGTGATTTGCCCCCAATAAAAAAGCGGTATCAATATCCGACTTCAAATCATCGTAGGTTTGTCCAGGCAGCGCAAAGATAAAGTCCATGGAAACAGTTTCAAAAGAAACGGCAGACAACGCAGACATCATTTCTGCGGTATCAATTTTCTTTCTGCCAAGAATCTTCTGATACTTATCGCAGAATGATTGAATGCCGATGCTGATTTTTGTTACACCTGCATCTTTCAACATTTGCAGCGTTTCCACATTCACATTATCGGGATGAAGTTCCAGTCCAATCCCCTCTGTGATAATAAAGTGCTCACTCAATGCATTAACGATTTCTTTTATACGGTTGGCTGCGAGTGCAGGTGTCCCACCACCGAAGTATAGGCTGGTTGCTTTTCTATGCTCCGCATGTTGGCTACCCACAATGTGTATTTCTTGAATCAAAGAATCTATGTACCTATCACACAATTCAGCAGAATACCGCACTTTGCAATAAGGGCAAAAGTTGCAGATACTTTTGCAAAAAGGGATATGAACATACAGCCCAAGGTTTTCACATTCTGCATACGGCAATATCTGGTCATATCCATTTTTGAATGTAAATGGCTTCGCTGTCCGTGTAAGCCACATTCTCGTTAAACCTGTAATGAAGCTCATATTACTCCTAAATATACTTCAAGTATGTATGAAGCATCTCAATGATTATTTTGGGATTGCCTCTGAACAGAAGCGTATATTCAGCAACAAAAAAGTATCCGCATTGGTCGCAAAGGCCAGGAACATCTATACAGCGCCCGCAAGTAGACAACTTTCCGTTTTCCATCACTACGCACTGATGGCAAGGCGTAGGAAAACGATTTTCAATAAGATATGGAAACGCACTTTTTAGGTTGAATACAGGTGCGCCTTCTTTCATCATTCGAGTTATCGTATCACAGCACTTGGCTTTTTCCTCTTTAGTCAGAGCTAATTTTTTTGTGTCAGGATATGGTGTATGGAAATTGAATGATACTGCACGGACATTTTTAGTGTCACGAGCCGTTAGACAGACATCTCGTACATGATCTTTGTTGATTTGATTGATTGCCATATAGAAACAGATATTGTCTGCGGTAGCATTGCTGATGTTTTTCATGATAGTGTCGTAGGTGTCACCACGAACTTCATTATGGCGCTGCTTATCTCCGTCCAAGCTCAAAAGAATCAAATCTGCTTCTGGGAGATCAATGGGAAACGTTCCGTTCGTAACTACGTTGACGATGAGAAAACCCATGTTCTTTGCTTCTATAACCAAATCTCTGAGAGTGCGTTCGCCATCTTTCCAAAGAAATGTTTCGCCACCGCAGAAGAACAAAATGCGAACTCCCATGTCATATAGCCGCTGCATTTCTTGCCAGATCTGTTCATATGGATGGACGATTGCTGTAATATTGTTGACGGAACAGTGCTTGCAATGCAAATTGCATTTGTCTGTTAGGATTACAGTTCCAAGGATTGGTGATTTCTTTCTAAGCAGAATCGTCTTTACGCCAAAAGCAGCGAAGTGAAAAAAGGATGATAGCTTCATTTTTCCTCCATAGCTCTAATTGGGTATCCCTGAATAGTGTGTACACATTATACTCATTTTCTTCTGCTTTTTCAAGATAATGTGGCATATTTCAGAGAATTAGTATAATCGGTTTATTCGCTCCGTTTGGGTCACTTTTCCTGCATGTAAAATAGTGATGCTTATTCAAGCAAAAATTTATGCTGCTATGTATAATGACTTCATCGTAAAGTGATTCTCTGATCCGTATAATCAATATGTTGAAATGTGGCCTTTTTCATGTTTCAAACTTAATCTATGTGAATAAATGAAGCCAGATATGCTCACTTTTGAACAAAGCCACACAGAGGGGAAAACAAGCAATTTTCAACCCTCAGATGTACAAAAACAGGCAGCACCCAACCGAAGTTGAGTGCCGCCTGTTTTGTTGTCCAATCCTACCTAGCAGCTGCCGATTTTGTAGTTTTCTCAAATTACTGTCTTATCGGCACACGGTAAAAGGTCCGTTTCTTTTTCAAAAACTCAATATCCGTAATTTGTGCCGGTCCAGCAGGCGGTTCCCATAGCGGAAGACCAGCTCGCCGATGACGACGCCGAGCACCGCCGCGGCGAGGACATCGCTCGGGAAGTGGACGTACATGGTCTCACCTCGCTTACGTCCACCAGCCGATGTTGGCGGCAATTAGAACGGCATTGAAGAAGTCAATGAACATGCCGCCGACCATCGGGATGGCAAAGTACGCCACCGGCGAAGGACCGTATTTCTTCGTCACGACCTGCATGTTGGCCATGGCGTTCGAGGTTGCGCCCATGGCGAAGCCGATGAAGCCCGCGGTCATGACTGCCGCGTCGTAATTGCGGCCCATGACGTTGAAGACCACGAAGTAGGAAAAGAGGAACATCACAACACACTGGAGCACAAGGCAGATGACCATCGGCATTGCAAGGTCGATGAGCTCCCAGAGCTTGAGGCCCGCGAGCGCCATAGCAAGGAAGATCGAGAGGAACATATTGCCCATGGTGTCAATCTCTTCGGCGGGATAGGAGACATGTACGCCGTCCATCATGTTGCGGACGACCACGGCGACGAGCATCGCGCCGATGTAAGCGGGGAAGGTGAGGCCGGTGAGCGCCGTGAGCCATACGCTGACCTGATTGCCGATGCCGACGGCGAGAAGCAGAAGCATGAAGCCTTTGACAAAGCGCGGGCTGTCGGAGATGAAGCGCTCGTCCTCGCTGGCAACGTCGGTCGCAAGGGCAGCAGACGGGGTGGTGCCGCCGGCGGTCACCGGAGCGGGACGCAGATCGTGCTTTTCGATGAGACGCTTGGCCGTCGGGCCGCCCATCAGCGAACCGGCCACGAGACCGAACGTTGCCGCCGCGATGGAAACGACGCTGCCGCCGACCACGCCCGCGGCTTCAAGGTCGGGGCCGAACGCTGCCGCCGTGCCAGGGCCGCCGACCAGAGCGATGGAGCCGCAGCCGATACCGAGCAGCGGATCTCGCCCGAAGAGCACCATCACGCCGCCGCCAGGGAAGTTTTGCAGCGGGATCATTACAATGGAGATGGCAAGGCACAGGATGACAGCCTTGCCGCCCTTGAGCAGTGCGGGGATGCTGACCGTGAAGCCGACGGTGGTGAAGAACATGATCATAAAGACGGTTTGCAGCGTCGCGTCGAAGGTGATGGACGCGATGCCCATGGAATAGAGAATGCAGTTGAGGATGGAAAAGCACAGTCCGCCGACCAGCGGAGCGGGGATGCAGTAGCGGCTGAGCAGCGAGACCTTGTCGGTGATGACGCCGCCCAGCCAGAACAGGAAAGCGCCCAGAGCAACAGCGTGGTACATGTTGAGTTCGATCGTCAGCATAATGATTCCTCCTTTTATGTGTCCGGTTCGGCGCGCGGCAGCCACATACCACTCTGCCGAGTACCCTTTCAATCAGCAGTCTAATCCGGAATCGCGAAAAGGAGTTGTTAAATTCAGTCAAATGAGATAATTTCCACATTTCAACCGATAAAAAGGTTATGAAAATGGATGATTTGACTGTTTAAATTACATAAATATCAATAAAAAGTTTAGAAAACGCTCCAAATGTGTGAAAGAGGAAAATGAAACCAAACGGGAAATTGATGCACTGTACCGGCATGAAACGCATCTGCGTTTATACGAATGAGGTTCACGGCAACAAAAAAGGAAATAAGGAGCACGGCTGCACAGCCGTTGGAAGCGGCTCGGGCGGAATTGACCGCCGTTTTTGAGATTTGATAGAATTTGCACGTGCCGTTTTCGAATCTTTATACAGTCCGCCATGAAATCGCGCTTGCAGAACCGCGGGGAACGCTGTAGAATAATAGACAATATCGGTCAATTATCGACAAGGAGTATTCATTATGCAGCAAAATGCAAAATTCATCCGTAAACTCCCCATCCCGATGGACATTAAAAAAGAGTTCCCCGTCACGGAAGAGGTCGCCAAGGTGCGTGAGGCGCGCGTGGAAGAGATGCGCGCGATCCTCGACGGGCGTGACAGCCGCCTGATGCTCATCATCGGCCCCTGCTCTGCCGACCGCGAGGACAGCGTGATGGACTATGCCTGCCGCCTCGTCCCCCTGCAGGAAAAGGTCAAGGATAAGATCCTGATCGTCCCGCGCATCTACACGAACAAGCCGCGCACCAACGGCTCGGGCTACAAGGGCATGCTCCACCAGCCCGACCCGAGCAAAAAGCCCGACATGCTCGAGGGCATCATCGCCATCCGCCGCCTCCACACCCGCGCGGTGCAGGAGACCGGCTTTGCCTGCGCCGACGAGATGCTCTATCCCGAAAACTACCGCTATCTCTCCGACATTCTGGGCTATGTCGCTGTCGGCGCGCGCTCGGTCGAGAATCAGCAGCACCGCCTCGTCGCGAGCGGTATTGATGTGCCCGTCGGCATGAAGAACCCCACGGGCGGCGACTTGAGCGTGATGATGAACTCCATCTATGCGGCGATGGGCGACCACACGTTCCTCTACCGCGGCTGGGAGGTCGAGACCGCGGGCAACCCCTATGCCCACGCCATCATGCGCGGCTATGTGAACGAAAAGGGCGACAGCCGCCCCAACTACCACTATGAAGACCTGGTGCAGCTGCACGAGCTGTACGCGGAAAAGGGCATCAAGAACCCCGCCTGCATCGTCGACTGCAACCACGCCAACTCCGGCAAGCAGTATTTGGAGCAGATCCGCATCGCGAAGGAGGTCCTGCACTCCAAGCGCCACTCGAATGACATCAACGCGCTCGTCAAGGGCATGATGATCGAGAGCTACATCGAGGACGGCAACCAGAAGATCAGCGAGGGCACCTACGGCAAGAGCATCACCGACGCCTGCCTCGGCTGGGAAAAGAGCGAAAAGCTCGTGCTGGAGCTGGCTGATTTGCTGTAAATCAGTATACGATAAAATGAAAAACTCCCACGGTTCCGGAACCGTGGGAGTTTTTATGTCAACTGCAGGACGGAACTTATTTCGCCTGCTTCATGGAGAGGCTGATGCGCTTTTTCTTCTCGTCGACTTCCAGCACGACGACCTTGACAACGTCGCCGACGGACACGACCTCGGACGGGTGCCTGATGAACTTGTTCGACACCTGCGAGATGTGGACAAGTCCATCCTGATGCACGCCGATGTCCACGAACACGCCGAAGTCGATGACGTTGCGCACCGTGCCGGTCAGCACCATGCCGGGCTTTAGGTCTTTCATTTCAAGAACGTCCGTGCGCAAAATGGGCTTTGGCAGCTCGTCGCGCACGTCGCGGCCGGGCTTTAAGAGCTCCGAGACGATATCGCGCAGTGTGGGAACGCCGACGCCGATCTCACCCGCGGCCTTGTCCTCGCCGTAGGCCTTGACGCGATCGGGCAGATCGGCGAGCCTGCCGCCCTTCACGTCGGCGAGCGTGTGGCCGGTCAGGTCGAGCAGCGCCTTCGCGGCGTCATAGCTCTCGGGGTGGACGGCGGTGTTATCGAGAACGCTCCTGCTCTCCGGCACGCGCAGGAAGCCTGCGCACTGCTGGAAGGCCTTGGGGCCGAGCTTTGGCACTTTCTTGATCTGCGCGCGTGAGGTGAACGCGCCGTTCTCCTCGCGGTACGAGACGACATTTTTCGCCGTTGTGCCGTTCAGGCCCGCGACGCGCTGCAAAAGTGACGGCGACGCCGTGTTGATATCCACGCCGACGGCGTTGACGCAGTCCTCGACCACGCCGTTCAGCGCCTCGTCGAGCTGCTTTTGCGGCATGTCGTGCTGATACTGCCCCACGCCGATGGCCTTGGGGTCGATCTTCACGAGCTCGGCAAGCGGGTCCTGTAATCTCCGCGCGATGGACACGGCGGAGCGGAGGTTCACGTCGTACTGCGGGAATTCCTCGGCGGCGAGCTTGCTCGCCGAGTACACGGACGCGCCCGCCTCAGAGACGATCATGTAGCTCACGTGCGCACTGCCCTCGTTCACCTGACGGATGAGCTCGACGGCCATCTGTTCAGTCTCGCGGCTGGCCGTGCCGTTGCCGATGGCGATGTGCTCCACACCGTGCTTTTTGATGAGCGTTGCCAGCGCGGCGATGGCTTCATTTTTCTGCCGCTCGCCGTAGGTCGGGTAGACCACGGCGGTATCGAGCACCTTACCTGTGCCGTCCACGACGGCGACCTTGCAGCCCATGCGGTAACCGGGATCAAGGCCCATCGTGACCTTGCCCTTGACCGGCGGCTGCATCAAAAGCGGCTTTAAGTTGAGCGCAAACTGGCCGATGGCACCCTCGTCTGCCTGCTCAGTGAGCTGATTTCGCACCTCGCGCTCGAGCGAGGGGAAGATGAGACGGTCGTAAGCGTCCTCGGCGGCGGACTTGATGAATTCCATCGCGGCGGAGCCGGGCTTCACGACTGTACGGCGCAGCAGCGGGAGCGCCTGCTCGCGGTCGAGCGTGATGGAGACCTTCAAAATGCCTTCTTTTTCACCGCGGTTGATGGCGAGCACCTGATGCCCCTGCAAGCGGGCGACGGACTGCGTAAAATCGTAGTACAGGCGATAGACGCTGTCGTCCTCGGTCGCGGCCCTGCTCACAAGCTGGCCCTGACGGGAAATGAGCGCGCGAAGGCTCTTGCGGATGGCGGCGTCGTCAGAGATCTGCTCAGCGATGATGTCGCTCGCGCCCTGCAGGGCGTCCTCGACCGTCTCGACGCCCTTTTCGGGGTCGACAAAGTCGCGCGCGGCCTCCTCGGGCCGTGGGCAGTCTCGCTCCTGCGCGAAGAGCAGCGCGGCGAGTGGTTCAAGGCCCTTTTCCTTCGCCATCGTGGCGCGGGTGCGGCGCTTTTGCTTGTAGGGGCGGTAGAGGTCTTCGACCTCGGCGAGCGTTTTGGCGCTGTCGATGGCGGCAGCGAGCTCATCGGTCAGCTTGCCCTGCTCGTCGATGGACTTTTTCACCGCTTCGCGGCGCTCTTCAAGACCGCGGAGGTATTGGAGGCGCTCTTCGAGCGTGCGCAGAGAGGTATCGTCCATTGCACCGTGGAGCTCCTTGCGGTAGCGGGCGATAAAGGGGATGGTGTTGCCCTCGTCGAGCAGATGCACGACGTTTTCAACGTGCCGGGGGTCTTTGCCGAGCTCGGCAGCAAGGGCCTGAATGAGATCCATAAAATGTTCCTTTCGTATATCGGGCGCCGAAGCGGCGCGGTCAAGTGAATCAGCAATGTCCGCCCGAAAGCGGGCGGAACGCAAAATTTATTATACCGCATCGCGCGGCGATGCGCAAAGCCTTTTGCGCAGAAAAAAGGCGGAGGATCGGCGCGACGGCTGGGACTTTACATTTTGCCGCTTTGGCGGTAAAATACGACGCAGCGTTCAAAGGCATCGAATGCTTCGCTTTGCCGCTCAAAGGCGGCATTTTTCAGCAAGAGAAGGAGAAAGCAAAATGCAGAAGAAAAACAACAAAGGCGTCATCGCCCTCATCATCGTGCTTGTGCTGGCGGCTGCCGCGCTCGTCATTTGGCAGACAAACAAGCCGGAGACGCAGCAGGGCGGTAAGGAGATCACCATCAACGTCGACCACCTGAACGGCGATGACACGACCTTCACCATCCACACCGACGAAGAGTACCTGCGCGGCGCGCTCGAGCAGGAAGACCTCATCGAGGGCACAGAGAGCGAGTACGGCCTCTATGTGCTGACTGTGGACGGCGAGACCGCCGACGAGAGTGAGCAGCAGTGGTGGGGCTACAGCGTGAACGGCACGTTTGCCGAGCTCGGCGTGGACAGCCAGCCCGTCGCGGACGGCGATGTGTACGACTTTGTGCTGAATGTCGGCTGGTAAGTCCGCAAGACTCAGCATCCGCGAGATCGCGGAGCTGTCGCTTTTCTGCGCGCTGATGGTCGCGGGCAAGGAGTGCCTGCGCCTTATCCCGAACGTGCATCCCGTCACGCTGCTGCTGCTTTTAGCCACGGCGGTGTACGGGGCGAAGGCGCTCTATCCGGCGTTCGGCTTTGCCCTGCTCGAGATCGCGCTCTACGGCGCGGGGCTTTGGAACCTGATGTATCTTTACGTCTGGCCGATCGTCGTGCTCGCTGCGCTGCCGTTTCGCAGAAGCGAGAGCCGCGCATTCTGGGCGGCCATCGCGGGGCTGCACGGGCTGTGCTTCGGCGCGCTGTGCGCCATTCCGTATTTTTTTATCGGCGGATGGCAGATGGCGTTTTCGTGGTGGGTCTCGGGCATCCCGTATGACGTCATCCACTGCGTGTCAAATACGGTCCTCGTCTTCGTGCTCTTCCCGCCGCTGCGGCGCGCACTGGAGCGCGCGAAGAAAACATCGGGCGGAAGAGAATAGCAAAAAGCACCTGCCTTCGGCTGTGTGCTCGTAAGACAGTAATTCTAAAAAATTGCTATTTTACGGCATCTGTCGAACAGGATTGGGAAACAAACGAACATACGGCATTCAGCTTCGGCTGAGTGCCGTTGTTTGTTTTTGGGGCGAAATACTCTATTTTTGCGCTCTGTATGGCAGGGATAGTGAAACGGTGAAATAGTTGACATTTTCGTAGTAAAACCCTTATGAAACAGCGAATCACGCCATAATGAACCCTGTTTACCGCTGAGTACGGTTATTTGCGATTATGTGGAAAACCTACAAAACAGAAAAGTCAATAGTGGTGTATTTTGATGCAAAGTACGTTGAACCCCGAAAAATCGCCCAATCGCCTTTGGCTCATAGAAAAGTTATACTTTAATGCGATAAATTTTTGAAAAATGACACATCTTCGTGTTATAATGTGTGTACACAATAAGCGTGAATGGAGGTAAGGCAGATGAAAAAGTTATTGTCTTGTGCGTTCAATATGGATAGCGGTTGCGTGGAGCTGAAGTTTAACGATGGCAGTATGATTGCTATTAACTGCACCGCCGTCGAAAACGAAGTTGCCGACAATATGTATCAGCGGTCAGAGCCTGACTATCTTATCTACAATGACCCGTTGGCGTATGCCGACCTCGTTTTGAATGGTAACCCAGAGGCGTATCTCAAATCTGTTACTGAGTACAAGCCTTTGGACTAAAGCTCGGTATACCAAACACCGGATTAAGAATGTACTTTGAGAGAAAGTGAGGTATAACAATATAAAACAGATTATTACTATTCAGCACACGCAATCAATTCACCACACAAATGGTATGGTGGGTTCTTGGACAGATTGGGATCTTTCTGAATTAGGCATTGAACAGGCTGAAAGAATAGGGCAGAAATTAGCGAAGCAGTTATCCGGTCACAAAATTGTTATGTATGCTTCCGATCTTCTGCGAGCAAAGCACACCGCTGAAATTGTCGCAAAGCATATGGGAATCACACCTAACATTAGAACGGAACTTCGAGAGCGCAATTTAGGTAAATGCGTTGGCAAATCTGTTCAGTGGCTTCGTGAGAACATTGAGGTTCAAGAGAAAACCATCAATGACAGGATGTTTTCTGATGCTGAGAGTAGACGAGACGAATGGAATCGCTTAAAACCTCTTTTTGACGAGATAATGGCAAGTAATGATGAATGTATCATTGTAGTATCACATGGCGATTTGCTGAACGTTTGGAATACGATGTTCCTCGGAATGGATGTGGAAACGCTGAATCAGTTTGAACTTTTTGGTATGGCAGGCGGCGTTTCTTTCATGCTTCAAAACGATGAGGGTAAGCGATTTATCAAGAAAATGAGCGATTTGTCTTATATGGCAAATCAATTCATATGAGAAAAGCGTGAGGTATAAATAAAATGGACTTTGAACAACTTGCAAAAATAGAAAATGAGAGTGAACGTGTAAACAGAACCTACGATATATTCAACGAGGATGCAAGGCTCAATCATTCCAAAGCCGCACGAGTTGAATTTTTGACTACCGTTCACTACATAGAAAAATATTTGAAAGATGGCGACAAGATACTCGACATTGGCGCAGGTGCAGGTGAATACAGCCTCTACTTTGCTCGTAAGGGTTATGAAGTCTCGGCTCTTGAACTTGCCGATGCCAAAGCTCTATTACTCCACCACCAGCTATTTTGAAAAGCGGCAGGACTTCTTCATCTAC